>PYIL01154988.1_pt1 | contig 16961 bp, 18 predicted proteins | sample 3578041 | NCBI WGS metagenome assembly PYIL01 (sample SAMN08408023, study PRJNA431606) | Marine metagenome isolate SA_KN192-05_S13_150m, whole genome shotgun... | biome: marine; feature: oceanic pelagic zone; material: water; isolation source: 150 m water sample, 0.2-0.8 um fraction ... | reverse complement strand
GTGGAGCCGGTCTGTTAGGAGATTTCGGGCGATACCAAGGTCCCGGTGTAGCGCCTCGAAACGGCGGACACCTCGGAACAGGTCCCTCAAGATGAGGAGGGTCCAACGGTCACCGACGGCTTCCAGGGTGGCGGCGATCGAACAGGTCGGGTCCAGGTGTGGAGTGCCAACCGCGGGTAGTTCGTCATCGGTGGCCCGAGGCATCGCCGGACCCTAGCAGTCAGTTTCGATTTGAAACGGACCCTCTGCAGGGCCACGGCACTAGTCGACGGGGGTCAGAAGGAAGCGACCTTGGCCCTCAAGCTGTCGAGCAGATCATCGAAGGAGGTCACGAAGGCGGCGACACCCTCGTCCTCAAGCACTCGGGCCACGTCATTCAGGTCGACACCGGCAGTGGTCAGGGCGCGGAGTGTCCCGTGAGCGGCCAATGGGTCCGCATCCACGGTCCGTGCCACAGTGCCGTGGTCCTCGAAGGCCTCGAGAGTGGCGTCGGGGAGAGTGTTGACCGTGTCGGGACCGATGAGCGAGTCAACGTAGAGCGTGTCGGAGTAGGCCGGGTTCTTGGTGGAAGTCGAGGCCCAGAGGGGCCGCTGGACTCGCGCGCCACGAGAGGCCAAGGCCTTCCAGCGCTCTCCGCTGAACACCTGTTGAAACATCTCATAGGCGACCTGGCCCTGGGCGACGGCGGCCCGGCCGCGCAGGGCCAACGCCGTGTCGCTTCCGATGGCATCGAGGCGTCGATCAACCTCGCTGTCTGTACGACTGATGAAGAACGAGGCGACCGACGAGACATCCGACAGGTCGCCATCGCGGGCTTCTAGACCTGAGAGGTAGGCCTCCATGACTTCCGCGTAGCGAACCAACGAGAAGATCAGCGTCACGTTGACGCTACGGCCCTCGGAGATCATCTGGTGGATGGCGGGAATTCCCTCTGCCGTGGCCGGAATCTTGACGTAGAGGTTGGGTCGACCTATTCGCTCGTCGAGGTCCCGGCCGGCGGCGATAGTGCCGGCGGTGTCAGAGGCCAGTGCCGGGTTGACCTCTACGGACACGTAGCCATCGACGCCGCCAGATGCGTCGTGGACAGGTTGCATAATCTCAAGGGCATCCACGATGTCTCGTACGACCAGCGCCCAGTAACTGTCCTCAATGGTGGCGCCGTCAGCAACCAGACTCCGCAACTGATCGTCGTAGGCGTCGGTCCCCGTCATCGCCTTCTGGAATATCGACGGGTTGGAGGTGATTCCACGAACACCGCGATCAATCCATCGACCGAGCTCGCCCGAGGTGATCCAGCCGCGACGAAGGTTGTCGAGCCACGGGCTCTGGCCCGCTTGGGCGTGCAGATCGTGAAGTCGGGTCATGACCACCTTCAGTTGAGGTTCACGTAGAAAGTAGATCTTCGGCAGCAGCGACAATGGCCTCGGGCGTGATGCCCAACTCGGCCATGACCCGGTTGCCGGGAGCCGAAGCGCCGAATCGGTCGATGCCGATACAGCGGTCAGCCCAACGGTCCCAGCCGAAGGTCACCCCGGCTTCGATCGACACAGTGGGGATGTTGACGGGCAGGACCGAAGCCCGGTAGGCGCGGTCCTGAGCGGCGAAATCCTCCATGCACGGCATGGACACGACCCGAACCGAACGACCAGCCGCGGTCAGTGTGGCCGCGGCGTCCATAGCGACGGACACTTCACTACCCGTCCCGATGAGGATGACATCCGGGGGATCCTCTGGATCGGCGAGGACGTAGCCACCACGGGCCACTGCGACGTGATCGTCGGTGCCGGGAAGAACTGGCACGTCTTGACGGGTCAGGAGCAGTGCGACGGGTCCGTCACCGTCGACGATTGTGCGCCAGGCTCCGGCGGTCTCGTTGGCGTCCGCTGGGCGGATGACCCGGAGTTCGGGGATGGCTCGCAGGGCGGCAGCGTGCTCGACGGGCTGGTGGGTAGGCCCGTCCTCACCGACGCCCACCGAGTCGTGGCTCCAGACGAAGACGTTCCGAGCCCCCGAGAGGGCGGCCAGGCGTACAGCTCCGCGCATGTAGTCGCTGAACACGAGGAAGGTTCCATTGACTGGCAGCATTCCGCCATGGAGGGCCAGACCGTTGCAGATGGCACCCATAGCGTGCTCGCGGACGCCGAAGAAGAGTTGACGTCCCTCGGGGCATCCGGGCCCCTGTACCCCGTGGCCGGAGATGGTGGTACCCGTGTTGCCGGTCAGGTCGGCGCCGCCGCCGATCAGGCCGGGCACTACGTCAAGCAGGGCCTGCAGGCAGGCGTTCCCAGCCTTACGGGTAGCCACGGAAGCACCTACCGCCCAGGAGGGCAGGCTCCCTTCCCAGCCAGGGAGTCCGCCGCCGGTCAACGCAGCGTCCCAAGCGGCGCGGTCGATGTCGGCGATAGCCAGACGTTGTTCCCATTCAGTCCGGGCGTTGGCGCCACGTCGACCGGCAGCACGGTATAGCTCGAGCACATCGTCAGGAACGTGGAACGGCTCGTCGGGCAGGCCCATCCGCACCTTCGTCTGACTAATGCCGTCTTCGGTCAAGGAGTAGCCGTGTACCGCCGAGGTGTCGATGTCGGGGGAGGGATGCCCTATGTGGCTTCGAAGGACAACCAGCGACGGTCGCTCGGCAGCGGCCATGGCCTCGCGGAGGCCGGCCTCCATGGTGTCGAGGTCATCGGCGGCCTCGCCCAGGTCCACGACGTGCCATCCATAGGCCCGGAAGCGGGCGGGGGCGTCGTCGGACAACGCTAGTTCGGTAGGCCCGTCGATTGTGACGTGGTTGTCGTCATACACGACGATAAGTCGCCCAAGACCGAGGTGACCTGCCAACGAGGCCGCTTCGTGGCTGATGCCCTCTGCCAGGTCACCGTCGCCACAGATCACGAAGGTGTGGTGGTCACAGACGTCGGATCCGAAGCGTGCCCGGAGGTTACGTTCGGCGATGGCCATGCCAACGCCGTTGGCGATGCCCTGACCCAGTGGGCCAGTGGTGACCTCGACTCCCGCTGTGTGGCCGAACTCCGGATGGCCTGGCGTTGCCGAGCCCCACTGGCGGAAGTCGCGAAGGTCGTCCAGGGTCAGGCCGTGACCGGTTAGGTGGAGCATCGAATAGAGCAGGATCGATGCGTGGCCTGCCGAGAGAATGAAGCGGTCCCGGTCGGGCCAGGCGGGATCGGCTGCATCGTACGAGAGCACCCGGGTCCACAGCACATGGGCCAGTGGTGCCAGGGCCATGGCGGTCCCCTGGTGGCCGGACTTAGCGGCGTGCGGGGCGTCCATGGCCAGCGAGCGCACTACGTCAATGGCTCGTTGCTCCGGAGCGTCCGTCATGAATCTCACCTTCGGCCGCCGCAGGCCCTCCTGGAATGGAACGGACCGGACCCTAACCGCGCCCCTCGGTCGGCCCGATGACCGATCCGACGAGGAGGACCGAGGCTGTGAATCCGTGGAGGTGGTGGACACCCCCCACAGGCCCGATCTCCCCAACGCAGGACATGCCGGCCACAGCGGTGGTTCTGAGAGCGTCCACCATTAGTCCGGCGTCGTGGCCAGGAAGGCCGAACAGGTGGCTACCCCGACCATTGCAGGTGAAGGCGAGCGCGCCACCAGCCCGCTGGCCGTTGAGCCGGTCTTCCAGATCAGCCGTGGCAGCCTCAGCGTCCCGAACCTGGAACTGCACCGTGGTCCCGATGGGCACAGCGTCACCGACCGCCAGCGCCCCTGAGGGGTGGTCGGCGCCCATGATTGTCCGTATGAGGAAGTCGCCGGCACCGAAGGCCTCCAAGTGCTCGTCGATGACGATCCCGAGGTGGAGGCCGCGTCGGATCCGGGCGGCCGTCGTCTCATCAGCATCCGCGAGCAGACCGGCGACCCGTTCAAGGGCCGGCCGTCCGGCCAGAGACCTAATGAGGGGCCCCTCGGCATCGGTCACCACCATCGGATCGCCCAGTGGACGGCAACCGGTTGCCACCACGGCCCGGGCATCGGTGTCCGCCGGAAGCACGATGGCGACCGCTCCATCACTGAAGGCCTCGTCGTCCAGAATCATGTGGCTATTCCCGGGCCTAGAGACGGCCGATGCCAGACCACCCACCAGAGTGAGTTCGGGAGCCACCCCGGCAGCGAAGGTCGCAGCGTCGAAGGTGAACGGGTCGGCGATCAGGGCTACAGCCTGACCGGGCTCGACGTCGTCGGGCAGGGCTGGGGATTCCAGCCGCAGTGGGCGAACATCTTCGAGGAGGGCGGTCCAGAGGACAATTGACGGACCCTTCTCGATCTCTTGTCGATGCGCCAGGGTGCCGCTCGCCGAACTCCCCAGTAGGACTGAGGGGGAGAGAGCTTTCTGGATGGCTCGGGCGATCATGGAGGTGTGGGTGGCATGTGCTCCTGAGGTGAACATCACGGCCAGACCGGGTTGGCATCCCGTGTGTTCAAGACTCTGCCCGATCACTTCGGCCACAGCGATAGCGGGGTCGGGGTGCTGGCTCACCGCGGTCGCATAGCGGGCATTGGCGTGGTTCACGTCGTGGTGGCGTGTGGGTCCGGCGGTGGCAGGAGGGTGAACGGGACGACGGTAGTCGGGCCTCGGTCGATGCTGCAGCGGGCCTCCACGGTACCGAACTCCTCAAACTCCAGTTCGGCACGCACGAGCCGGTAGCCGAATCGACCGGGCTCTACCGACAGCGGTTGGACGTTTCGGGCGATCTGTTCACCGTCCCTAGTGAAGACAACTTCCAAAACGCCTTCGCCGCTGTGATCCTCCGGGCAGCAGACCACGATCGCCAAGTGAGGAGACCATGTCACCGGAGTCGGTGTAGGTGAAGCGGCACTGAACTGGATGCCAGTGAGGTCAATATGGGTCGCTCCGCCGGCAACGGAACGGAGGTCGATGCCTTCGAAGAAGAGTGCGGCGAGGATCTGCATGGCACGAAGATACGGGCGTGACGGTGGTCTCGGTGGGACTTTCGGTAAGGGAGTGTCTCGTCGCCAAATCATGTCGGAGCGGCCTGTCGAAGCCGGGTGCGACCCCTAACATGGCGACCCGTGAACCGGCGTCTAGTCCTGCCACTGACCCTCTTGACGGTCGCTGTCCTAGCGGGTCTGCAGGCCCAGCGAACGGACCGTGCCGCCGCGGCTACTCAGGTGGGGGTATCGGACACCGATAGTGCCCAGGTGGGTACGCCGTTACTGTCGGTGCGTCGCATCCCCGAGTTTCTGCAGGCACCGACCGCTCATCGTCGGCTCCGGGAGGCGTTAGTCGACCCAGTGGCCGCCCTTCCACCTGGAACCTGTCTATCCGTGGCCGAATACGGCCAGGCTCTGTTCTCCGTCGATGCGGCGGCACCCATGGTGCCGGCTAGTGCGCAGAAGTTACTGACCGCTCTGGGGGCTCTGAAGGTGCTGGGCCCGGAGACGGTCTTGACCACGACGGTCGTTGTCGACGAGCCGCCGGTGGACGGTGTGGTCCGTGGTGATCTGTGGTTGGTGGGCGGTGGTGACCCGCTTCTCATGACGGCGCCCTACGCCGACCGGTTCGAAGACCCGATCGCCTGGTCAAACCTCGCCGATCTCGCCGAGGACGTGGTCTCCGCTGGAATCCTTGAGGTGCAGGGGGCGGTGGTTGGCGATGAAGCACGATACGACAGAATCCGATACTTGGGGACGTGGCCAGACCGGTTTAAACCGGGCTGGTCGATCCAGTCGGGCCCACTGAGCGCCCTCTCGGTTGACGACGGCTTCGTCAACTGGGATCCAGTGAACCCGGCCTCCTCGCTGAGCGTGCCGGCTGATGATCCGGCGATGTTGGCCGCCCGGTTGTTCGATGACCTGTTGGAGGAGCGTGGCGTGGTGATTCGGGGGCGTCCCGATTCAGGGACCGTGTCCGGTGTCGCGCAACAGCACACGGTGGCCAGTCTTGACTCCGCACCGGTCCGCCTCCTGGTGGAGCAGATGCTTGTGGAGAGTGACAACACCACTGCCGAGTTACTGGTTAAGGAGATGGGGCGTACCGCCGCCGACCGTGGGACCACGGTTCGCGGCCTCTCGGTGATGACCGACGCATTAGAGGCCGCTGGCCACCCGACCGACGGTGTGGTACCTCACGATGGCAGTGGGCTGGACCCGGACAATCGCCTCACATGCGGCCTGTTGGCCAGCGTGCTGGACGACCGACACTTGGGAGCGAGTCTCGTGGAATCCCTTCCAGTCGCGGGAGACCGGGGGACCATGAAGAAGCGCTTCGCCGGTACTGCTGGCGAGGGTCGAGTCCGGGCCAAGACGGGAACACTGCGTGGAGTTACCAGCCTGGCCGGGGTGGTCGACACACCGGGTGGAAGGCGCCTGGCTTTTGCTCTGGTTAGCAACGGGGAGCTGCCGTACGAAATCCGTGAGCTCCATGAGGACCTGGTGTTGGCGATGCTCTCGTACCCGGCCGGTCCGGGGGTCGACCTCCTGTCGCCCCTTCCGGTGGTTGACTCACCTATACCCCAGACTTCAGGTGGTTGACGATGGGGGAGGTCCGGCGACTCCCAATGTTTCCGCTGGGTACCGTTCTGCTTCCCTCGGGGTTTCTCCCGCTGCATCTGTTCGAGAAGCGGTATCGGCAGATGATTGTCGACCTATTGGAGGGAGACCGGGAGTTCGGTGTGGTGTTGATACGTCGGGGCAGTGAGGTCGGTGGTGGTGAAGAGCGTTGCGACGTCGGTACCAGGGCTCGGGTCTTGGAGGCGCGAGAGGCCCCGAACGGGCGTTGGTCCGTGGCAGCGGTTGGACTCCAGCGCCTGCACGTCCATAGGTGGCTTCCTGATGATCCGTACCCGTGGGCCGAGGTACGACCTATGCCGGACGCTCCCGGGCCTCCAGTGCCTGAGGTCGCGTACCGGAGGGTCGAAGGGTCGCTTCGGAGATTGCTGGCGGGCCTTGCGGAGTTGGGTGAGCCTGTAGCCGACATGATGTTTGAGGTGGCCGATGACCCTGGTTTGGGGACACTCCAGTTGGCCGCGCTCGCCCCCATCGCGGTCCATGATCGGCAGCGCCTACTGGAGTGCGACCGGGCTACCGAACGCGCCCTCCTTCTGGAGGAGATGCTGGGCGAGGCTCAGGAGATAGTCGATCTTCGTCTTGGTGGTTCCTGAGGACTCCATTCGTGAGGGTTCACTTCCATGCCTAGCTTCCAAGGTGCGCCACGACCGGGCTGGATTCCCGGGCCGCCGGTAGCGTTGCCACCCATGGCCCCCGATCGGACGTCAGGTGATCTTCCGGACCTGCTGCGCCGCTACGTGCGTCAGGAGACGGTGGATCCGCTTCGGAACCTGGGTCGTTTCCTTGGCCTCGGTATCGCTGGTTCGTTGATGACGGCGACCGGGGTGGTCCTGTTAGGCGTAGGAGCCCTCCGGCTTCTTCAGGACTGGTCGGTACTGAATGACTCTTGGTCTTGGGTTCCCTACCTGGTGGTGGCGGTGGCGCTTGTAATGATCGCTGCACTTGCTGGGAGGCGCATCTCGGTTGGCTCATCGCTCGGCGAGGGGGCCGACCGTTGAGGGGAGAGAGCCGGATTACCCGTGAGGACCTGGAGGACGAACTCCGTACGACGGTGGGCTTGAGCGGCGAGTCCGTCGTTGAAAGACGGTCATCGGTGGTCGCGGTGGTGGTTGTCGCGGCGGTGACGCTGGCGACTGTGGTGTGGTACATGGGTCGGAGTGCCGGTCTTCGGCGATCCACGGTTGTCGAGGTTCGTAGGATTTGATGACTCGACTTCCGGGGAGCCTGGGATCGGGTTTGCTGGGCAACGCCATCAGGCGGGGCCTCTGGGGTGGCTCGCGTGGATGGCAAGTCGTTCTAGTGGTAGTGGTCCTGGTGCGTCTCGTTCGTGCGGTGGGTCGCCCCCAACCGATCGTCCTGACGGAGCGCCTTGACCTAGGCGAGGCTCTCGAAGTCCGACATCTACCAGTCCCTGAAGGGACAGGTTTAAGGCATCGCGCAGGGTCCGGCGTCGGCGTGAAGGCGGTAGAGGTGGGCTGATGGTGGTCGAGCTACGGAATCCCAGCCGGACGATGGAGTTCGACGGACCTATGGCGGTCACCGCGCTTCTGGGCCGACTCTCATTGAATCGTGAGTCAGTGCTGGTGATCAGGGACGGGACGTTGGTTCCCGGTGACGCCATTCTGGCCGACGACGACCATGTGGAGATCCGCTCGGTCATCTCAGGGGGAAGCTAGTGAAGTGCCGCGTCTGTCGGGAGCCGGCAATCATTGACATCCGGCGCCACAACGCCAACTTCTGCGTAGAGCACTTTCTGCGACTCTGTCGCGACCAGGTGGCCAAGGCCATTGATCGTCACCAGATGTTGAGACCCACAGATCGGGTGCTGGTGGCCATCTCGGGGGGTAAGGACTCCCTGGCCCTGTGGGACATCCTGGTCGAATTGGGCTACGAGGCCGACGGTCTCTACCTTGGGCTGGGGATCGGCCACTACAGCACCTCCTCGGAGGGGTTCGCCCGTCAGTTTGCCGAGAAGCGAGACCTACGTCTCGAGGTGGTCGATTTAAGGGAGGATTACGGCTTTGACGTCCCGGAGGGAGCCCGTGCCGCGCGCCGCGTGCCCTGTAGTGCCTGTGGCCTGTCCAAGCGCCACCTGTTCGACGAGGCGGCCCGTCGGGGCGGGTACGACGCAGTGGCCACAGGGCACAACCTGGATGACGAGGCAGCGGTCCTGTTTGGGAACGTTCTGCACTGGCAGCAGGAATATCTGGCACGCCAGCGGCCCGTACTTCCGGCAGGCAATGGTTTCCCTCGGAAGGTGAAGCCTCTGGTGCGCCTAGGGGAACGGGAAATGGCCGCTTACTGCGTGTTGCGGAGCATCGAGTACATGGTGGACGAGTGTCCGATGGCAGTCGGCAACAAGCACCTCGGTTACAAGGAAGCGTTGAACGCCATAGAGGAACAGTCTCCTGGGTCCAAACACGAGTTCTATTTTGGTTTCCTAGATCGCGTAGTTGACCGATTCGACGGAGCCTCTGAGGGAGACGGGACCGACGTCGGAACGTGCGTGCGGTGTGGGGCGCCGGCCGGTGGCGAGGTCTGTGCCTTCTGCCGCCTTCTGGAGCGAGTTGGTGGTTTCCATCCGGATTACCGCTCGGGGTCCACGAGTCCTGGTAATCGGATATCGGTATCGCTCGCGCCCACCAGGGTTGGGGCGAGTGACGGGGCGGCAGGGGCCCGACCGTGAACCGAGAATTCTCGGTGGGTGACCAGGTGCTACTGGTGGATCGAAAGCAGCGTCGCCACCTTGTGACTCTCGAGGTGGGCGCGGAGTTTCACTCTCATACGGGCGTGATCTGTCATGACGACATCTTGGGGTCTGAGGAGGGCGTGGTCCTACGCTCCAGTCGCGGTTCGCTGTTCACCGCTTTTCGGCCCACCATGGCTGATTACATCCTGAAGATGCCTCGAGGGGCACAGGTCATCTATCCGAAGGACCTGGGGCCCCTACTGGTCTTGGCCGACGTGTTTCCAGGAGCCAGGATCCTCGAGTCAGGGGTGGGGTCAGGAGCGCTGTCGATGACCCTGCTCCGAGCGGGTGCACATGTGACGGGACACGAGATTCGAGACGACTTTGCTGCCCGGGCCACGGCCAACGTAGAAACGATGCTGGGTGCGGAGGCCTTGGAGCGCTACGACGTCCGGATGCGTAACGCCTACGAGGGGATCGAGGGTGCCGATTACGACCGGGTGATTCTGGACCTCCCGGAGCCGTGGGAGGTAGTACCGCATGCCGCAGGCGCCCTCCATGTAGGCGGGGTCATCGTGGCGTATACGCCGAGTATCGTCCAGGCAACCAGATTTCGAACAGCGCTAGAAGAACATGGGTTCCAGTTTGCCGAGACCGTGGAGGTTCTCAATCGGACTTGGCACGTGGATGGTGATGCTGTTCGACCAGACCATCGGATGGTCGCCCACACTGCGTTTCTGACTCACGCCCGCCTTTTGGCCCCGTGACACGACCCGGCGACACTGGTCCGGGGCCCCTTCGCCGGGGAGTTAGTCGGCCGTTCCTGATCGTGGTCCTGGCGGCCAGTGTGGTGGCTTGCAATTCAGAGGGCATTCCGAAGACCGTTTCCGTCAGGTACTCGGGGGATCCGGTGGAGGTCGGACCACCGCCGGTGGACCACGGGTTGACCGACCAAGTTTCTGCTCGGCTGTTGGCCGCCACGGTGGGGGTGAGAGGTCTGGATTGTCCCCGGGCCCAGGTCGGTACGGGTTTCGTTGTTGCCGGACCTCTGGTTGTTACTGCAGCACACGTGGTGGCTGGGATAGAAGCGCCTGTCCTCACGGTGGCTGGCGAGGAGCTGCCCAGCCGAGTAGTGGGCTTCGACCCGGTGGCTGACTTGGCCCTACTGCAGCCCGTGAAAGGTATTCACGGGCCTGCTCCGTTGGAGTTTGGCCAGCCAGTGGCCGGGTCGGTAGGCGCCATCCTCGTCCACGAGGCCGACGGGCCCCGACTCGTGCCGGCGGGACTCGAACAGCTCATCAGGGCGATCGGGGCTGACGTCTACGGCCGTCCTACTGATGGGCGGGACGCAATGATCCTTTCAGCGGGTGTCCTGACCGGGCATTCGGGGGCGGCCGTCGTTGATCACGCAGGAAGGGTGGTCGGCGTGACCTTCTCTCGGGCCCGCGGCGGTAGCCCGGTGGCCTACGCCGTGCAGGCCAGTGCAGTGACAAGCTTGATGGAACGCGCTGAGAACTCGCCGGAACCTGCGGGACCCTGCATCGACTAGGAGGATGTCAATCGGGTGGGGCCAGCTTTGTGATCGGAAAACGGTGAACGGACGGCCCGGAGGCCGCCCGTCTGCCTGCGATCGTGGGTATCGGGTCAGTCGACCTCGATGTAGATGCACTCCCCAGGACACTCTTCGGCCGATTCGATGGTGGCCTCTTCCTGTCCCGCGGGCACGGGAGCTACGGCTTCGGCACCTGCCGGTTCACTGAGAATCTTGTCGCCTTCCTTGACATAGGCCAGGCCGTCGTCCAGTAGGGCAAAGACGTCAGGGGCGATCTCCTCACACAGGCCGTCGCCGGTACAGAGATCTTGGTCGATCCAGACCTTCATCGTTGGGGAAATCCTCTCTGGGAACACTGCAGGCTGTACTGGCTGCTTGGGTGGAGCCGGACTGGTCGGCCGCTTCACAGCGGCAGAGCCAGGCGTTGGAATGGCTGCCAGTGTATAGACCGTCTTCTTGCACATCGTGCACCAGACCACCACAGTGACCGTTGACACAGGTCCGATCTAGGGCCCGGGGTAGGGTCGCCCTGTGGACGAGAGCGCGGCTGGAGCCGACGACGAGAAGCCGGCTATCGGTACCGAGGAGACGGTCGGTCACGAAGGACTGGAGCCCGGCCTGCCGGTCGATCTCGAACGCGAGGTTGCCGAGTTACGTCGACGCCTGATCGATACGCCCCGAGAACTCCATCGTCTGGAGTCCGAGGTTCGTGACGTCAAGCGGGAACTGGTGCGTGCCAATGCACGAAACCAGAAGTTGACGTCAACTATCGAGACTGCCCGGGAGCGCATCACGACGCTTCGAGACGAGGTTGAGAAGCTTTCCCAGCCGCCGTCGGCTTATGGCACGGTGCTACAGGTCAACGACGATCGGTCTGTCGACGTGTATTCAGGTGGCCGCAAGATGCGGGTCGGGGTCCACCCGGAACTGGTCGAGAATCTGCAGCCTGGCCAGGAGGTCGTGCTGAACGATTCGATGAGCATCGTGCTGGCGCGTACCCACGACACCACCGGTGAGGTGGTGACGGTCAAGGAGGTCCTTGCTGGTGGCCAACGGGCACTGGTAGTCGGACGGGGCGACGAGGAGCGAGTGGCAGAACTGGCCGACGATCTGGTGGGTAGCGGCCTTCACAGCGGAGACTCGGTCATGCTGGATCCCCGCTCGCGGATCCTTCTGGAGATCTTGCCCAGGCCAGAAGTCGAGGACCTCGTGCTGGAGGAGATCCCGGACGTTTCCTATGACGACGTGGGTGGCCTCGACCGTCAGATCGAACAGATCGTCGACGCCGTCGAGTTGCCGTTCCTACATCAGGACCTATTCGCCGAGTACGACCTACCCGCACCCAAGGGGATCCTCCTATACGGGCCGCCTGGCTGCGGCAAGACGCTGATCGCCAAGGCGGTGGCGAACTCCCTGGCCGGCAAGGTGTCCGAGGTCTCCGGCGATGACGAGGCGCGGAGCTACTTCCTGAATATCAAGGGCCCCGAACTACTGAACAAGTACGTAGGTGAGACGGAGCGCCAAATCCGTCTGGTATTCCAGCGCGCCCGTGAGAAGTCTGAGCAGGGCTGGCCAGTAATCGTTTTCTTTGACGAGATGGAATCATTGTTCCGAACCCGGGGGACCGGCATCAGCTCCGACATCGAATCCACGATCGTCCCACAGTTGCTCGCCGAGATCGACGGAGTGGAGACGCTGCGTAACGTCATCGTGATCGGAGCCTCCAATCGGGAGGACCTGATCGACCCGGCCATCCTTCGTCCCGGGCGACTCGATGTGAAGATCAAGATCGAGCGTCCCGACGCTACGGCCGCCGCAGCGATCTTCTCCCGGTACCTGGTTGGTGAACTCCCCATCGACGAGGGCCTGGTAGAGACGGTGGGGGGCGGCGACCGTAATAAGGCGGCATTGGCCATGATCGACGAGACGGTGGCCGAGATGTACAGCGAAGATGAGGAGAACCGCTTCCTCGAGGTCACCTACCAGAACGGCGACAAGGAGGTCCTCTATTTCCGGGACTTCTCGTCGGGCGCGATGGTAGAGAACATCGTGAGGAGGGCGAAGAAACTGGCCATCAAGCGGCAGTTGGCCGGTGGTGCCAAGGGAATCCGTACCGAAGACATGGTGCAGTCGGTGCGTCAGGAGTTCACCGAACATGAGGACCTCCCCAATACGACTAACCCGGATGACTGGGCAAAAATCTCCGGCAAGAAGGGGGAGCGGATCGTGTATGTCCGGACTCTCGTCTCAAAGAAGGCCGACGAGTCCGGAGGTCGGGCCATCGAGGGCATCGGCACCGGTCAATACCTCTAGGCCTCGACGGCGGCCGGCGACTCCGAACCTTCTCCCATGGCCGTCCCCAAAACTCTCGGCATTGAGACCGAGTACGGCATTGCTCACCGTGGCGTGGAGTCGCCAAATCCAATCAGTGCGTCTTCGCTGCTCATCAATGCGTACCTGAGTCGTAGTGCTGAGCCGGGCTCTGGTCCGGGAGCGCCACGTGCAGGCTGGGATTTCGTGGACGAGTCACCATCACTGGACGTACGGGGCTTCACCGCTCTGGACTCAATTGCTCCGGAGATCGAGACCCACATGGTTAACGCGGTCCTGACCAACGGAGCCAGGTACTACGTCGATCACGCGCATCCGGAGTTGAGCACCCCCGAGTGCGCCGACCCGCTATCGATAGTCCTCCAGGACCGGGCGGCGGAGTACATCCTCATGGAGTCCATGGAGGCGGCCAACGCGGTGCTCGCTGAAGGTCAGGAACTGGTCGTCTACAAGAACAACTCCGACGGAAAGGGCAACAGCTACGGCTGCCACGAGAACTATCTGATGGACAGGGCTACGCCGTTCAGTCGGATCGCGCAGCACGCCACCACCCACTTCGTGACTCGTCAGATCTTTACTGGCGCCGGAAAGGTGGGGTGCGAGTTGCCGTTCCGTGATCGGGAGCACGTTCCGTTCCAGTTAACGCAGCGTGCTGACTTCTTTGAGGAGGAGATTGGGCTGGAGACCACCCTCAAGCGGCCCATCATCAATACCCGTGATGAACCTCACGCCGATCCGCTGCGGTATCGACGCCTGCATGTCATCGTGGGTGATGCCAATCTCTGCGAGGTGGCCACTTTCCTTAAGGTGGGTACCACGGCCCTGGTGCTAGCCATGGTTGAGGACGACCTGATCGACCCGCGACTAGCGGTGGTGGATCCCGTACGGGCGCTCCAGGCGGTCTCCTGGGACTTGTCCCTTTCCCGCCCTTTGACGTTGGGCGACGGGCGGACGGCGACGGCTATCGAAGTCCAGTGGGAACTCTTCACCGCGGCCCGTAGCTATCTAGACCATCGGGGGGACGCAATGGTTGGTGGTCCGATCGCCCACGAGGTGGTCCGACGCTGGGAGTCTGTACTCGTCGGCCTGGAGTCCGACCCAGAGTCCCTAGACGGGCAGGTGGATTGGGTGACCAAGCGGCGGGTCATCGAGGGGGTCAGGGAACGCCATAACCTGGATCCGACGGACCTGAAGTTGGCTGCCGTAGATCTCCAGTACCACGACCTTCGACCCGACCGCTCGCTGTTCGCCCGACTGGGAGCCGAGACGCTGGTGGACCCGGAGGCTGCCCGTGCGGCGACCACTACGCCACCGGCCGATACCCGGGCTTACTTCCGAGGACGCTGCCTATCTCGTTGGCCGGACCGGATCGTCGCCGCAAACTGGGACTCGATGGTCTTCGAGGCGGGCGGTGAGACCCTCCGGCGGGTGCCCATGATGGAGCCGTCCCGTGGCACGGAGGAGCATGTGGGTACGCTCATCGGCACTTGCGAGACCGTTGAGGAGCTCCTCGAGCGATTGTCCAACTGAAGACGATGGATCGACTCGAGGTCGAAGGAAGGGACGGCGATGTCCGATCAGGAAAGGGCGGAACAGGACCGACGGCAAAAGGATGCGGCGTCCTCTGATGAAGTCGTTGATAGTCCGTCGGTGGCATCCGACGCCACCGAGCGCGGCCAACGCCTTAAAAGCGAGCTAGATGACCTCCTCGACGAGATCGACGAGGTTCTGGAAACCAATGCCGAGGAGTTCGTGAAGAGCTATATCCAAAAGGGCGGGGAGTAGGCCCAGTGGTACTTCCGCTCTTTCGACCCGAGGACGATCCCGGTCCGAGTTTTCTGGGGCTACTGGAGCAGGTGGGCATGAGGCCCGTCGAGGCCTATTCCGGAACTGATAGGCGCCGAGCCGATGGTCTGGTAATCGACGGTTCAGAGCGACACCTGTCGCCCCACGCCACCACCTTGGTTGCCCTACGGCACAGAGACGGTGTTGTCATGGCAGGTGACCGACGTGCGACCTCAGGAAACCTCATCAGCCACCGCACTATCGAAAAGGTGTTCCCCGCAGACCGTCACTCGGGTGTTGCCATTAGCGGTACGGCGGGCATCGCCATGGAAATGGTCCGCCTCTTCCAAATGCAACTGGAACACTACGAGAAGGTTGAGGGTAAGGCTCTGAGCCTCGACGGGAAGGCCAACCAGCTCAGCCAGATGATTCGGGGACACCTTCCGCTGGCGATGCAGGGCCTGGGCGTGGTGCCAATCTTCGCCGGCTACGACCACCGACAGGATGTCGGTCGGCTCTTCCAGTACGACATAACCGGGGGTCGGTACGAGGAGCGCGACCATGCAGCCACCGGATCGGGGATGCTGCACGCCTCGACCGTGGTCAAACTGCGCTACCGCGAGGATATGTCGGCCGACGACGCTGTGGCCGTGGTGGTGGAGGCTCTCTTCCAGGCAGCCGACGAGGACAGTGCCACCGGTGGGCCTGATCCGATACGGGGCATCTACCCGGTGGTGGCAACAATCACTGCCGACGGGTTCCAGCGACTAGATGACGGTCTGGTAGCCGAGCGAACCGCGATACTCCTGGCCTCCCTCGGTGGCGACATGGCAGGCGGGGGGGCGGCGTCATGAGCATGCCCATGTATGTCTCGCCTGAACAATTGATGAAGGACAAAGCAGATTTTGCTCGCAAGGGAATCGCTCGCGGTCGGGCGGCCATCGGGTGCACGTTCGCCGATGGCGTACTCTTGTGCGCGGAGAACCCGTCCAACACGTTGCGCAAAGTGAGCGAGATCTACGACCGGATCGGCTTTGTGGGAGTGGGTCGCTACAACGAGTTCGACAGTCTCCGAAAGGGAGGGGTGCGACACGCCGACCTCAAGGGCTACGCGTACAGTCGCGAGGACGTCGACGCCCGGTCTTTGGCCAACCTCTATGCGGAGACGCTGGGGGGCTATTTCACCCACGAACCAAAGCCTCTCGAGATCGAGATGTTGGTGGGCGAGATGGGCGAGGAACCCGATGGCGACCAGCTATTTCACCTGTTGTACGACGGCACGGTTATGGACATGACGACTTTTACGGTGATTGGAGGCGAGGCTGAGGCCATCCGAGCGAGGCTGGACGAGGCTTGGTCACGGGACGCTGACCTAGCGGATTCCGTCGCCGCAGCGGTGGCCGCTTTGGCGGGGCCGGATCGGACCCTGGTAGCCGACGATCTTGAGGTGGCAGTTTTGGCTCGGACGAACGGTCGACGTGCCTTCCGACGCGTAGAGGGTGACGAACTCACTGGCCTGTTGGCGTGAGTGCGCTGTGACCCTGACCTGAGCGGCGAGGTCGAGGTGCAGCGCCGAATCTACGGAGTCGAAAACGAATACGGCATCACCTGCACGGTCAACGGAACCCGTCGACTGAGCCCCGATGAGGTGGCGCGATACCTGTTCCGCAAGGTGGTCTCGTGGGGACGAAGCTCCAACGTATTCCTGGTGAACGGTGCCCGGTTGTACCTGGACGTGGGCTCCCACCCCGAGTACGCCACTCCCGAGTGTGACTCAGTGCGGCAGGTGATAACGCACGACAAGGCCGGCGAGCGGATCCTCGAGCAGTTGGTGGTCAGCGCTGAGAGCCGACTTCGCGAGGAGGGAATCGACGGTGACGTCTACCTGTTTAAGAACAACACAGACTCGGCCAATAACTCCTACGGCTGTCACGAGAACTATCTCACTACTCGTCGCGATGAGCAGGCCGAATACGACGAGGTCCTCATCCCGTTCCTAGTGACAAGACAGATCTGGGCGGGAGCCGGGAAGATCTACGAGAACGCTCGTGGCGG
>PYIL01014461.1_pt1 | contig 17031 bp, 13 predicted proteins | sample 3578041 | NCBI WGS metagenome assembly PYIL01 (sample SAMN08408023, study PRJNA431606) | Marine metagenome isolate SA_KN192-05_S13_150m, whole genome shotgun... | biome: marine; feature: oceanic pelagic zone; material: water; isolation source: 150 m water sample, 0.2-0.8 um fraction ... | reverse complement strand
CCGGTGCCGTCCAGGTTCATGGTTAATTTGATATCTGTTTCGCCGGTCTTGCGCTCGATCGTCGCAGTTCGGCTTGCTGTCTGTTCCTCAGGTGGCATCACTCCCTCCTCACCGATTAGCTGCGTGATCTAAGCACACAGCTCCCTAAATGCTTTTACAACTGCGCCGGTCTCATGGGGCAGTCCGATGCTGGTTCTGATGAAATCCTTCAATCGTCCACTGCTCCAGTAGCGCAGGAATATCCCACGGCTGCATAGGCCGTCAAAAATCTCCTGCCCACGCCCTTCTGGAACTTCACACAGGATGAAGTTAGCTCGTGACGGCCACGGCGTCAGGTTGGGCACATCATGCAGCATCTGCATCATCCGATCGCGTTCGGAAATAATCTTGGTCACCCTTTCCAGTAGGCCGGGTGTGTCCTCCAGGGATGTTATCAGCGCGACTTCAGCTGCCAAGTTCACGTTATATGGCGGTTTCATGGCCATCATGGTGGCCGCCAAGCTCGGGTCCATAGCGCCTACGCCGATGCGTAGTCCGGCCAATCCGGCCCATTTACTGAATGTCCTCAGCACCACCAGGTTCTGGTACTCGTCCAGCAGGGGAATGGCTGTATCCCCGCAGAACTCGAAGTAGGCCTCGTCCATCACCACAACTAAACCGGTATCCAGCAGGGCGCGGGTCTGAGCCTCCGGCACGATGTTGCCGGTAGGGTTGTTGGGCGAGGTCAAAAAGATGATTTTGCTCTTGGGGGTAATGGCCGCCTTCATGGCTTCCAGGTCAATCTCAAAATTCTCGTCCCGTTCCACTGAGATGGCTTCACCGCCGCAGATACCGGCCGAAAATGAGTACATGCCAAAGGTCGGTGTGGGGATGATTACGTTATCCCCGATGCCGACGTACATCCGAAGCAGCAGATCGATCAACTCATCGCTGCCGTTACCGGCAACGATCTTTTCCAGTTCAACGTTCAAATAGCCCGAAAGCACCCGACGCAAGTTCCGCTGGCCAGGGTCGGGGTAGTAGTTGTAGTTCTCGTAGTTGCCTAGCGCCGATGCCACCTTCGGGGACGGTCCGTAGGGGTTCTCATTTCCGTTCAGTCTGATGATCTTTTCAGGAGCGATACCCGCTCGTTCGGCCATGACCTCCATGGGGTCGACACCCTCATAGGTGTCCAGGGCCTGGATGTGGGGCAGCATCGATGGCATGTTGTTACTCTGCGACATGGGTTTAGGCGCTTTTGGCTATTTCGTCGAGTCTGACCTGAATTGCGCTGGCGTGTCCCGTTAGGCCTTCAGCATCGGCGATGTGTACCGCCGCTTTGCCTAGTTTCTGGAACTCGGTGGGGCTGAGGCCAACCACAGGCATGGTCCGCAGGAAGTGGTGCACGCTGAGGGCGGAACCAAACCTGGCAGTGCCACCGGTGGGCATCACGTGGGAAGGCCCGGCTATGTAGTCGCCCATGACCTCGGGCGAGTACTCACCAAGGAACAGGCCGCCAGCGTGCTTGATCTTGTCCACCCAGGACCACGGGTCATCCAACAACAGACAGAGGTGTTCCGGCGCGATGCGGTTCACCAGATCTACAGCTTCTTCCAGGGAATCCACCAACACGACTTTCCCCTGTCTGTCCAGAGCGGATTTGGCAACGTCGCCTCTGGCCTGGGTGGCCAGCATACGGTCGACTTCGGCCTCGGTTTCGTCAATTAGCTCCTGGCTGTTTGTGATTAGAATGGCGGTTGCCAATGGATCGTGCTCCGCCTGGGCTATGAGGTCGGCGGCACAGAAGCTGGCGTTGGCGGTCTTGTCGGCCAGCACTATAGTCTCTGTGGGTCCAAACACACCATCGATGTCGACCGAACCCTGGACCAATTTCTTGGCGTAGGAGACGAATATATTGCCAGGGCCGCAGATTTTGTCGACTTTGGGTACCGAGACCGTTCCGTAGGCCATCGCTGCGATTGCCGGCACTCCACCTACCTGATACAAGGCGTCTACCCCGGCAATCTCTGCCGCAACCATCACGGCTGGGTTCAAAGATTGTCCCCGCTGGGGCGGCGTGCAGAGGATGACGTCTCGGACCCCGGCAACCTTGGCCGGTACAGCAGTCATCAATACGGTGGACGGGTAGGCAGCGCTGCCACCTGGAGCGTAAAGACCAACTCGCTCCAATGGCCGAATCAGTTCGCCAAGGCCCTGAGTGCGGTCAACCCACTGGTCTGGCATCGTCGATTCATGGAAGTTGCGGACCCTTTTTGCAGCCAGTTCTAGGGACTCGTACAGTTCATTACTTACCGAGTCTCTGGCCTGGTCCATCTGCTCTTTGGTCACCCTGAACTCTTCCAAGACGGAGCCGTCCAGCAGTTTGGCGTAACGCAGTACAGCGTCGTCGCCGTCCTTGCGGACGTCTTCAAGCATCTGATGTACTGACTGCAGCGGCGTGGTCCCTTTGCCGAAGGCTTCTTCGGTGCGGGCCAATACCGACTCTGGCAGCGAGTCCAGGTCTAGTGGGTCGATTCGGACTAGAACGTTTTCCGCGTTCTGGACTCCTTTTATCACGTTAAGAGCCAACAGATTTCTCCATTCTTAGTTGCGCTAATCGGTCAGATTATTCGGGCAAGAATTCCTTTACCTGGGCTACGGTGGCGGCCAGGGCACGTTCTTGGTAGGCCGACACTTCGGCCTCAGGTATCTTATCGTAAAGTTTTTCCAACGTGTCCGGCATCCCACCGAGGAAGCCATCTACACTCCTCTGTACATTCGCATCATCACGATACAGGCGGTTCAGTGCATTTTTCAATCTGTCCCAGGTGAACTCCCAGACCATGAACCGTCCGACACGGTCCTTCCACTCGGTCAACAGCCCATCCTCGAAGAAGGGCATCGACACGTCTTTATCGGAGGAGGCCAGCAGTTCCCTTGGGTGCCCTTCGGTGGGCAACTGGGGTAGGGTTTGACGGTCCATGTTCAGTTGCATGGCGCGGTCCCAGATGTTTGCTTCCACCTCGTTGTCCGTTAACCTAGTACCTTCTATGGACACATCAAAATTTGGCCTGAATACGCTGGTGATCCAGATCTCGTCGGCGACCAAGTGGCAGATGTATCCGGCCAGAAACGCTTGAGACGCGGGGGACATCTCCCCATTCAACTCTGGATGCATCTGGAACATCTTCTCGGTTCCAGTGCCGACCTTTTTCACCGATAGCGGCGCGAAGTGGGTCAGCTCTCTGGGTTGTTTGGTCATGGCCCTGATATCCGGAGCTGTTGAACCCAGGTAAAAGCTGCCTCGATGGTCAAAGACGCAACTCCGTTCCAGTTGCTCCGCAACCTGGTTCGCCAGGTGTATGTGCATCGGTAGGTTTGGCATTATTCATAAACCCGCAGTATTCATGCGGGGTCTCGGCCAGTTAGTTGTTGCCCTTCGGGTTTCCGCCAAAGAGAGCCTCGTAGGCCTCTGAATGTCCGTCAAATAGATAGCTCAACTGGGACGCTGCTACGTCGACGGCCCCGCAGTCACGCAGGTGATCCACTACCTCCAGCAACTTTCCCTTCTTGGTCAGTAGGCTTACGCTGAACCAGTCCTGTTCCTCAACGTTATAGACCCGGGCAACGGTGGGTCCGCGCAACCCAGCCAGGTCTGGTCGCGCCAGTACGGTGGAACTGACCTCCTCGGGTGTGGACGCCCGCACGTTGGCGGTAACGCGGTAATAAGGTTCTGCCCTTAGGTGACCTTCCATGAGTTCTACGATGGAACGGGCCATTGCCAAGGATTTCTTGGACTCAGCTAGAGTTACCGGGTTGGCGATGAGGCACGACTGCGACGAGAGGATAGTCCCGCCGTCCAGTTGCTTCAGTTGGTTCTCGCGAAGGGTTGTGCCGGTGGCGGTTACATCCGCGATTAGATCGGCGTAACCCGCGGCGGGGGCTGCTTCCATGGTGCCGCTGGCCGGTACCAACGTGAAGTAGTTGATGCCGCGCTCGTAAAGATATGACCGCAGCAATCGAGGGTATTTTGTGGCTATGCGTAGCTGCTTGCCCTCTTGTCGAAACTCCAAAGCAAGATCAGCCAGGTCTGTAAGGGAGGTCACGTCCATCCAGGAATCCGGCACCGCCATCACAAAATCGCAGCGACCATATTCCAAGTCTTCCATCAGGATGGCTGCCCGACGTTCGTCGCTCCGGTATTCCAGCACTCGGTCTAGGCCGGTCACGCCCAACTCTGCGCTGCCTTCTTCCACTTTATGTGCAACGTCAGATGTGCGTTGGAAGAGCACCTCAACCCCAGGGATGGCGGGCACCGAGCCGGTATAACGGCGGGAATTTGGCCGTGAAACAGGCATGCCACAGGCGCGCATGAAGGTCATGGTGGAGTCGTACAACTCACCATCGCTGGGCAGCGCAATCCGCAGTACCCCGTTGCCGCTCTTATTGTTCTCTTGATCCGCCAATCTCTGACCTAACTCGCCCCGACTAGTTGGCTCCAATCGATATCAATGCATCCAGGTTATAAGCAAATCCCAGAGCAGGCACGGCATCACTACCTCCCAGAGCCCGGGAAAGAGTGTCGTAGCGTCCGCCGCCGCCAAGGATCCCTGCCCATTTGGGGTGGCTGACCTCAAATATCACACCATTGTAATAGGCTAGGCCGTGGACCAACCCAAAGTCCAAGACTATCTGGCCCTTGGCGTCGGGGTCGCCGACCATCAGGTCCATCACCTTGGCAAACCTGTCTGAAGCGTCCTGGTTGGCCCCGGCTGAAGCCAGGGTTTTCTTGACCGCTTCCAGCGCCTGCTCCGGTGAGCCTTTGATGGAGGCCAGGTCGCTGGCCAATTCAAGACCCTGGCGGAGTTTCTCTTCGGTGTCGTTCCCCTGAATCTTCCTTAGGAGACGCTCCACCACATCTTCCGGTGTCCGCTGCCCCAATTGGTCGGCAGAGTTCCACTGGAGCAGACCCAGGAGCACTGAACGCGCCTGAGTGTCGTTTAAGCCGTGGATCGCCTGTCGGAGCGCCGCGTCCTCCGGGTCACTGGAACCGTTGGTCCCACAGATCAGGTGGATGAGGAGCCCCTCTTGCAGCAAATTCGGCACCACAGAACGGCCCTCACTGAGTTTGGGCATGCTCTGGATGATAAACGAACGTGCCCGGTCCGAAATCCCCATCGGATCCAGCAGACTGTTCAGTATGTCCAGGTCTGCCAGGCGCAGGCTCCAACAGTCAAGTCCCAATTTAGTGGGTACAGCCACCGCGAGTTTGAGCAGTTCTATGTCGGCTTCGATATCAGATGAGCCAATCAACTCGCCGCCAACCTGGGTGAACTGACCGCTGGCATCCGGGTGAGAAGCGTCGAACCGGAACACGGGCCCGGAGTATTGCCAGCGCGCCGGTAGGCTGATGCTGGACTTATTCTCCAGGTAGTGCCGCATGATCGGTGATGTGAATTCCGGTCGCAGGCTGACCGAATTGCTGCCAGCGTCAATGAAACTATAGAGCTGGGAGGCCAATTCGCCGCCCGACTTGCGCATGAAGAGTTCAGTGGGTTCAAGCACTGGCGTTTCCAGCATCTGGTAACCGTATTCACCGAGGAGTTGAGACAAACGGTCTTGCAATCCTTGTTTTTGGCGCAACGAGTCCTCTGAAAGGTCTTGCATGCCTGGCAGTCGCGATACCGCGTTGGTGGTTTGTAGGGATTGGCTGGTCATATCAGATCGGCGAAATAATGAGCAAACGAATAAGGACGCCTCGAACGGTGGGAGACGCTCCGGGTGCACCGAATATTGTACATCAGGCCTTGAGATACTTCCAAGAATGAAGGAGGCTTTACTACAGGTGGCTCTCCGCGGGCCGAGATCTATGTGAGCATCTGCAGAAAAGATATGGAGTTTTGTGTTGAATCTGTCCGGATATTGTGGCGAGCAGCGGAGTTCAATTTAGACGCATGGCTGATTCATTTCCATCAATGGTCTACGAACCCGACGCACAGGACCTGCCATCGCAAGCTCAAGTTCCATTTTCATATTCTTCACAGATTGCATGCTTCCAAATTCCATAGACTTGACTCGAAATGTGACTGGTGGAGATGCTACGGGGGGGGGCGATTTTGTCGACCGGTTCCTCTGGGTTTGATGCAAGATACATCGTCGTAGTTCGGAAATAATTCGACGACGTTGCCAACGCTTTTTAGAAGTTCTTAATACCTTGCAATCAATAACTCTTTCAGTCCTACTAGGATGGTTGTTGAGCATACGAACATGGAAGTCTGCGACGATTGCGGTTTGTGCAGGTTCTTTGATGCGCAACGGCCCACCGGTGGCTTCTCGGGGGCGCTCCATTGGGTTTTGAGGTTCGCCAAAACTCTCAAATTGATTTGTTACCGCCGGAGATTCCGGAGCGGGTAGTTGTGCTTTGACGAATTGGAGTGTAGGTGTTGGGTTAGTTTGGACTGTAATTTCCAATCGGCGCTCAAATAACCATCGAGTCAGGCGGTTAATGATAGGAATTACAGTGAGAATATCGAATATGAATGAGATGAACGGATATTACTATTCCAGAAGTATTTATCCCGCTATGGCAAATTGACGAGACTTATACAGAAAATCTCCGTAAATAGACGCAATTTGTCTTGAGTGTCTTATTCTGATTCCAGCCTTAGAAATGAAACCTACGGCGGCAGGAGCGAGTTCAACCTTAATCGAGTAGGAGTGCTCCTGGGTCTTAAACCTATGGATGGGCGTTCAGGCCACCGTCCACGTATACCGGCTGGCCAGTGGAGTAATCGCAGTACTCGGAGCATAGGTAGACCAGCAGGGGGCCTATATCTGACGGGTTGGCCTTACGGCGCAGAGGGGTGTAACGCACCAATAGTTCTTCTTGTTGGGACTCAAGAGACTGGTTCTCGGTGTCCATGAGTCCGGTGCCGATAGCGTTGATCCTGATGTTGAAATGGCTCCACTCAACGGCAAATGACCGGGTAAGTGCCAATATTGCGGCCTGGCTGGCGGCAAAGGCCGAGCCGTTGGCCAGGCCACGTTCGGCCAGTTCCGAGATCATGTTGACTACTCGACCGGACTCTGCCTTGGCCATGCGGGGCAGCACCTGTTGAGATATGAGATAGGTGGCCTTTGAGTTGCGTGTCTGCACGGCGTCCCACTCATCTACCCCGATTTCTTCCAGCGGGCGGGCGAACATGCTGCGGTGGTCGTTGACCAGAATATCAACCTTACTGTGGGCCGCATCGAACTTCTCCATGGTGACTTTGGCGCAGGCTGGATCATTGGCGTCCATCAGAGCGCCGCTTGAACCGGCAGGCAGCGAAGCGAGGACCGAGTCCAAGAGCGCCTGGGTACGGGCGACGGCGAAAACACTGGAGCCAGCCTCGGCTAACGCCTGGCCCAGAAACGGGGCCTCGGTGCCGCCAGAGGTAGACAGAATCGCTGTTTTGCCAGTTAGGTCGTATTCGGATAGGACCGGCATCGATGTTCTCCTGAAACCAGGCCGTTCGTTGACCTGGAGTGACTAGTGGTTTGGATACGCGTATGCGTTATTTAGAGCTAAGGGATTGGAATCTATGCATCCGGCAAGGAATCGAATCGGCCCCGGAATTCCTCATACCATGCTTGTTGGGTTTCCGGGCCCAATTGCGTCATGCTGCCGATGGCTGTCTTATGGGCTCCGTCACCAGCTTGGACCAGTTCCATGACGTGGGCTTTTCACTTTTCGTCCATCTCTTCCGGGGTATTTCCCGAATATTCGGCATCACATGCGCCGCGCATGTCTCTGCATGTTGCTTTTCATGATTCAGCTCCTACCTAGTTATGAGGTTAGTCTTCCAGAGGGATGATTGGGGCATGGCCAGTGGGATAGATACCCGCTGCCAGGCCGCCGCCGTCGGCGATGAACATCTCGCCGGTCATGTAATCCGAGGCTGACGACGCCAGATAGACGGCCAAGGGGCCAAAGTCGGCCGGTTTACCCAGTTTGCCGTTGGGCAGGAATTCTCCGCCTCTGGGCAGGCTGGCGGCCATGCTGTCGGTGGCTCCGGTGGGCACGAAGCCCGGGACGATGGAATTGGCGGTGATGCCGTATCTGGCAAGGTTGAAAGACAATACCCGGCTGAGCTGGATCATGCCGCCTTTGCTGCAGCAGTACATGTAGATCTCGCGACCGCCTCTTAGTCCGAATCCTGAGGCAACGTTGATAATCTTGCCGTGTTCCTGGGCGACCATGGTCTGGGAGACCTCCCGGGAGCAGAAGAATGCGCCGGTGAGGTTCACCCGCATGATGCGGTCCCATTCTTCGTCGGTCAGTTCCCAAATGGGCTTTCGGACGTTATCCGATACTGCCCCTGCGTTGTTCAGGAGTACGTCGATCTTTCTGAACCGGTCCAGGCAGGTCTTCATCAGGTTGGCCACCTGGGACGAGTCTGTGACATCGGTAGCAACACCCATGGCTTTAACACCAAATGTTTCGGCCTCGGCGGCTGCTTCTTCCAGCGGTTCCAATCGCCGACCGGCAATGACCAGGTCGGCTCCGGCGCGGGCCATGTCCTTGACCATCGCCCGGCCCAAGCCAGTGCCGCCGCCGGTGATGACCACCGTTTTTCCTTCTAAACTAAGTGATTCCAGCATTTAATCCTCCTGGGGAAGACCCCATGCTAACCTTCTGCTGAGAGAGGAATCGATATTTGACTTCGTAGATATGGGGTACCCAATGGTTTTCAGCTTCCGCTGAGCGTAACGTCGCCTGCAGTCAGGGTAAGTAGTGAGCCATCGTCCAGGCGAAGCAGCAGGTTACCCATTGCGTCTGTGCCTTCGGCCACTCCAGTAAATGAATCCTCACCCCAAGTAGCGTCCAGGCGTTGCCCCGTGGTGGACAGCAATCCCTGCCATTCTTCTATGGGGGAGTTCCCCTGGCCCAAAGCCAGATACAGTGCGTCTAAGTCCATCAGGAATTGGCGTAGCAGGTCTTCCCTTGGAACTTCTGCACCGGCAGCCGTGTTGATGCTGGTGGCGAAAGCGGATATCTCGTCAGTCTGGTCTGTGTCCAGGCTCACGTTCATGCCTAGGCCAAGCACAGCATACCATACGGCATCCCCTGCGATGGCACTCTCGACCAGTATGCCCGCAACCTTGCGTCCTTCGATTAACAGGTCGTTGGGCCATTTGATCCGGGGTTCCAGGCCGGTGACCTTCCTGACAGCCCGGGCGGCGGCCACACCCCCGATGATGCTGATGAAAGGCAAGATTTCTAAGCTGGGACGGAACAGGACAGAGACCAGAAGATTGCCTGGCTGGGATACCCAACTGCGGCCCTGGCGACCACGTCCGGCGTTCTGGACTTCTGCTACGACCACCGCGCCTTCTTCAGTGTTGCCTTCTCCCAACTTGCCAGCTTCGTCCATGGTCGAAGAAAGCTCGGGGTAATACAGCAAGCGGCGGCCTACGATGCGAGTGAACAACCCTTGCCGGACAGTGGTTGCAACAAGGTTAGGAGGCATACTTATACCAAACTAAGTCCGTAGGGTCTGCTCGATGGCTCACCAGGCGTGTTCGATCTTATCTTTAAGGATGTCTACTATTTCTGAAACGGGGACTCTGGCTTGGTGCATGGTGTCTCGGTCCCTAATGGTTACTGCATGGTCATCGATGGTGTCGAAGTCGATGGTCACGCAGTAGGGTGTGCCGATCTCATCTTGGCGGCGGTAGCGGCGTCCGATGCTCTGGGCGTCGTCATACTGGGTACGGAAGTGCTTCTTGAGGATGTCGTAGACCCTACGGGCGGTGGGAAGCAGCTTTTCGTTCCTGCTTAACGGCAGAGCAGCAACCTGGATCGGTGCCAGCTCACGGTGAATATGAGACACCACCCTCACCGCGTCACCGTCTGGTTCCTCGTCATAGGCGTCGAGCCAGAAAGCCAGCGTAGCCCGGTCTACGCCTCCGGACGGCTCAATCACGTAAGGTAGATAGCGAGGTTCTTCACCTTCAACGGCGGCGTCATCAAAGTAAGTTAAGTCCTGACCGCTTACCTGCTGGTGCTGACCGAGGTCATAGTCGGCCCGATTGGCGATACCCTCAAGTTCAGCCCAACCCCAGGGGAACCGGTACTCGATGTCGTAGCAGGCCTTGGCATAATGGGCCAATTCATCGCTGGCGTGCTCACGCAGTCTCAGGTTATCTGGTCTGATCCCAAAATCTATGTACCATTGGAAGCGGGCTTTAACCCACTCATCCAGCCATTCTTCGTCGGTGCCAGGCTTGACAAAGAACTCAGCCTCCATCTGTTCAAACTCCCTGGTACGGAAGGTGAAATTGCCCGGGGTAATCTCGTTTCTGAAGGACTTTCCTATCTGGCCGATGCCAAATGGCAGCTTCTTGCGGCTGGAGTCCAATACGTTCTTAAAATTGACGAAGATACCCTGAGCTGTCTCGGGCCGTAGAAACACTTCATTGGCAGTGTCTTCCACCGGACCCATGAATGTCTTGAACATCAGGTTGAAACGACGTGGCTCCGTCAGTTCGCCTCCGCAATCTGGGCAAACCAGACCCTTTAGCGCCTCGGTGACCTCGGGAGACTCTGGGTCAACTCCTGTGTCCTCGAGCAGGTGGTCCTGACGGAATCGCGAGTTACATTCTTTGCACTCAACCAGTGGATCGGAGAAATTCTCAACGTGGCCGCTGGCAACCCAAACTTTGGGGTGCATCAGTATGGCGGCGTCCTGGCCGACCATGTCGTCCCTGTCGTAGATCACGGCACGCCACCAGGCCTCTTTGACGTTCCGTTTCAACTCTACGCCCAATGGTCCGTAGTCCCAGGTAGAACCCAGTCCACCGTAGATCTCTGAGCTTTGAAAAATAAAACCCCTGCGCTTGGACAGAGACAATATCTTGTCCATGTCGGCATAGGGCATATAGCGGACCAAGGGAGTACCTCCTGGCGGTGCAACCGCGTTTAGAAAGGATGTCGGTGATCTGATAGGCCCTTTGAGAGGGCCAACCTAACGCCAATCGAGGTTATCAAGTCCGGCGGATGATGTAAACGGGCATGATGATTGTCAATGGCTAATTGATGTGGGGAAGCGCGTCGCCCACAACGGGCATCTGTTGTCGTACTGCTTCTGCCAGGTTGTCTGCCCTCAGGTCTTCCAGTTTCAGGTATTGGGCGCCCATGGCCTCGGCCACCAGTTGGACCATGCCAAGCCTAAGGAAGCCGGACTCGGTGTCCACCACTACAGATGGGACCTTCTCTTCGCCGATTATCCCGGCGGCGGAATAGGCTTCGTCCAGAGGTGAATCCTGTCCAAGGGCGACGTTACCGCGACCGTCGGACAACAATACCAACAACGGTAGAACGTCGCGGTCCTTGATCCGTTCTGTCTCAATGATTTCCAGGGCCTTGAAGAGTCCGGCACTCAGGGGAGTTCGACCTCCGGTGGGCATATCCTGGAGATGGACCTTGGCCAAGTCGACGCTGTTTGTGGGCGGTAGAAGGAGCTCCGATTTGGTGCCTCTGAACGATATTAGTCCCACCCGGTCTCGGCGCTGGTAAGCGTCTAACAAGAGCGACATGATCGCGCCTTTGACGGCGACCATCCTCCGTTGGGCGCCCATTGAGCCGCTGGCGTCAACCACGAAGAGCACCAAGCTCCCCGACATACTCTCGCGTACTTTGTCGCGAATGTCCCACGATTCGATCAGCACCGCATTCTCGGAATCGCTGACAGCCCGGCGGCTGTTCTGATGAGGGGCAGCGGCCCGAAGAGTGGCGTCTAGGGCCAGGCTTGAGGCTTTGCCATCCGGCATCTTTGAACGCACGTAGCGGCCAGCAGTGGAGTCAGTGATGGTGACGTTGCGACGCCCGGAGGCCCGGCGGGAACGCTGATCTGGTGGTTTCAGGTTCAGTTGGCGGACGGCAAACGGATCGCCAACCTCAAACTGCTGTTCCTGTCCTAAAGACCCCGGGCCTGAGTTTTCTGGTTCGTTATCGGAATCTGATTCTGGCTCCGGAGGTCCTGAATCGTCTTCCGACCGCGGTAAGTCCGAGGGCTCAGAATCGTCCTCTCCTTGGTCCTGTGGTCGGTCTGAGGATTCCCGCTGGTTGTCCTGACCCTGGAAATCATCCACCATGGAATCCAGTTGTTCAGTGGCCAGATTGGGTTGCTGGAAAGGCTGTCGGCGTTGTCGGTGCAGCAAGGCCAGATTGGCGGCCTCACGTACATCTTCGGCGTTGACGTCGGTGCGGTTCTCATAGGCGGCGATGGTTGAAGCGGTCTTGTACATGACAATGTCGCCGCGCATGCCATCCACGTCATATTCGGCGCAGATGGAGGTTATTAGGGAGAGTATCTCATCGCTGACCACCACATCGGAAAGCAGAGCCTGACTACGCAGTACCCGTGCCCGTTCCTCTTCTTCAGCGTCTTGCCATTCCGCCATGAATCCCTGTGGGTCGGACTCATAGGCGATGCGGCGTTTCACGATCGATTGGCGTTCTTCTGGAGAGAACCGGCCTTCAACCTCGACTGCCAAGCCGAAGCGGTCCAGCAATTGGGGACGTAGATCTCCCTCCTCTGGGTTCATGGTGCCGACCAAGATGAACTCAGACCGGTGGGTTATCGAGATTCCTTCACGTTCTACATAATTGCGGCCCATGGCGGCGGCGTCCAGCAAAATGTCCACTAAATGGTCGTTCAGGAGATTAACTTCGTCTATATATAGAATGCCTCGGTGGGTGGCCGCGATCAGCCCGGGTTCAAATACTCGGTTGCCGGTCTTGATCGCTTCTTCTATATCCAAGGAACCAACCAACCGGTCTTCGGTGGCTCCGACCGGCAGATCGACTATTGGAATCTGCCGGACCACGGATTGCGAGTCATTATTGGCTGGTTCGCAGCGGTTGCAGAGTCCCTGCCGTTCTTCGGGGCTGCAGTTGTAGGGGCAGCCCTGGACGACTGTTACTTCTGGGAGTAACGCGGCCAGCGAGCGGACGGCCGTTGATTTGGCCGTCCCCTTTTTCCCGCGCACCAAGACGCCGCCAATCTTGGGATTGACCGCGTTTAGCAGCAGAGCCCGTTTCATGGCCGTTTGGCCGACGATGGCTGTGAAGGGAAATTTTGATTCAGAATTACTAGCAGGTGTTTGGGTCACAGGTCAATCGGTGCTCCGGTTACTGGATTTGATTGGATTAGCGAGAAACAAAATGATGTTTTGAATTGGTCTTCGATTGTCAATTCTAGTCTCGACATAGCTCCTGGTCATAGTGGGCGGATAATAATATCTTTTATTTAACATGGTCAATGGCTTTGATAGCTATCACCCAACTAGATTTAATTGAGCCAATAGGTTTGATCATCAGTAGGTTGTCGTGTCCAGCATATCTCTGATTCCATCACCAAGGAGATTGAATCCCAATACAAGTAGGAATATTGCAGATCCAGGGGCTATCAACAGGAGGGGCGAAGTCTGCATATAGGAACGTGAATCGTTGAGCATGGCTCCCCATTCGGGTGTTGGCGGCTGTGCTCCCAGTCCTAAGAAACTTAACCCTGCGATTCCCAGAATAATCCAACCCATGTCTAATGTCGCCAGTACCACGAACGGCCCAAGTATATTTCGTGAAATATGAAATACCACAATCCTGCGGTCGCTGGCACCGATCGCCCGGGCCGCCTCCACATACTCCCTTTGTCTGGCCGCTAGAACCATTCCGCGAATGACCCGAGCATGACTGGCCCACCAAACTACAGAGACTGCAATCATCACGTTGATGAGGCTGGGGCCCAATATGCCCGCGACCGCCACACCCAGGATTAATGACGGAAACGCCAATAATAAGTCCACTAACAGCATCAACCCAATATCGATCCATCCGCCGTAGTAGCCGGAAAGAGAGCCCACAACCAAAGCGACGAGCATGATGATAGCCACCGAAACTACCGACATCAGCAAAGTGACTCGGGCCCCAAAGACGATCCGGCTCAATTCGTCCCTGCCCAGATGGTCGGTGCCCAAGGGAAATTCCACGGATGGGGGGAGCAGTCGGTTATCCAAGTTCAGATCTGTCGGATCCTCCAAGGGGAGCCAAGGCGCCAGAAACGCGATTAGGATCACTACGGTGACGATGATCAATCCCACAAGGGCACCAGTGTCACGGCGCAGGTAATTTAGAGCCGGAGGACGTCTCGCCGGTTGGCTAGGTAACCCTTCCACCTGAACGTCTCCTGATTTAGTTTGAATGCGAGCTAAAGCTCGATTTTATAACCTAGAGCGTCTGTTTGGACTAAGCAGCCTGCCGGTCAAAATGCAGGCGCGGGTCAAGCCAGTGATATGACACGTCGACCATCAGATTCACCAACAAGAATATTAGTGCGACATACAAAACGAAGCCCTGGACCACAGGGTAATCTCGTTGTGAAATCCCTGTAACCATGAATTGACCGATTCCAGGCCAACCGAAGATAGTCTCAATAATTATTGCTCCTCCGAGCAGATATCCCACACTGGTTCCAAGCACCGTAACTACTGGTAATATCGCGTTCTTGAGCCCGTGGCGCCAGACTGTGACGGTTTCAGATAATCCCTTGGCCCTGGCCGTGCGCATGTAGTCTTGATCCAGCACTTCTAGCAGACTTGCTCTGGTTAGACGCATGAGTTGGGCCATTGTCCCGAAGGATAAGGCCACTGCCGGCAGTATCAATTGCTCTGGCGAGCCGTAGCCGATGGCTGGCAGCCAGTCCAATCTAACGGCGAAAAGGAGCATGAGTGCAGGAGCCATTACGTAGCTTGGAACGGCGGCTCCCACCAGAGCGAACAACCGGCAGCAGGTATCCATCAACGTGCCGTGCTTCACCGCAGCCAACACCCCTAGGGGTATGCCCGCCGTCACCGCCAAAGCTAAAGCAGTGGCCGCTAACAAAAGCGTAGCGGGTAGCCTTCGTAAAAGTTCTCCGGAAATTGAACTGCCGGACCGGTATGACTCTCCAAGGTCGCCACGAACGGCATCGGAAATCCACCTTCCGTACCGGACGGGCATTGGAGCGTCCAAGCCCAATTCTTGGCGCAAGGCACGTACAGCCTCTTCGGACGGAGATACACCATCGTTTTGCCGCATGAGGGTTATCTCTGCTGCGTCACCGGGAGCAAAATTCAACAACATGAAGCTCACGATAGAGATGCCAACCATGAGCAACGGCAGCGTTGCCAGACGGCGGGCCACATACCTTAGCACACTATTTCAGGCCGATCAGATGGTCGATGAAGTATATACGTGCGGCCTGGGGGCCCGAAGTCCAATCAACAGCGTCTGAAACTCCGAATAACCTGGTTGGGAACATTACCGGTATGATGGCGACTTCATCTTGTCCGACCTTTAGGGCTGCGCAAGCAATCTGCTGCCTTTCTGCTGGATCAGATGCACTGGACAGCTGTTCGAGGAGAGAGTCGATTTCAGAGTTGCTGAAATTACCTCTGTTCTCGTCTCCGCCTGTCAGATAGTGACGGTTCAGTGCCCATCCGGGATCTCCAGTGGTAGTGGTGCCATTGCTATAGCCGAATAGGTCGTATCCTCCCTGGCTAGCAAGGGTCCATTCCACGATCTGCACGTTGGCGCCCACGCCTATGTCTTTTAACATCGATTGAAACGCTTCCAACATGGGAGGCAATAAAGGCTGTTGTGGGTATGTCTGGAGGACCAGTTCCAGCTTATCCCCGTCCTTCTCTACTATACCGTCACCGTCTTCGTCTTTGTAGCCAGCTTCTGCTAACAGATCCCGTGCCGATTCAGGATGGAAGGTGTAACTTCCCGTGTTCTGACACGAGATGAATCCAGGCGGGAACATGCTTGAAGCAGGGACAGCGTGACCATCCGCAACGCCGGTAGCCATGGCTTCGCGGTCAACCGCAATAGCGAGGGCCTTGCGGACCAGAGATTCTTGCATAGCAGGGCTATCGTGGTTCACGAACATGAACAGCATGCCTGATGGGGCGGCAATTCGCACGTCAAGAGAGGAATCGCTTTCGACGACCTCTGCGCCTTGAGGGGAGAGATTTATCGAAATATCAACGTCACCGCTTTGCAAAGCGATCAGTCGTGCATCGCTTTCATTGAAAGCCAAATATTCGACTCTGTCTAGATTGGGTGTACCCTGCCAGTAATCGGCGTGTGCGACCACCGTCATTTTCTGATCGGCTTTGAAAGAGACAAGTTTGAACGGGCCGGTCATGGAAGCGAACTCCGCAGAGTCGTCAACAGATTTAGGCACCGTATCGGGATCAGCGATGCTCGTATTCTGATTGGTCAGCAGTCCGGGCAGTACTGGGTTGGGTGAATTGGTATGAATGACCACTGTTGATGGGTCTTTGACTTTCACTTGGTCAACGTCCAATAGCACCCTAGTTCCGGGCCGGCGCAAAAGTGCCAGGTCGATGGAGCCCTTGACCTTATGGGCGTCCATTAAGGTCCCGTTATGGAATTTAACTCCCTCTCGTAAAGATATCTCCCACACTGTGGGTTCAACTTGGATTGCGCCCGTCGCCAGCCATGGCGCGGTGTTCAAGTTTTCGTCCTGCTTGAATAAAGTCTCAGCGAGACCGGTGGGGACTGCCAACCAGCCGGCTTGATAGGGGTCTGGTGGTTCGTCCAAGAAAGTCATGGCAACCTTCAAGACGCGCTCATCCTTCATTCGGGTCTCGTTACCTAGAACGTCGTTTGATGATGCGGTTAGTTCCGCCTCATTAGGGGGTGCGGTCGCCGCAGTCCCGCACGCTGCAATCGCGAATATCAATATGGCTAAGGTCATCAATTTAATTGGCAGATACTTGGTCATGTGTCCGGTTCAAATCCAATCCGAAAAAATAAAAACCCGACTTCAAGAGTCGGGTGTTCTTAGTAGAAATAAGGACTTTTACTCTCTTTTGCGAAGTTCATAAAGTCATCTCGTAGGCAGGTCTCCTGGCTTCTGGATATTATCCTTACCTCCGCCTTCCCATTCCGAATGCCATTTATGGCTTATCGTAACAGTGACGATCATTCCTGGTTTGGAT
>PYIL01109387.1_pt1 | contig 17064 bp, 12 predicted proteins | sample 3578041 | NCBI WGS metagenome assembly PYIL01 (sample SAMN08408023, study PRJNA431606) | Marine metagenome isolate SA_KN192-05_S13_150m, whole genome shotgun... | biome: marine; feature: oceanic pelagic zone; material: water; isolation source: 150 m water sample, 0.2-0.8 um fraction ... | reverse complement strand
GGGCTTAGGGCCCTGTTCCTATCCAGCAGAGGAAGGAGGGAGAATCCGCGCTCAATTCAGAAGATGATGGACAGATTAGCAGATGCTGCAGACATCCCCCGGAGCAGGCTCAGTCCGCACACTCTCAGGCACACCTTCGCGACCGGGCTGCTGGAGAGGGGTGCGGACCTAATCACAATACAGCGTCTACTCGGTCACGCCAGCGTGGCTACAACTAGGATTTATCTGGAGATCGGCGACCAAACTCTGAGAGAGATCTACCACAGGGCCCAGAGGAGGCCTCCTCCGGAGGAGGTCACTCTCGAGAAGGAAGTCGGGACCACTGCCGGAGCAGTCGAGATTCCTGCTAGGACTAGCGATTAATCATCTCTTGGACGGGTTCTTCTTACTGGCTCTTTTGTCTACAGACTCAGGGCCCTTCCACTCCCTTTTCGCATCCTCCACATATCCAGGATGGCCGGGGATCGGACAGTGCTTACCTGCCCTGCACCTGCTGCAGTTGTCAGGAGGGGGCTTCTCCACAATTTTTTGCAGGCGGCCGTACTTCCTGCGTGGCACGAAAGCTGGTCAGAGTCGGTTGGACTTAGGCATTCCCCACCACGCGCAACGTTCAATCACACGAGCTGGGGTTGCAATGCATGAGCGGTGTCCTAGGGGGAAACAACGGGCCCTTGGGTCTCGACCCTGAACGTTCAGTTTTATACGCCCAAGTAATGGACGCGGAGCCCCAGATGTCCTTCGATGAAGGAGGGGTTCTGATACAGAAAGGAACGAAGGGAGAAATTGGTAAGGTGTTCCTCGGAGACGTAGCAAAGGCAACTCTGAGAGCCATCGGGACCCATGATCCACCTAGGTTCACACAGGAGCCAGTCTACGATGAGCAGCGTTGGGAGCTAGAGTGCCTCTCTGATGAGCTCCAAGTGAGGATTGGCAGTCGTCACTACTGGGGCTTCGGGCTCCTGGCTAGATGCTTCCTCAACGAGATAGTGATTGAGGGGCCTTTGAGCAGCCGATCGAGATGCGTGCTAGATTTGGTGGCATCCCTGGGGAGGAACCCCTGGGAGCCTACCCGAGTGAGGGCATTCGAGAAGGCGACTTCGGCGAGGATGGGTGCTCATCGTTCTAGCTGGGAGGGACTTGTGTCACTAGCCAAGGAGGGCTTCAGTGAGGAAATCACCCTTCTGCAGGACTCCCTTCACCGTCTCAGAGGGGTTGGCGATGATTCGGATGAGCTTTTGGACTCTGCTCAGGAGGCGTTGGACAGAGCTATGGAGGCGCTCTCCGACAAGAACGCACCAGCCGTTGAGCGGGCCCTCAGCAGGGCTTCGAGCGCAATCATCCAGTCAGACCCGAACACAGAAGTTAGCAGCGCTGACCTAGACGAACTGTGAGACTAGAGCCCCAGCGTCCCCCACATCCACGACCAGACACCATGCTGAGCCAGGTAGACTACCACGCTAAATGAGATGCAGGCGAAATATATGGTTCCCTTTGAGATCTGAATGGCATCCTCGGACTCCTCGTCGAAGTACCTAATCAGGCCAGCTGCCTGCTGAATGCCACTGCCCTTCTCCTTGGCCATCGCAGCACCGCACCCACAGTCCCTATTTCAACTCCTCTGGATTGGTCGAAATTACACAGCACTAGGGTTCCAGTGTCTCAATGAGGACGCATCCCCCATCGAGTTCCACTATCATTGAAGCTGCTCCCATAGCAGTTTCCAAGCCTTCGGTCATCAATATCTCCCTACGCATCCCCCCCGTGGACTGGAAGACGAGCCTGTGGCTCAGCTTTTCCAGTACGTCCCGGTCAACCACCTGCCAAGTCCATTGGTTCTGGGAAACCGTCATCAGTGCCTCGATGGGTACCGGAGGACCTTGTGCAGCGCCAGATTCCTGCGCTCTCTTCAATAGGTCGCTAAGCTTCAGCTTGGCTCCAATCTCATCGGTATTTGTTGGCTCGGCAGACTTGTCGGAAATTCTTCTTCTGTATCTAAAATAGCTCATGTGCATCCCCTGCGGCAAATGCCGCGCATCGCCAGCTAATCGTGGGGGGTATAACCGTTATTGACCAGGGGAGGGCAGTGATGGGGAATTTTCAGGGGTTATGAGATTGCCATTTCCCTGCGAGCAGTTGATGACTCGGTTTGTTGTCGCTTAGTCATGGCGAATCGGGAGGAAGATTGGAGGTCATCAGCTGAGAGCAGCGTTCTTCTCGAGGCTGTGTCTCACTGGAGGGAGGCCCCAGAGGAGTGGTTCCGAGGATCCTACAACAGGCTTCCGGAAACAGTCAGAGTCAATCCGCTGAATAGCCAAATGGAGTGGGTTGAGTCGTGGCTAAATGAAATTTCCTCGAAACCTCTGAAATGGTTCCCCGGTCCGGGCAGCGCTTGGGAGCTACCATTCGATAGGGGCGGTGCCGAGGGAGAGGTCAGAGCCGTTCTCAACGCGCTGCACGACACTGGTAGGCTGACTAGACAGGAGGCGGTCTCAATGCTGCCCGTCTTGGCACTTGACCCCAAGCCGGGAGAGGTTATTCTCGACATGTGCGCTTCCCCGGGATCCAAGACAACCCAGATCTGTGAGCATCTGGGAAACAGTGGGGTCGTCATTGCTAACGAGGTAATCAGCGGTCGTGTTAATACCCTAGTTTCCAACGTGCAAAGGCATGCTTCTCGTACCACACTTGTTGTTCATCATGATGGGCGGCACCTCCCGAAAGTTCCCGAAATAGGATTCGACCGGGTTCTGGTCGATGTTCCATGCACCGGTTCTGGGACTACGAGGAAGAACCCGGATGTCTGGGCCAAGTGGCTACCCTCCTCTGGTCGGTCTCTGCACGTCCTTCAGTCCGACCTCCTTGCAAGGGCCATACGTGTAACTAAGCCAGGAGGCAGGATTGTGTATGCAACTTGCTCCCTAGATCCGGTGGAGAACGAGGCTGTGGTTGCAGGGGCTATCGCTCGGGGAGGCGTTTCGGTAGTCTCGGGACATAAGCTCCTTGGGGGGGTGCCGACCTCACCGGGTCTGACGGAATGGCCCGCTCTTGACGAAAAGGGGCGTCCCTCCGAAGACATTGCGATCCCGGATAGAATGAGGGCCCCGTCTGACCGATCTCTGTCCGCGGCGCTTGGCGATTGCGTGCGTGTCTGGAACGACTCAGTGGGGGGAGGTGGTTTCTTCCTCTCGGTTCTGGAGAAATCCCCCGAACCCCAAGACCCGAAATCCCATCCAGCTAGGGTTGGAGATGTTGGCAAGAATAAACCGGACCCCGAGGAGTTCCCGAAACCGATTAGCAAGGAATGGACGGAGAAGCTCGAGGCAGTTTGGGGAGGCGTTCCCTCCAGCATGTGGGTCAGGGGGAAGAGCCTGCTCTGGTCTACCGAGGAGGCGATTTCTATTTGGGAATCGGAACGCGGTCGACGTGGGGGCAGGGTGAGGGTTCCCGGTGGGCGTTGGTACCCACTGAAAGTCATCCACTTAGGGCTCATCGCAGCTAGAATTAGGAAGGGGGAGCTTGAACGAGTGGTGTCTCGTGCGGCACCACTCCTCATTGATGAAATAGATGGGCCTTTCATCGATGTAAAGGGCTCCCTGTTAGACCGGATTCTCCTGAATGAGGAGGTCCTTCCGGTGGAAAGTGGGTCGGCGTTTTCAGGAATCCGAGGCAGTAGGGTCCTGGTAGACAGTGGGGGCACCTGCCTCCCTGTTTGGATAGGGGGACGAGTGACCCCCATGGTGAACGAGGCAGAGATGAGGGTCCTCAGGGCAATGCGGGGTTTGCCAATCGTATTGGAAGATGTGTGAAAAAAAACGAAGTTTTCTGCGCGTTCGACTAAGCGTTAGCGCTTTTGCCTAGCATATGTTCAAGAGCCGTGCCAGTGAACAAGCCAACCTCGGTGATTGTGTGGACGACGTGGACCGGCGTATCCTGAAAGTTCTCGAAGGTGATGCGAGAACCTCCCTCAGAGGGATTGCTGAGGAGGTCGGGGTTGCCCTGGGAACTGTAAGCAACCGCGTCAGGAGGATGGAGGGACTCGGAGTGATACGCGGCTACACGGTGCTACTGGACCCGGACAAGTCCGGTTGGGGCCTGAGCGTGGTCATAGGGCTAAGGATTCAGAAAGGAAGGCTCATGGAAATACAAAGGGAGATTGCGGTTGATCATCGAGTTTACGGGGTCTACGATGTCACTGGGGACTACGACTCCATGGTGCTCGCCAGGGCCCGGGACCGGGACGACCTCGATGACCTCTCGAAGAGCGTGATGAGCATGGGAGGCATAGAACGCTCCGTCACCCACTTGGTCCTCAACACCGTGAAGGAGATGCCCCCGTCGATCCCAGAGGATTAGTCAAACGAGATCAGAAAGTATGCTCTGGACGATTGGACCCAGATGAGTAGAATGGGGCAGGAGCGACTCGACCGTACGTCCCTCTGGCTTCATGGCCTTGAGAAGAACCATCCTGAGTTCCTCGTCTACGGGCATGTCGAATGCCATCAGTCGTTCCCTCAGAGAAGTCTGCAGCCTGCCACCAGTGCGGTCCCAATCCATCAGGAGGATCAGCGGGGGACCCCCATCAGTAGGCGTTGGGAAGCAGTACTCACTATGCAGGAAAGCGACTAGTCGGGATCTGTCCCACCCCCTGTTAATCCTCTCCACGATACCAGTGAACCCCAGTGCCCTGAGTGCTCTCTCGTCTTTGATTCCCTCCACTACAACTGGGCACCCCAAGCCTCCCTCATCCTCGGGCATGTTCCGCAGTATGGCCTTTGCCAACGCCTTAGCAGCCAATTCGAAGCGCACGGCGCGGTCCGGTGGTCCCGCTTCCTTCGCTCGCTGACCAATCCAATCAGGCAGTTCCTCGCGCTTGGACATGTCAATACCCCAACGAGGACGTCGCCTCTGCGATTGATATTGATTCCACCCTCACGGTCTTTCGCCTGCTACTGGCACCTCTCAGGAGAGAGAGCCTTGATCGCTCGACACCCAGAATCTCGGAGAGGAGCTCCAAAAGTTCGGAGTTTGCCGAACCGTCCACGGGGGGGGCCTTGACACGAATCCGGAGACGTCCTCGCCATGGTTCGGTTCCAACAATTCCAGAACGTTGTGCTGCAGGCTTCAAATCTACTAGAATCAAGACCCCTGCTCCATCTTCCAATATCCAGTCACCAGTCATTCTCAGAGGGAAAAAAGAGGCAAGTGCTTGTAGTAGTTTTTCATTCAACGTTGTGCTCTGTTTCAGATGGTTGGCCCGCGACCCTTATGAGGGGATTTTGTCCCCATCAGGACGGAGAGTTGCATGTTCCTGGTCACCGAACTCTTCGATAACCTCTGGGACCATTACATTCTGTGGTCAATTTTCGTTGGAGCGATCGCTTTCGGATGGCTCTACCACCATTCTTTCTGGTTCATATCCAATGATAGCGAAGTCCCTCCAAACGTGGACGGTCTGGAGATCGGCGTGTTCCCCCTTCACAACGATAACATGCGGTTGGAAGTTACCTGGACCGTGCTCCCATTCATCTTGATTATCTGGTTAACATACGTTTCATGGGCCCCCATGGACAACATGTGGGCCCCATTGGACGATGATGCCTTCCACGGGTGGGAGTGCGATTACGAATCCCCCGCCTACTCGGGCTCGAACAACGTCGAAGATTCCCTAGGATTGATTACTTCCGACTGCTACCATGTCATCGAGATCACGGGTCAGCAGTGGTTCTGGTCCTTCGACTGCCTAGAGCTCGATGAGTATCTGTGCGATACAGGAACGCAAACAGTTGAGGTCTACGGTAGCGTCCCGGTTCTGAGCCTGAAAGAGGGGGAAACTTACCTGGCTGTTATGGAATCAGAGGACGTTACTCATGCGCCGTGGTTCCTAGGACTAGCCACTAAGGAAGACGTTCTTCCGGGCCAGCAGACTTTCCTTTGGCTCCCGGTCATTGAGTCAGGGGAGTCGATGATGCTATGCACTGAGTACTGCGGAGATGCGCATTCAGTGATGTCGGCGGTTTTGTCTGTACACAAGTGAGTTGAGACGATGGAGGGGAGCAAAAGGACTCGGTTTGCAGTATTAATCCTGTTTTTCTTGGCCGCGTCAATAACTGCCCCGTCAGCGCAATCCTTGCCTACTGGAATTTCCGGGGTCAAAGACTCTGGTTGCAATTGCCATGGTGCGACACCATCTTCCTCTGTTGTTGCGTCAATAGATGGTCTGCCAGAGAGCTACAACTACTCCCAGTCATACGAGATAACCGTCTCCTTCGAGGGTGGTCCCAGTGCGGAGGATAACATCAACCAGGGCGGTTTCCATCTGTGGGTCAGCGACGGGGAGCTAGCGGCTAACGACGGCACCGTACAGGTGTTCGACCCCAATCAGGCGGGACACACCGAAGCCGGAAACGACCAGGCTTCGTGGACGATGACATGGGTCGCACCGGCTAGCGACGCGAACGTGGAGTTCGTTCTACACGTCAACTCTGTCAACGGCAACGCGGATGGGGCTGGTGGGGGAAGCTCCGGAGACCTCTGGAACAAGGTCACGATGTCCTTGGCCGGACCTATCGTGGTTCTGGAGTCAGCTGACCCATTCGTCGTCCTAACCGTTCTAATTGTGGTGTCGGCTACCTTGCTTACAATCACACTGGCCTTCGTTTTCTACAGGACCAACCCCGACTCGTTCGACTGGGACACCTTCGCCCCGTGGATAGCGGAGTGGTTGACCAGCACCGATCACAAGAAGATAGGCACTCTGTATACGGTGCAGGGGCTATTCTTCCTCGGCGTGGGAGGAATTATGGCCATGTTCATACGAATCCAGCTAGCCGTTCCCGGGAACGACTTTTTGACCCAGGATCAGTACAACCAGTTCTTCACCCTCCACGGTACCACGATGATATTCCTCGCAGCGATGCCGCTGATTAACGGGTTTGCGAACTGGATTGTGCCCCTTCAGATCGGAGCGCCCGACCTGGCACTTCCTAGGATAAACGCGATGTCGTTCTGGCTGCAGCCGTTCGCAGCCATCCTGATCTTCACTGGCATTTTCTCAGGCGGGGGAGCGGACGTCGGCTGGACGGGGTACGCCCCCTACGTGGTTAGCGAGACCGCGCACGCCGGAACAACGATGTGGGCATCGGGGCAGTTAATGCTGGTAGCCTCCTCCACCTTGACCGGGATCAACTTCCTCACGACCATTGCCGTGATGCGGGCCGAGGGGATGGGGTGGATGCACATCCCCTTGTTCACGTGGTCCATCTTTATTGCCAACGTGATGCTGTTCCTCTCGATTCCCGCGTTCGGGATCGGCTTGATCCAAGTATACCTAGACAGGGTGATCGGGACTGCCTTCTACGACATCGCAGCAGGTGGCGACCCGTTGCTCTGGAGTCACCTTTTCTGGTACTTTGGCCACCCGGAAGTGTACGTCGTCGTCGTTCCTGCCTTCGGAATAATCTCCGAGGTTATCGCCACCAGCGCTAGGAGATCCGTGTTCGGGTATCGCTCGATGGTCTACGCGATGGCCGGGATAGGAATCGTCTCCTTCATCGTCTACGGGCACCACATGTTCACCAGCGGAATGAGCCCGACACTGAGGTTCGTCACGATGCTGACAACCATGCTGGTGGCAGTGCCAACCGGAATCAAGATTTTCAACTGGCTGATGACGATGCATGGGGGGTCACTGGTGTTCCGCACCCACACCCTCTGGGCACTGGGATTCCTGTTGACCTTCACCATAGGGGGAATCTCGGGCATGTTCTTCCCCTCAGTTGCGATGGACCTCCACCTGCATGAGTCTTATTTCGTGGTCGCACACTTCCACTACGTCCTAGTGGGAGGCACGGTTTTCGGGTTTGTAGCTGGCATTTACTACTGGTTCCCCAAGGCCACGGGAAAGATGCTGGACGAAAGGCTGGGGGCGATTCACTTCCTCGTCGGCTTCGTGTCCTACAACGCTCTTTTCTGGCCCATGCACAGGCTCGGGGTCTGGGGAATGGCACGTAGGCACCACACATACTTCATCACCACTGAGGAGGCTTTGGGAGCCCTGCCGCCCGAGGCAGCGGGCTGGAACATGTTCATCACAGTCTCCGCTTTCGTGTTCATGGCCTCCTTCTTCATCCTAGTCGCCAACATGATAATCTCGTCAATCAGGGGGGTCGATGCCCCGGCCGACCCCTGGGGTGGCTGGTCATTCGAGTGGATGACGTCCTCCCCCCCGCCAACGCCGAGCTTCGGTCACTTCGACGGGGAGAAGTGGATCGGGCTTCCCGTACTGAAGGATGCCAACGGGCACCTAGCCAACGAGCCCAGCGCAATAGGGAGACTGTTCAATCGTCTCATGGTCTCTGACGACGACGTGGAGGAGGTGTCTCATTGAGCTACGATGACCATCACCACCCGACGCCATGGGGGCCACAGGACTGGGGGCATGGCGCGCCTCACAACTCATGGGCACCGATCATCATGAGCTTGGGTATCGCAGTCTTCCTCTTCTCCCTGGCAAGCGTGTTCGAGTGGGGGGAGTTCATCGGCTGGGGCTATGTCCCAGTGATCTTACTGGGCATGGTAATCATCCTGGTTGGACTGGTGGTCTGGTGGAGGCAGGACTACAGCTTCGATGGGTCCTATGAGCCCAGGGCCACCGGGACTCCGTTCCAGAACATCGAAATCCGCAAGGTGGCGATGTGGGTGTTCCTGATGTCGGAGATGATGGTGTTCACCTCCCTCTTCAGCACGTACATCAGGTACAGGCTTGGCATCACCCCCTGCAAGGAGGTCTTCGAGAGTGGCAACTGGGTGGAGGGGACTGCAGTCACCTGCTTCGAGCCAGCCAGCCACCTGATTGCCTCCAGCTGGTTCCACCTCGCTCCCGGGGCGATCAACACCTTCGCCCTGATAATATCCTCATTCACCATAGTTCAGGCCCTGCGCTACGCCAAGATGAGTGACGACGCGCTAAGCAGGAAGTTTGGCAAGAGGGTCGATGCGGCGGTCATCCGCAGGCGCAAGGTTACCCGTTACCTAGGCACGACCTGGTTCCTCGCCGTACTGTTCCTCACGATGAAGATGATCGAGTGGTTCCTCGGCTTCCCCCTCCCCGGGTTCCTGGCAGAATTCAACCACGGGCACGACACCATTCAGTCTCTGTACTCGGAGGGCTACCTGATCAACGCAGAGAGCTACCAGCACCACGATTACAACACTGAGCACCACCACGTGGAGGGCCACAGTGACCACGCTCAGATGATGGCCAACATACAGGTCAGCGCGACCACCTTCTACGTGACTACGGGGACTCACGGCGCGCACGTGTTTGGGGGCATCATCGGCCTGACCTACATGACTCTCAAGGCCAGTACGGGTGGCTACACCCCTGAGAACGCCGTCTCCATCGAGTACTTCGGCTTGTACTGGCACTTCGTGGACCTGGTCTGGGTCCTCGTCTTCCCGTTCTTCTATCTGTTCTAGGTGAAATTATGGCTGACCACGACTACACAATTCTCGGATTCGACCCCTTCTTAGGGCAGGACGCATACTGGATGAACTTCTTCGGCCTGATGGCCCTGACGGTGATAGAGGTGGGTGCGGTAGGGCTGGATCTCTCTCGGACCACCACCCTGACCGTGCTGACGGTGGTCGCCATCCCGAAGTTCATCATGATCATGGGGATTTTCATGCACCTCTGGGGGAGCAAGGACTCCTCCATCCTGACTCTCACAGCACTCTTCCCGGCATTCTTCATCATCATCATGGTCCTGTTCGTGGGCCTGACTCACCCCGATGCTACAACCGGCCTTCCCGACTGGTGCAGACCGGGCAACTACGGGCTGTGACCTGTAAGGTTCATGGCTGGAAGCGGCTACGAATCATCGCTGCAGACGTCGCATAGCCTGGTATTGCGCCGGATTTGAAATCCGGTGTCCTAGTGACTCGGGAGTTCAAATCTCTCCGTCTGCGCCAACTCTGGATGCTCCTGGTCTTTGGACTACTCGTTCGGAATTGAAGCAGCTCCGCGGACTGTCAGCTGATCTTCGTGGTACTGCATCGAGACCGGTGTGGTGATTACGGCCTCTCCGTCGACGTTCACGAACAGAGGGGGTCCCTCGGAGACGTCGAGCTCGTACCTCTTGGCCGGCTCCATGGTGACTCCCCACTTCCCGACGTGCTTGCCCTTCTCAAGTGGACCCATCAACATCAGCATCCTGATCTTCGACAGCCCCCATGCCATCACCAAGGAACAGTACCCCTGGGTTGGCTTGGCGCCGGGAGCGACCCTGTAACCGCCACCGAAGGTCTGGCACTGGCTCATGCAGAACAGACCCGAGAGGTCCACATCGATCTGCTCGCCCCCATCGATAGCGTACTTGCCCCTCTGCTTCTTCCAGAAAATCACAGCCTTGATTGCCAGAGCGGTATACTTGGCCTGGCCCCGGATCCACTTGAACTGCCCCTCGTCCTTCAGACGATTGACCACAGATGTGACTCCGGCATCGCACTCCAAGAAGCTCCACCGGACTAGGTTCCCTGCTTTCTCGGCCTCCCCGTTGCAGGAGTAAGGCTCGGGGGCGGCCTTGGTGGGATGCTCCGGAGCTGGAGTGCCCTCCACCCTGACTGACCCGACCCTCCTGTCATTGCCGTTCACCAGAATGTCGATTGCGCCCTGCATGTCCCTGAACTTGTTCCCCTTGGGAGTCGGGATTCCGTGTGCGCGGGCGTAGTCGTTTCCGCTACCGATCGGGAGTATCCCCATGACCTTCTGCGATCCCCTAAGTCCCGATGCCACTTCGTGAACGGTACCGTCCCCCCCTACCGCGACCACCAGATCGTGGTCCGAACCCACAAGGCTCTGGGCTATGTCCATAGCGTGTCCCGGGCCCTGAGTTCGATGCAGGTCGATATCGAAACCTGCCTCCCTAAGGGCCGGGTCGAACCGATCCCACTGCTTGAGTGAGAGTCCGTCTCGGGCATTGGGGTTGAGTATGCATGCGATGCGAGGCACGCCTCACCGAGCACCCGTCTCCGACTTGAATCCTGCCGAAGCAAGGAATCATGAGTGGCTCCACGCTCAGACGTCTGATTGGAATGGGTGACGGCTCTCCGCACATGCGTCGGGCGATTGAGCTAGCCGAGCCCGGCCGTTACCGAGTGATGCCCAACCCTATGGTGGGCTGCGTACTTGTCAGGGACGGAAAGATAGTCGCAGAGGGCTGGCACGACCACATTGGAGGTCTGCACGCTGAGCAGATGGCCATTGCCGATGCCGAGTCTCGTGGAATCCCGACGCAAGGCACCACCGCCTACGTCACCCTCGAGCCGTGCAACCACTTCGGGAGGACCCCCCCGTGCACCGAGTCGCTGCTATGGGCGGGAGTGAGTAGGGTGGTAGTAGGCGCGCTCGATCCGAACCCCACTGTCAGGGGAGGGGGTGTGTCCGCGCTCCGGGAAGGGGGGGTTGACGTCTCAGTGGGGCTTCTGGGAGAGGAGTGCGAGGAACAGATGGCAGCATTCATGCACTGGTGCCGGAACAGGCGACCGCTGGTCACGCTAAAGGTCTCAACAGACTCCTGCGGGAGGATTGACGGGGACCAATCGGAGCCATCTAGGCGCTTCAGCTCCCCTGAGTCGCTCGCTCTGGCACACCGGATCAGGGCAGAATCTATGGCCATACTGGTGGGGGTCAACACCGTGATCAGGGACGATCCATCCCTCACGGTGAGAGGGCCCGACATCGGGCCGAGGAACCCACCGACCCGAGTCGTGGTCGACCCGAACGACAGAACCCCCCGGGACTGCAAGCTGATGACCGACGCCGAGGCCCCGACCCTCCTAGTCCAGTCATCAGAGAGCGATTGTACCGAGGACCCCGACCACGTGGAACGGGTGGTAATGCCCGATCAGGAAATCCCAGTGGCCAGAATCCTGGATATGCTAGGGGACAGGGGGATGCAGTCTCTGCTGGTCGAGGGCGGTGCGGACACTTGGGGGAGGTTCCTCTCAGAGGGCTTGGTGGATCGGGCCCGCCTCTGTGTTTCCCCGTTGGATCTGGGTGGCGCGGGTGTGACTTTCAGCAGAAGCTCCCTCCCTGAGCACGGGCTGGTCCTCTCATCGAAGGAAACGTCCTCCACAGATGAAATCGAGTGGTGGGTTAGGAAAAGGGGATGACTGGAGCTCAGAAAAGTGCGGGATGACAGACTTGGCCTATTGTTATATACGATTGGTTTCGGAACGCGCCGCACATGTATAGTAGCGTACGCAAGACACGAAGCCTGAGCATCTGCCTGCTGATGGTCCTCTCGGCCCTAGGTCCGATAGCAATCTCGGCAGCAGCTGATCACGAACCAGAGCACGATTGGGGGGAAAATGTCTCCCTCTACATCGAGTCCTCTAACGGCGCCCAGGAGGAGATATTCCCTGGATGGCACTACCTGTCCGAAGGGACCTACAACATGACGATCGAATACGAGGGCCTCGAAGTTGGCTCGAACTACAGCCTGCGTTGGTGGAATCATGGGGGCATCAACGAGGACTACGGCGACTTGGAGGGCGTGGTTAACAGCTCCTCCGTCACAGACACCTGGCAGATGGAGGTCAGTAACTTCGACTGCCGGTGGAATGTGGATATAGAGGTCATAAACAACACAGATGGAGCTTGGCAGTACAATGAGGGTTACGTCTTCGAAGGTGACTGCGCCGAGTACGGCTCTCTCGTTCCCTCCGCGGAGATCAACGGCACCTGGGTCTCCGAGCCCGACGAGATGGAGGCGGGCGACTACAACATGAGCTGGGGCGTTTCAAGCCTGACAGCTGGGGAGGAGTACAAGCTGGATTTCTGGTACTACCTGAGCCACGACAGGATTTACTACGATCTCATGGAGATCGGGGAATTCGACCACTCATGGACTGCATCGGGAACCGATGAGACGGTGGAGTGGAACGTGAGCATAACGGATTTCCACTGCACGCTACAGACCGAGGCCGTGCTATGGCAGAACACGTCAACCGGCTGGGACGTAGTCGACCAATACTGGGTGGGATCCTGGTCCGAGGTCATCTTCCTTCCGTGCGAGGACAGGATGACAGCGTGGCTCTGGGCCGACCTGGACGGGGACGGCATCGAAGAGCAGAATGCGCTGGCTAACCGCGGGGACAGAGATTACCGAGATGACTACTACCATGACGTAGACTGCACCTACAACAGCCCCACTGAAGAGTGGGCGTGCGACGATTACGGTGACGCATTTCCCCCAGCGGTGGAATACTACGACTTCTGCTTCGAGTATGGCGAGGACGAAGAATCTGGCAATGCCCTTCTCATTTGCAACAACCACTACCCGGCTGAGCACCTAGAAGCCGGGAGCTACAACGTCACCCTAGAGATCAGGGGTCTGGAGGTCGGTGATGACTACTGGCTGTCAGGCGAACTTTGGGAGCACGGCTTATGGTCAGGCTCGAATAACTACTACGAGCTGGACTTCACCGCTCCCACGGAAGAGGTCGCCGAGACCGTAGTTCTGGTCATAAGCGATCACACGTGCGAATACGGATTCGACCTCACCCTTGACAGCAACCTCAGCGACGGGGCGGGGAACTGGCATTACATGTACCTCGAAAGCCTCGGCGTACAGGTCTTCGGGCCCTGCGAGGAGACGCCCGCGCCCTTCACCCTGACCTACGACGACGTCGTGTGGGAGCCCGAATGGCAGTACGAGGAGTTCGATGAGTGCGAGGAGATAGACGGAGGATACGAGTGCTGGAACAATGGCTCCTGGGGCTACCAGGAGGACGTGCCCATCGCATTCCTGTACGACATGTCAGGCCCGATTGCGAGCTTTGCCCCTGGTTTCCTGTCCTCGGCGGAGATCGCGATCGAGCACCTGAACGATAATCAGGACATTTACAACTTCTCCTTAGAGGAATACGACACGGGATGCGACAGCAGCACAGCGGCGATCGCAGCCCAGGACGCCGTCGACGACGGGATCGAGCTCGTAGTCGGGGCCCTGTGCTCCGGGGCGTCGATGGGCGCCAACGCCATCCTGTCATCATACGGCATACCCCACATCTCACCGACCTCGTCGTCCCCGGACCTCAGCGACAGCAGCTCATACCCCGGGTTCTTCCGGGTTTTCGCGAGTGATGACATGGGCGGTCATGCCATGGCCGACCTCGTGAGGGGCTCCAACTCGAGCTCCCCCGCAGTACTGTACCACGGTGGTGATAGTTACCTGGGCAATATTGCCGAGACCTTCATCGAGGACTACGAGGACGGAGGAGGCTCGATATGCGCTGAGCTTGACGTCGCTTTGGGCGAGACTGACCTCTCTGACGAGGCTCAGGCCCTTACCGACGACTCATGCGACTCGGTGGTGATGGTTACCTACGCCGATACTGCTGGTTCGATGCTAACCGAGCTCGGCGACGACGGCTGGAGCGGGGAGATGTTCACCCATGCAAACGTGGCCTATGAAATAGGGGCCAACATGAATGACGCATCCGATGCCGATGGCTTGCAATTCATCGACCCTGCCGACGTGATTTACGTTGACTCCGAGAGGGCCGAGGCATTCTTCGAGGATTGCGACAACGACTCCGACTGCTCCAATGGCATCTACGTCGACAGCAACTACGACGCCTTCTCCGTACTAGCCGAGTCTTTCTTGCTTGCTTCGGCATGGGGAATGCCGCTAGAGGAGGCGATACACGCCGTCGGCTACGGGTGGGACGGTGCGAGCACTGTGGTCACCTTCAACGACGACGGGGATGTGGGGGGCAACGGCTACGATCTGTGCGATCTCGAGTACGACAATTCGAACGGATCGCTAGTATCCGGATGCGACGGCCACTGGGACCCCCCAGGTTTCTACTATAACGCCAACGAAGTCATCGACGTCTACGATGTGATCAACGACGTCTCATGGTTCGAGGAGTGCGACGACTCCTCAGGGGTGTGGATTTGCCAGACGTGGTGGTGGTGGGATAACCCCGACATAGACCCGGGCAACCACTCCATGAGCTGGAACATTACCGACTTGATAGATGGCGTTAACTACCTCTTCGAGTACCATGTCGGCATTGATACCGCCATGTATGGCTGGGAATACGGAGATGTGAGTCACTCGTTCGAGGCGTCTGGCAACGGGCAGTCGGACGCGACACACGAAATAGACTGGTTCTTGGAGACCGACGAGTACACCTGCATGGTGGATATCAGCGCCGAGCTTTGGGAGGACGAGGACGAGGACGGTGTCGGCGACCAACCTCTGGGCTTTGGAGCATACACCTTCGACGGGCCCTGCGAGGAGCCGCCCTCCCCATTCACATTGTACTATGATGGCAACGAGTACGAGGCCGATTCCATCAACAACTCAGATATGGATCATTGCGACGAGTATGAAGACGGATGGGAGTGCTGGTTCGACTACAACGGCGACGGCTACTGGGACGAAGTGCACTGGTTCGAGGACTGTGCCAACGGGACCGACGGATGGGAGTGCGTGGCTGGCTGGGAATACCCCTACATAGACCCGGGCAACCACTCTATGACTCTCGACATGGAGGGCCTGCAAGCGGGCACCTCGTACGGGTTGGAAATCGATATCCACATAGGCACCCAGTTTGGGAGCGAGCACGAACATGTTTCGGTGGATTTCGACGCCACATCAGACACCTACTCCACCTCCGGGGACATCGAGACCAGCAACTACACCTGCTTCATGTTCCTCAACGTCAAACTTTTCGAGAACGACACGGACGGCTGGCATCACTTCCTCTTCGAAGATGGGTTCTTGTTCATGGGACCCTGCGAGGAGCAACCCTCGCCGTTCACACTGGTATTGGAGGGCGAAGAGTACGAGCTCGATGAGAATGTATTCACAGATATGGATCATTGCGAAGAGTGGGGCGATTCAGCAGATGGCGGCTGGGAGTGCTACTACGACTACAACGACGATGGCTGGATTGACGATTGGGGCTGGTACGAGGACTGTGCCAATGGAACCGACGGCTGGGAGTGCATTGCGTACGAACCCCCTCAGCTGGAGGCTGGAACCTACTCCGGCTGGCTAGAGGTAGAAGGCCTCGAGGCGGATGGCAACTACGTCCTAGAGTGGCGCGACAGGAGATGCGCCTGGGGTGGCGGCTGCGAGGAAGTGGAAGGTGACTGGGGGGGGCCATTCAACTACTCGGCCCTCTGGGATTACAACGCCTCCTCGGAGATTTGGACTCACGATAACTTCTGGATTGGCCTGGACAACGACACCTGCGACTACTTTGCCGAATTCTCGCTCCGCGAGGTTGAGTGGGACGACGAGACCGGCGACTGGTTTGCCACGAATCACCTCTGGTTCGAGGCCTTCCACTGGTTTGGGCCGTGCGAGGAGCCTGAGTCGCCATTCACCCTGTACGTCGACAGCAACGAGTACGAGATGGTCCCAATCAACATGACCGGTTTGGATGAGTGCATTTTCTACGAAGACGAGGGCTTCGAGTGGTTCGATTGCTGGATCGGCTATGACTGGGACGGCGACGGGGAGGACGACTGGCAAGACTGGTTTTCATTCGACGAATGCACCAACGGGACCGACGGATGGGAGTGCGTGGAATGGATGGATCACCCCGGGATAGACCCGGGCAACCACACGATGGATCTGGACATTGGGGATCTAGCTGTCGACGGGAGCTACAAGATCGACATCGAATCGAGGGTGTGCGAGGAAATGTTCGGGTGCGAATATGATTGGGAAGAGCTAATCTTCAACGCGACGTCTGCGAACGAGGCCTTCTCGTTCTTCCTGGATACCGACGAGTACACCTGCCATGTTGGTCTGGACGTGCACCTGTACGAGGTGAGCTGGGACGACAACGGCAACTGGTGGCACGGCCGCCACGTCTACCACGAACACTTCGCCTTCATTGGACCCTGCGAGGAGCGCCCTGCTCCTGCAGACCTGTATCACGACGGTGTGCTTTGGGAAGAAATCGTCCACTACGACCAGTTCGACGACTGCCAGGATCGCGGGAACAACGAGTTCGAATGCCAGAACGAGGGCTGGGGCC
>PYIL01066341.1_pt1 | contig 17145 bp, 41 predicted proteins | sample 3578041 | NCBI WGS metagenome assembly PYIL01 (sample SAMN08408023, study PRJNA431606) | Marine metagenome isolate SA_KN192-05_S13_150m, whole genome shotgun... | biome: marine; feature: oceanic pelagic zone; material: water; isolation source: 150 m water sample, 0.2-0.8 um fraction ... | reverse complement strand
CTCAAACAGTATTAAAAATCTTTGTTGGTTTGATAGTATTCTTACCAGCTTATGGATTACTACTTAGATATTTGTCTAAGAGAGTTAAAATTGATACTGGTGTGCAGAAAGCATTTAAAGATGCTGGAAGTGATGTAGTTAAGAAGTAGTTTAACTTTGTATTGGGCGGATCGATTTTATTCGCCCATTACTCTTTATTTCAGTTGAAGGATATGATGAATGACCATCTTTAAGATCACCAGTTAATTCATCTATTTCAAATCCAGGTTCAGTAACATTAGACTTATACCATTCACTAGACATACAATCTATATCATCAAACTTTGCGCCAGGATATTGTTCTTGGATTCTTTTTACGATATCATTACGGTCATTAATTAATGAACCCCAACACTCTGGTTGTGAAGGATGCCATATGCCGTATTGGACTGAACCACCTACGGGCCATTCTGCGGTTATTAACCACACAATGATTATCCACTTCATTATTAGCCTGCTGATACTTTTAAAGTTCCGCTATCGTTCCAGAGTTGACCTGCGTTGTTGGGATCACTTGTTGGTAAATCATTTGCCATAACTTTTCCATTATGATTTATTAAAAGATCTCCACTTGAATCAGGAAGATTAATAGTTCTTTTAGATGTCGCTTGAGCTTTTAAGAAAGTTTTTTTGTATCCAGGAGCTTGCCAAACTATACTTTTGTCTATTGATAATTCAATACCATTGGCATCAAATTTTAAAATAGATGATCTTGTCCCGTTTGTTCTTAATTGCACTTCTAACTTACCATCTTCTGTTCCGTCTTTAGGATCTGCAATAACTAAACTCAAATTAGCATAATCCAACATCTCACCGGCGTCATTGTTTGTTTGCCACCAAATGGCACCACCTTTTCCGCCTTTTTCTGGATTGCTATTTGTTCTTGTCAGCCATACATTAGGTCCTTTAGAAATCTTAGCATCACTTTCAGCTTGAATGTCAAGAGCTTTTGCTCCAACTCTGCTTGAAGTAACAACTAGATCATCACCGATTTCATCAATGTTTTCAAACAATTGACCTTCAGTGTCGTGAAGACCCAATAAAGGGATAATGTCTTTTGATCTGTTTGCTGTCTTTGCCATAATATGTGTATTTATTATAAAGTTGTATTATTTCCAGAGATCATCTAGCTTATCGTCTATTTGTTTTTTCCATTTGGGTATCCACTTGAAGATTAACATTACAGTTATTATTATAATTGCTACCCCTAGTAAGAATGTCCAAGGGCCAAGTGTTAGGGATTCAGTAAACAGGGTAAGGTCATGAATCATTTAAATTCCAGGTACAGGAGTACCTTTTATCCATAACGAATATAGAAATAGTGTAAAACAAATTAAGAATATTGTTGTGTAAATGTAAAATTTCATATAATTTTGGGTGTTTTAATTAACCTGCTTTCCTCTGGATCTGGTTGCCATATCATATGTCCTTTATACCAACCTAATCCAAAACCCACAAGGCCTAGAATTAGCATTACTACTAACATGGCTATAAATTCTTTTAATAACTGTTTGTTACCGTTTTTAAAGTATCTATTGTCGTGTTTCATGTTAGATATACTCCCATAAAGATATTCCAAGTTAATTGCCCTGCAAGAAATATGGTTATTAGGATTAGGATTATTAGGATTATGTTAACAATAAAGTTTCCCATTACGATTGGGCCGGAGAGTATCTGCCAGTACCTCGACTTCCTGTCATCTGACTTCGTTTGGGTCTCCATCCGCCTTTATTATGTCCATTGGCGTGTTTATCCCAATGTTGCATAGCCCCGTCTTTTAATATCCTAAAGCCTCTATACTGTTTTGGTTTCTTGCCTACAACATTATAAGGCTTAGGCTTTTTAGCTCTTCTAAATGCCATTGTAATAGTACTTATGTGGGATTATAACTTAGATTGCGTCTTTTATGCAGGTATATTGTGCGTGAACAACTGTATACCCATTTGCTTCAAACTTTTGGGTAAGCTCTTGCATTTTGAAATTAGCTATTTCTATACAATCATCATATGATTTGTAAAATTCAGTGGGGGACTGGACAAAGTATTGGCAAGGATATGTTAGAAAACAAACCATTACAAGAACTTGCCACATTACTTTAATTCGTCTACAAACGATAGTTCGCAAACGCCTTTTATCTTTTCTCCAGGAGTTGAATTAAATCTATTAGCATATTGTTCACATATTTCTTGTGTTTCAAAATGCATACGGTACCAGCCATCATATTTTAAATCTTCTGCTGACTGCCAAATTCCACCAACTAAAAAATATACTACTAGTGCCCACTTCATATACTATCCTTTGTGTGAAAACTCCTTACATCTTGCCATAAGTGTTTCAGGTTTGTCTGGATTTAAATTGAAATTCTCTTCTGCTTGTTGACAATCGAATCTACTCTCGTATGGAACCCGTTGAATCTCCAACCATCCTCCGGTTGGTCCAACTACAAAAAAATAAACTAATAAAATCCATTTCATATACCGTAATTTTATTTAGAGTTAATTTTAGAAAAGAAAAACAATAATAGAACTTATAGTATGTTTTATTCTTTACTGGAAAACATTTCTTCAAAGGCTTTATAAGACTTTTGGAACTCTTCCCAATCGCCTGCGAAGTATGTATCGATTGTGTATTGATAATAGCCTGAGCATTGTTCGGCTACATACATTGGTATGACTGTTACCGCGGCAGTTTCGTTACACCAATGGATTATCTCCATTAGACTTATGAGATCCATAAACTACCCTTTAAACTCTATGATTGCATTCTTAAGACCCCTGCCTACTTTCTTAACTAATTTGTAGCCATGAGGTTCAAGCATCTCCAGGACACTGTCTTTGTGATAGTCGCCGTACCTTGTGGGGTGGTCTTTACACTCATATAATATAACAGGTCTATTACGAAGAATGGTTTGCATAGCACCCTTAATGATTAAAGGTTCATACCCCTCGGCGTCCATCTTAATGAAGTCTACATCATCTAACCCTATGTCGTCCAGAGGTTGTATTTTATAGATACCTGTTGACTCTGGAATTATATGGGTTGAAAAAGACTTATTGCTTTTGTGTATGTTGACCCCTGCAGTTCTTTCACCCAACCCAAAGTTATGTACTGTTATATTTGTGACCCCTTTACGTTGTAGGTTATATATTAAATGAGGTCTTATATCACTATCAATTTCAAAGGCATGAACATACCTAAAGACTTTGCTTAATTGATTGGATACTATTCCTATGTGGGCACCCACATCTAAGGCTACCCTTTTCATAACACATTGGTTGATAGCACTATTGATTATGTCAAGTGAATAGTTAGCGATTTTGCCGCCCTGCTTCTTCGCACTTCTTAAACTAATGTCCTTCCGGACACTTCTCCATCCGTCTACTTCCATACTTACTCTTACTGTTCAGGGTATACCTGAATGCACTCCAATTTTACTTGCGTAGCATCATAGCTAAAAGTATTGAGATACGCCATGCACTCTTGTAAGTTTGGCATCCCTTCAGATAGGAATACCCCTCTAGAGATATCAATCCAACTTACAACAAAAGCGTAGGTATTCACAATACCATCTGCAATTTCCATACTACTATTTACTGTAATCGGAAGTTTCACCCCAAACAGCACCCAGGAAGAGATTAAGAGTTAGACGTCCATTTTCAGGACTATCTCCAAAGTGTCCGTAGCTGTGATGTGGTTGAGCCCCTGAGTAAACTATAAGTCTATTTTGTACGTACTTAATGTCGTTAATGATTTCGGTTGCGTTATAGATATAAGTCCCACTTGATGTATTGGTTGGGTTAAGATAGATCAATCCTGCTAACGATTCTAAGTCGCAATGGATCTCTGACTTTGCTGAATCCTTTGCTCTATAGTGTGCAAAGATATTAAACTTCAATCCTTTCAACCAGGGTAGGGCTTCTAAGTTGTTATGGATAACTGTATTCAATTCTGGGTTGACTATTTGTAGTAAGTCAGAACGCACCCCAGGCCAATTCTCTTCCCTTTTAAATTTGGCATTGTACTCGTGCTTATCATATAATGGAAGTTTTAGGACTTCCTTTCTTATATTCTCTAATGCCTCTGTTGGAAAGAAGTTATCACGTTGTATTAGTATCATTACATTTACTTAACTTTTCTGGCAGTCAGGTCAAGGTCAATTAGAGCCCGAAGGGCGGCGGCGCCAGAAATTGCGATGATGGTCAATTCACTTGTGTGCGAAGCACACGCGGTCGCGATATGTTAGATTTGACTTCACTTCGTTCTTTATGCTTGACGTCTTCTGTGTTAACTCTTATTCTATGCTAGGAGTTTGATCCCTAGACGGTTATAACTTAAATTGGATTATGTTTAATATGCTATATGCTAAAGAGCTCGCTGTGAACATAAAGGTCTCGCTGTGAGTATATAGGCCTCGCTGTGAAGAGCTCGCTGTGGGCACCTTGGTTGAACGGTCCTGGACCGTGTGCAAGGGTAGAGCAGGATACTGCAATGGTTAAGTGGATCAGAAGTGGCACAATGGTAGAAGTGGTCCGGGAATGGTAGCTAGAACGGTATGGTATTAGGTATGGGCTTTAAGGTAGCTGTATGCGTAAGAGTATTTAAACTATGCCTCTCGTCACCATCCTTCACCGAAATAATTTTTAGCTTTATTTTTTGGAAAATAGCCTATAGCGGACCGTTTCCCACCGTTCTTGACCGTGCCCCTACGGTGCCCTAATGGTTGCTTACACTATGTACTACACTACAGCGTAAGGGGTTGACTTCGAGCTTCTTATATGCTATATCAATCCACTTGTTGTCTGACCCTTTGATGGCTCTGCTTCCTGGCTCTGTCGGCTCTGTCAGGAAGGCTCTGTTCAGGCTCTGTCAACCGGTTCTGTCGCGGCTCTGAAGGCTCTGAAGATTGGCTCTGAAAATGGGGTTTGGTGGGGCGTTTTTGGAAAAATTTTTGGATTTTTGGCAGAAAAGCCAATAAAATAGCGGGTCATTTCAGGCCCAATTTTCTTGACTTTTTTGGTGTTTGGCATTATAATGGTAGTATATATGGAGTTTTTTAATTTATATCTTTCGTGTATTATAACATCGAAAATAATTTTAATCAACTTTATTAATAATCAATATAAGGAGAAGAGTTATGGACTCTAGAACATTTAAAGTAGCAGGCATATCTACAGCACCAAATGGTCAAACGAAGGTAAGATTCGCGAATGACTATGTTGGCAGAATCAAGACGCTGAATATGAGAAAACACACTGATGTCAAATTAGTGGAGTTAGAGAAGCCTTTAAGTAAAGCAGATATATGTTCTTTTTTAATGTCACATTCTGATTTCACAGGCGAGGCGGCTCAAACAGCTATTACTCAATATGTGAAAAGAAATGTTGGAAAACCTAAGTTGGAAATTGAACCAACGGTTGCTCCAATTCATACGACTACAGAAGTGAAGGCATAATGAAGAAATATTTTATAGGCATACTATTAGGCATCGCAATCTGTTTCATCTCTGTTCAAGCAATGGCGGAACCAAAGATTGTTTCTGACATTAAGTTAATACCAGCGAAGGTTGAGACTTGGATAGCTAATGAAAAGGCTAAGACTATATCGTTCCAAAAGAAGAGTTGGGCGGATGGTCAGGCACAGATTACAGGTACTATAAACAAGTTGAAGCAATTGTTTATTCAGTAACCAATTTAACCAATTGGCCCTAGTGTTAAGATGAATTAGGCATAACCCTATCGATTATCGTGGTAGTCGTTAGGGTTATAGCATTTAGGGCCTAGCCCGATATATTTAAAAAGGCTGTGACAGCCAGATGGGGACCCCGGTACAATATGTTATGCCGGCCCCGATCCAAACCCAAATCCACCCAGCATTATACAACCTTGGTTGAATGAGGCCCTAGAAATGGGACTTCTTAGTGGTTGACTATTTTGGCACCAGAATTTATTATAATACTATGAAAGGGGCACTTTATAATAATATGAAAACACCTCAAGAGATCTTTGCAGAAGCAAAGGCATCATCAGATTCGGCTGTTGATGAATTTGTAGAAAAGCATGGCGAGCCTATGTATTGTGGCTTCGCTAATGTTTTAATCCGACCAGCCAGAGGCGAATTTGTTAAATGGCTGAAATCTAACGATATAGGCTCAAATGGCGTATATGGAGGTTGGTATGTACCTTGGCACAAAATAAGCGAAGGACATAAGAACAGCTATACTCAGTCAATGGATATCAAAGAAACAGGTTGCGATGCTTTCGCAGATGTTTTGGAAAAGTATGGTATGAAGGCTTATATGCAATCGAGGGCAGACTAACATGGAAAAACCACAAGTAGATAAGAACCAACCCCTAATACCAAAAGGGTTGGATCTTCAAGTGTTTGATGAGCCTGAATTAATCAAGAATCCATACAGCGGAGAAAAGGTTTGGTTACAACCTAATGCTGTAGCGGTTTATGACTTAATTAAGGGAGCAGAAATGACAGCTGATCCTAACAATGGGGATGACCCAAAATGGGATTTGGTCAGAAAAGGCTTAGATTGGTTTAGAAAACACTATGCCAAAGAGTACATGGTACTCTTAGACTAAAAAGACAAATTAGGGCCTTGACTATTTTGGTACAAGGCCTTAATATAATAAGAAAGGCAATATAGGCAAAAAGATATGAGTAAGATAAAAGGCACATTAATAGAATTAGAAAAGTTATTAAAAGAACACGACTGGACATATGAGATGAGCGATGATCATTCTTATTGGACTAGCGGTACAAACCAAAGAAGCTTGATTCGAGCTTTAATAATCAGACTACAAGAAGCAGGAATGTCTAAAAAGACTTCCGAATTATTCTACAAGTATTATCCTGTAAATGGATGTCATGAAGAGAAGGGCTATGGCATAAACCACACATGGGCAGAACACTTGGATAGAAAAGCAATGGAGACCGTTGACGAAAATGGTATGTCAATTGGTAATGGGAGGTTATGGTAATGGCTGAATTTAGCGAAATGGTAAGTTGGGAAGACGAGTATTATGCTGACATCAAAAAGGGTGACAAAGTGTATTACAAAAACAAGCAGGGCCAGATTCATAGAGGAGAGGCTGTATTATACGGACCCGCAGGTTGGGTGTTAAGTTGCGACCATGGAACACAGGTTGTTCAAGACGGAATAAACTACATGGGCCACACACCTACCAAGGATCCTTTTAGAACTGATGACCACATGGGTAAATGGTTGAACAAGTGGAGATGGAAGGAATTTGAATCATGAGAACTTGGACGATAGGCGCTACTGACATAGACGAAATGGAAACGGTTATCCATAATGATGAAAGGTCTTTACCTTTAACACATTATCAAATGGCGGAGAGATGCCTACAGGTTGAGTATAAAGATATTATGAAGGAGCATGGAACCGACGGACATAGTGAAACATTGGTTCACATACTAGCTGGTGGAATGAAAGGCTGGCACGATGTTGAACCTGAAAAGCTGATACACGATTACAAAGACATAGAGAACCAATGGTACACATTATATGATGATAATGAATTACCTTGGGAGCCATTAGAAGAAGACCCAATTAATAAACTAGCGAGAGGAGAGATTGCGTCATGAGTAGCCACTTCCTATACGAACTAAAAGCAAGATTAGAACACGCGGTAAAGATAGTTGAGCCAACAATGTTTAAGGCTGAAGTTGAATCTATATTAAGAGACTTATGTATAGAAGTAGACCCATATGGAACGCCGGGCGATGAAGACCCAAATGTTAATGTTCCAGGTAGAAAATATGATGCAGACGATAAAGCTGAAGCGATGGACATATGGGAAGAGCCAAGTAAGACTATGAGAGAGGCTGGAGCAGAACCTAGAAATATTAGTAAAGAGGAAAGGGATAAGAAATTAAATGATAGATAGAGACATAATGTATTTAGAAAAAGCAGAACAGGATGACCTATTGGAATATGCTGACGATTGGTATTGCAGAAATTGTGAGTATGGTCCTTTAAATGAAAGTGATGACAAGTGTCCTAGATGTAATACTAAATGGAATGAAGACTACCCAACTAGTCAAACCGACGACTACACGGGTGAAGAGTTAGAAGATCAACCGTCGGACAAACTATACTAGGGAGGAACATGAGTACAAGAGCGAGAATAGGAATACAACAAGGGAAGAGAATTATAGCTTCATATCAACATTGGGATGGATACACAGGTGGATTGGGTTATAACTTAATTGAGAATTGGGAAGACCCAGCGAAAGTCACTAGAGGCATAATGCTTGGTGATAGTTCTAAGTGGCATTACATAGTAGGAGATGAGATCGACTTTGAAGATAGAACGAATCCTTTATATGATGTTCAAAATGTATATTACGGTAGAGACAGAGGCGAAAAGAATTGTGGATATAAAATATACAAAGACGAAGCTGACTATAAGGCTAACGGATTTAGATCTGGGGAACAATTTATATACCTAGCGAAGTTAGAAGGCGCAAAGGATTATCTTGGTAAACCTAAAGTCACTTGGTATTATGTTGAGTCAACTTATACTGACAAAGGTAAGGAAGTATTTGGGGACTGGAAGTTATTAGAAAAGGATGCAATTAATGACCATATTGACATTCTTAAGCGATGTATGAAGGAATAACCCGCACTATTGACTCATTCTAAGCGATTGACTATTTTGGTAGCAGACATTAATATTAATTAATAACAATGAAAGGGCACATGAATACAGATAAAATAATCGAAACAATTTACAAAATGTCCGAGAACGAATTGGACAATTTAAAATCTCACATTAGATGTAGACGAGATTCTTTGGCGCAACAAACGAAGATGAGTTTTAAGCCAGGCGAAACTTGTTTTTTCAGAGGCAGAAGAGGAATGCTTTTGGAAGGTAAAGTGGAGAGAATTAAACAAAAATATATCTTGGTTAATATCCCAAAGACTGGTATGAGATGGAATGTTCACCCAAGTTTTTTAAAAAAGAAAGCGACGGAGGTATAAATGCCAAATTGGTGTAATAACAATATCACAATCACAGGAAACAATCAGATAATCAATAGGATTGAACAAATCACTAAAGACGATTATGAAGGTGAAGATGGTCTTTTGAATTTCTTTAGACCAATGCCTTATGAGTTAAAAGGTACAACGGCAGATGGTACTAAAAGAGATAGACTGGTTAAGAAGTTTGGACATTCAGACTGGTATGGTTGGGCTGTGGAGAACTGGAGTACGAAGTGGGACATTAATGAATTCTATGGTGTTGAAAGAAAAGAGATAGGTGAAGACGAATCTCAAATATCATTTGGATTTGATTCAGCATGGGCACCTCCCATTAATGCTTATGAACATTTTATAGATAACAATTCTAATATCACTATAAAGGCGACTTACCATGAACCTGGATGTGACTTTATGGGTATATGGGACAATGGTGATGATGTATGTTATGAGATATCAACTATTGCTCCTAAAGGTTCTAAAGATAAGTTTTGGACACACGGAGATGGTCAGATACTTGATGACCTATATTCGATAACAGAATATATGGCTGAGTATGAAGCACAGAAGAGAGATGAAGATGCTATTAAGGTTAAGGAATTAGTTGTAGATAAAAAAGCACAGAACATGGAGAAAGCATAATGAGAGAAGGAGACAGATACTTAACGAAGATGGGGATGTGGGCGATGCTAGGTTTAGTAGTGTTCGTCACAATAGTTGTATGGTAGGTAGTAGAGAACAGCAATTAGTAGATATGTCTATCGAAGAATTAAAGGCATACAAAGAAAAGATTCTTGCAAAGATTGAGGATTATCTTCCTGAACTTTGCAACGACATTGATGAAGTAATAGCAATGAAGTCAGACGACTATGACCCTAATGGATTGCCTAAAGACTTCACAGACAGGTATCATATATAATGGCTTGGAATCAACAAGACGAGGAAAGATATTTCAAAGGTTTTGCCGACGGTGACGATGATGCGTTGCAACTGGCTTATTCAATAATTGAACGAGGTATGTGGAATGAAGATAAGACTGACCGTATTCAACCCTGGGATTTATTCTTAGAGCTCATGGCTGTGGCCACTCCAGAGGTCAAACTAAAATTCATGAAGAAGATTAAAGAGTTGGAGGATAAGTGTTATGGCTAAATTTCGAATAGCTGTTGACTTAGATGCTTCCAGGGAAGAAGCAGAGTATTTAGAAAGCATAGACATCGAAGCTGACGATGAAGACGAAGCATTAGACAAAGCCGACAAGATAGTAAAAGAAGGAATGTTCGGTGGACCATATTACAATGTAAGGGAGAAAGAAGATGGCGAATAATACTTTAACAAAACAAGAGCAAGAAGAACTATTTAGATTAGGCGAAGACATCCAAGCAGGTTTGTCTTGTGATGTTAATGGTACTGGAATACCTTGCAGAACAGATAGACTAGATGCTGTGGAGAATATGAAAAGGTATCTAGAGATTCATGATTATATTATTAGGAAAAATGGAGATTGGGAAGAAGATGAGTAAGAGAAGAGATTCAGACGAGTTGCGTTTAAATGATGCACAGAGTAAGGAGTTCCTTGGTATGAAGTATGCACCAGGAGTGATGCATCATAAGACAAAGACTAGAGAGTTTAGAGTCACATCATATGAAAAGGTTTGGTATGATCAAGATGTAAAGGTTCCTGAAGTTTATGTTGATGGTCAGTATGACCACGAAGAGACTAAAGATTTAGCAATTCAGAAGGCTCAAGACGAAGGTGATTGGGGCGACCCTGAAGGTGGCGAAGTTGAGGAACAAGTTAGCAAGGAGATAGGCATTGACCAATCAAATTAGACCCGAAATAGATTTTTTACATTCAAGCAATAAGGCAAGAATGTACGGAGAGAAGAAGGCTGGTATTAAAGAATTTACAATATATGGAATTCAACAAATACATCATTCAGCAACTATTAAAGCAAAGACACTTGAAGAAGCATTAAAGAAGGCTGACGAACACCATGAGGACTATGACTGGGATGAATGTCATATAGGAGACTGGACATATGAATCATAAAAGACAATTTGAGATTACATTACAGAGTGGGAACTTTCGTAATATCTATTTCTATGTAGGGTTCAATTCGGACCTTGCGTTGAAGAGTGCCCAAGCGGAATTGGCGAAGGATTGTAAAGCACTTGGATTCACGCCAATTACCGCCACTTTAGTCCATATGAAAGAGACACCTATGGTCGAAAAACCCAATGAATATGCGAGTTCTTAGTGGATTGACTTTTTGGTAGTTAGGCTTTATTATTAAAGAATAAGGAGGGCACTTATGCAAAAACAAATAGAAAAAGATATTTTAATTTTTAGCAATGCAACTGGCTATGGCACAGACTTTTCTGTCGACCATGGAAGTGTATATGCTTCATTTAAAACATCAGAAGACGCGGCTTGGTATAGATCAGCACTTGAGTATTTCATGAACGATGCTTATAAAAGCGATATGCCGACTAGAGTTAATATTTACAAACTTTGGAAGTCGAATAAGAAAGATGTTTATGCGTTCGACATTGTCGAATATAACCTCCCAGCATCAGGTGGCGGAGACGAAATCCCTCACGATGTTGATGTTCAACTAAACCTGTTAGGGGAAAGGGAACGAGGCAAGTAATGAAAGATAGACTAGACAAATACCTTAAGAACATTGTTGAAGATTACAGCAGATGGACTTACCACAGAAAAGGCGACAAGCCTGGTAAGACTCCTGGTGTAGACTATACGGTTAAAGACAAAATGTTTAAGGAGTTTGCAGACGGCTTAACAATTGAAGATTCACCTAAAAGAAAGTGGATTAAGATTGTGACTGACCGTAATGGTATCAATAGATCAGTTCATTCATTCATAGTAAAGAATGATTGTTCTGCAAAAGGTAGAAGCTGGAAAAAAGGAGACATCTTAAAGGCGGCGTCTTGGAATGCTCCAGCACTTAACAAACCAAGAGGAAACATATTTGATTCAAAATATTCAGTGGCTTGGACAGGAGCGACTTATCTTGTAAGCACTGGATACGAAGACAGATATGCAATGTATGACTCAATCTAGAATAATAGATTTACTTGGGCCAGATGGCAATGCGTTTGCGTTAATGGCCCAAGCCAGTCATTTAGCAAAGCAATTATCATTGGATGATAAAAAGATTATAGCTGAAATGAAGTCAGGCGATTATAAGAATTTATGTGAAGTATTTGAGAGGTATTTCAGCGATTATGTTGAATTACAGAATAAAGAAATTGCAACCGGCGAGTTAGATCCAAAGGAAACAATACTACCAACTGGAGGTCATCTTTGAGTTATAATTGGAACATAATTCAAACACATTTAGGTGGTATAATAATATAATAAAGAAAGGGCACTATGACAAATAAAAAAGTAGGATTAGACAAAAAACACCAAGACATTGGTAAATCAAAATACAGAGTAAGACAGCACTACACGACTTGGGTCGAGTATGATGTTATTGCTAACTCCAAAGAGGAGGCTCAAGACGCAGTTAGAGAACACGGCGGACTTGAAAGAGTTGAATGGGAAGAAGGATATTACAAAGACGATCCTGTTGAAGTTTATTGTTCAGATTGGAACCACGATAGCGAAGGAGACTCAGACTATGAAAAGTATAGAGGACCTTGCGTTAAGAAAGTTGAAGAATGTGTTCCATACGAAGAACAAGACATTGACACTAATGAATGGATTGACAACTATGAAGATCCTGAATGGACTTCAGATGAATACAGATGGACTGAAGAAGAGAAGGAAGATGGTCCAAAAATGGAGAAAACAAAGGACTCCATACCATTTTAGCCAGCATTTATGCGGGTTCTTTTGGTATTGACTACTATATGTTGTGGATTTATAATAATACTATGAAAAGGTTAATTTTTGGTTTATTAGTTTTGGTTATGACTTCTAATTGTTCTGCTTTTAATGTAGGACTTTCAGGAGCAAGTTTTACTGGGAATGATGCAATTAAGATTGCTAATGCGGTAAAGAATGCAAAACTTTTGACTGAAGAAGGTGTTAAAGAAGAAATGATTATTAAAACAAAAACAATATTGAGAAAGGTTAGATATCAATAATGAAAATAAAAGCTGGACCAATAGTATTATTTTTTATAATTTATATTTGGGCATATTCTATATTCAATGCCGTGAATGCAGATGAACCTAAGGTACAAATGCCTAACACGGATCAAGAGATGTGTCAATTGTTTCTTAAGAGTGAAATATGTGCAATGACACAGACGGAACAAGAGACATATTTTTTAGGGATCTTTAAAGCACTAATAGACGCACAGATCCAAGAGAATTTAAAAGAACACGAAGGTGAAGGGCACGACATCTGTTTAAGACAACTAGACAATGGTATGTTTATCAAATGCAATGAAGGGGAGTCCATATGATAGATCCTAAAAAGGTTATAGAACTTTTGTTAAAGGCTACCATTGTCGTAGTTTGCATATGGTACTGTCTATGGGTGACAGATACTATTGCAATAATGGGTGGATGGAGACCTTACTAGATGTACGTCTTTCTTTTAATCTTACATTTAACTAATGGCGAAATCGTTAACTTGCCCGTGAGTGCGTCTGAGAAGAGTTGTCAGTATGCATTCAATCAAGTTATACAAATTGATGAAGGTCGTAATAGAGTGACTTACAATGGAGTTGATGTTGGGGCATATCTTTGTAAGGACGGCAATGGAAGGATGATTCCGTAATGACATACTTGGTGATTTTTTTAGTAACTGTACTAGTGATTGGAGCACTGTAACATGGCTACAGTAGGTACTCTTGAAACAGTAATGGAAACAGCTAGAGCCGTAATGGCGTCTCTTGCTATTAGTTACGAAGTAGACAGTGGTATTAAGCAGGATTTAAATGAAGTATACTGTATGGCGAAAAACGTATACTTCGAAGCACGTCATGAATCAACGTTAGGAAAGATAGGCGTTGCACACGTTACAATGAACAGAGTTGACGACAAACGTTGGCCCAGTACTGTTTGCAACGTAGTGATGGATGGACCTATTAGAGAATCATGGAAAACAAAGAAGGATCCTACGTTGCCTAAGAATAAAAGGAAGTATTATCCTATTAAGAATAGATGTCAATTCTCTTGGTATTGTGACGGCCATAGAGATATGATATGGGTTACGTATAAGAATGGTGACGTAATTGAACAAAACATGACAGCATGGAGAGACAGTGTTACTGTAGCAATATTAGTGATGAATGATGTATGGGCAGTTGACCCGACAGAAGGTGCTACGTTTTATTATAATCCACACATTGCAAACCCTGGTTGGGCGGGCAAGTATCGTGAAACAGCAGTCATTGGAAATCACAGGTTTATGATATGCGATTAATTAAAAAAGGGACACTGTTTGGATGGGATTCTATGATATGGTATCTTATATGTTGTACAATCCTATTAGGCTCATTAGCAATTGTAGGATGGTATGGCCTCTAAAAGGAACCATTATTTGTTGTCCACCGAAGCGTGGACCGAAGAAGAACTAAACGCTGAGATCAATGAATATGGGTTCGGTGGCGCTAGTGTAGGTGATACCATGAGAAGAAATGAAGCCGAGGATGAAATCACTTGGCGTAGGGATAAAGGCTATCTAGGAATGACTCCTCAAGAGATTGAAGACGACTTAATAGACTTAGGTAAAATAGACAAACGATATCTTATTAGTTGATTTTTTGACTAATAGATGTTATACTAATATTTTAACAATTACGAGGGTGAATGCAAAACAAAATCAAAACAGAAAAGAAAAGACCAGTAAAGCAGAGTAGATGTATCTATGTCCTTGAAGGGCAGTATAGAAATTTCCGTATAGAGAACGAGACATTTGAATTAGTGAAAAGATATCAACCTTATCCGCACAAAGATGGAGGATTTGTCACCGTAAAAGTTGACGCTTCCAGATTTGCAAAAACGCCTGACGATGGTATTATCCGTTTGTCAGTTACGGATGAGAATCAATTAAGGGATCGTCCTCCTGAACAAAAGGTTGAAACAGACGAACAAACTATTGAACGAATGCGTAGACGATTTGAAATCCTTGATCACATGACTAAGGCAACTAAGAAGGGTGATGTCCGTGCTATGATTGTGTCAGGTCCCCCAGGCGTTGGCAAGTCGTATGGCGTTGAAACTGTCTTAGAGAAGTATGCAACTTACTCAGCAGTATCCGGCACGAAGCCTAAGTACGAAGTTGTTAAAGGCGCCATGTCCGCTATTGGATTATATTGTAAGCTACACGAGTTGTCAGACAGAGACAATGTAATTGTGTTTGATGATTGCGACTCCGTCTTGCTTGACGACCTATCGCTAAACATTTTAAAAGCCGCATTAGATTCTAAAAAGGTTAGACGAATATGTTGGAACACTGACTCGCATATGCTTAGACGAGAAGGCGTCCCAGGAGCATTTGAGTTTAAAGGTAGTGTAATTTTCATCACAAACATTAAGTTCGACAATGTAAGGTCAAAGAAATTACGAGATCATCTCCAAGCATTAGAGTCGCGTTGCCACTACATAGATTTAACCATAGACACGATAAGAGAAAAGCTATTAAGAATTAATCAGATTGTCCGGGATGGTATGTTAAAGTCATATCAGCTTCCAGGCAATACTGAACGAGAAGTCGTTGAATGGGTATGGGACCACAAGAGAAGGTTACGAGAAATATCTCTAAGGACCGTGCTTAAGATTGCCGACTTGGCCAAAGCCTTTCCTGAGCATTGGAAAGACATGGCTGAACAGACGGTGTTAAAGCCTCACTAGGCTAACTACACCTTGGGGATACTCCGCGTGCCCTCGTAAGTATCCCCGACCTAATAACATAACAATAGGAGGGCAGAGGAGTATGAATGAAAAGAGTAATGCAGTTGAGTAAGATGTTTGTGCGTGGCATGGCTGAGGCTAGTGTGCTAGGCTTGGTGGTCACTATAGGAGCAGTAGGCTTACTGACCTTGTGTGGCGTATGCGAAGTGAACTGGAGTGTGTTTAGATGGTAGACTTTGTTGTAATATGTATTGTCCTACCTGTCCTAATAGGTGGGGCTTATGCTTATAGGAACGAGATTGTTGCTTATGTTAAAAGCAAACTAAAACAATTAAGTTAGTCATTGCCTATGCAAGTGCTTCACTAATGCGTCTATAGTCGCATACTTGTTCGCCAAGTTTATTTCAGTAGTGTCATCCATTGTATTATCCACACGTCTATCTGCATACACCCTAACTAACTCCTTAACATATATGTTCCCCAAAGTCTGTAAGCATTGTTTCCAATTAAGCCTTTCTAACATCTTGTTTCGCATATACAAAATTATAATAGCATAAGAGGAGTTTTGTTTATAGTGTAATGAAGAGGAAGACATTACACTTGACGGCGAAGAAAAAAATAAAAAAAATTTCGTCGAGGTCCCCGGCATATAAAATAAAAATCACAACCGCGTTTTACAAACAGCTATAGGTGGAAAATCACCACCGAGATGAAAAAATACCTATATATTAAATTTTTCGTAATTTGTAAAACACCATTTCAGAACCATTTCTGCACTGTAAAGCAACCTGGGTATATGTTTAAGTACCCATTTCAAAATTTTTGACTACAGTTTTTTATGGTTGTAATACCCTTTTCACCCACTAAATATTAGTCTATGCTAGTAGACATTATAGTATATGGCATCTTTATAGTAGCACCTATTGTAATAATGATATGGATATGGTACGAGATGTTCAAGAGCTAATATGGATAATAAAGAAATACAGTACTGGAATAAGGTCAGTGTTTGGACCTTACGTATTATGATAGCGTTTGCTTTTATACTATCATATCTCATTATAGCAGGGCATATAGACAAGTTAATATCCTAAGGTTGCATACTCACTTTTAAAATTCAAACCTACCTAATGCTTTTAAATAGTAGTATGATCTTTAAAATTGCTACATTACTCAATTCAATATGCTTAATATTAATCCTATTCATTTTAGCAAAACAATATGGAGATATGGCGACCTTATGGGATATGGTTACT
>PYIL01070769.1_pt1 | contig 17350 bp, 14 predicted proteins | sample 3578041 | NCBI WGS metagenome assembly PYIL01 (sample SAMN08408023, study PRJNA431606) | Marine metagenome isolate SA_KN192-05_S13_150m, whole genome shotgun... | biome: marine; feature: oceanic pelagic zone; material: water; isolation source: 150 m water sample, 0.2-0.8 um fraction ... | reverse complement strand
GTAGCAATTACTATTATATCACAAATGAGTTGTTCACTTTGTATCTCTTTGAATAATTTGGAATAGTCATCATAAACAGGTATATCATTACCATGTTCTTCAGTGAACAAATATCTAGTCTTTTCATTTACATCGCAAACTGCTTTTAATGTTAAATTTGGATTGTCAATAATTGCAGCAATATGACTTGCAGGTTGTTTACGTTTGGAATCAAATCCATATTGCATTCCTATTCTCCCAAGGCCAATCACAATTGCGTTGTATCTACTCAATAATTATCATATTTTCTCTCTCTAGGGGATAAATAACATATTCGTAGAAAATAGATTAAGATTTTACTGCAGATTCAAAAAATTCAGATACAGTATCAACAAGATAGTTTTTCTCTTCCATAGTCATGTTTGGGTAAATAGGCAAAGTCAGTACCTGTTGGGAAATTTTTTCAGTATTTGGTAATGAGTTTTCCTTCTGATTGAATTTTGCTTTATAAAATGGAGTTAAGTGAATTGGAGAAAAGTAAACTTTAGAGAAAATTCCCTTTTCTGATAGGTAATCATGTAATCCATCACGAATTTTTTCATTTTGTAGTTGAATTGTATACATTTGATAAATGTGCTCATGGCCAGAAGGTGAGGCTGGTACTCGAATTTCAGAATGTTTTGAAAGTTTTGATGAGATAAATATGGCGTTTTCTTGTCGCATTTTTATTATCTTATCTAGTTTGTTTAATTGTGAAATTCCCATGGCTGCTGTGATTGATGACATCCTCCAATTATATCCAAGATGTTCATATTTTGCCTCTTGTGTGTTTTCAAAATAATTAATCTTATCAACTCGCCCATGTGAGCGTAGAGATTTTATCTTTTCATTGATTGTTTTAGAATTTGTTACAACAGCTCCACCTTCTCCTGTCGTTAAGACTTTATTTCCACAAAAGCTGAAAATTGCAGAGTCAGAAACAGAACCAGTTTTTTTTCCGTTGATAGTTGAACCTAAAGCCTCAGCAGAATCTTCTATAACGATTAGATCTTTATTTTTAGCTATTTCACAAACTTCATTAATTTTGCATGGAAGCCCTCCATAATCCACTGGTACAATAGCTTTCGTATTCGGGCTAATTTTACCTTCAATTTGATTAGGATCCAAACCAAATGTTTCTTCTTCAATATCTGAAAAGACTGGTGTTGCATCTACGAAAAGAACAGAATTTACTGTTGATATGAATGAAAATGATGGTACAATAATTTCATCATTTTTGGCCAGTCCATATGCTAGCAAAGTTGCATGAAGTGCAGATGTTCCAGAGTTTAAAGTAGTACAATAATCTACGCCAACATAATCTTTTAAAGCATTTTCAAATTCTTCAATTTCTGGTCCTATTGCCCACCTAGAACCACGTTTGATAATTTTAGTAATTAGTTGAACATCCTCATCATCAGTGTAAATTTTGTAAAGAGGTATCTTCCATTCATTCTGTTCTCTATTAGTAGTCAACACAAAATAATTAATTATTGCTCTAGATAACTCTTAAGCAGCTAAACTCATAAAATAATTAATTTATTATACGCATCTCATGTTGAGTAGTGGAAGAATAAATTGAGTTCAGAGATACCAGAAATTTTTAAAGGCCTAAAAATTATTGATCCTGCCGAGAAGGTTGTATATTGCAAAAAATGTGTCATGTCGAATCAGAGACCTATGGTTCATTTTAATGATGATGGTGTATGTGGTCAATGCCTTTATGGACAATACAAACGAACTATTGTCGATTGGGATAAAAGAGAAAAAGAATTAGAAGAATTATGTAGTAAATATAGAAAAGAAGATGGATCTTGGGATGTTATAGTTCCAGGTAGTGGCGGTAAAGACAGTAGTTATGTTGCATATTGTTTGAAAAAGAAATTTGGAATGAATCCACTGACAGTTACATGGGCATCAGCAATATCAACTGATATTGGTAGCCAGAATCTTTATAATTTTATTCAATCTGGCTTTGATAACATTCTATTATCACCTAGTGGAGAAATTCATCGTAAACTATCAAGACTATCGTTCATAAAATATGGTGAGAATTTCTTACCCTTCAGTTACGGTCAAGTGCATGCCCCCATCAATATAGCTGTAAGATATAATATTCCATTTGTAATGTATGGAGAAAATGGAGAGTTAGAATATGGTGGGTCACTCAAAAATTTCAATAAACCAATAGTTGATTTTGGAAGTGATGATTATGTTATAGAACAATTTGCTCCTTCTAATCAACCAACTAGACCAGAAGAATGGTCTGAAGAAGGAATTACAAAACAAGATTTGAAAATGTATAGATTACCTTCACTAGAAGAAATTAAACGAGTTGGTGTTGAAGAACATTATTTTAGTTATTATGATAAATGGGAACCGGAGAAACATTATGATATAGCAAAACAACATTTAGGCTTCAAACCTAATCCGGTACGTAGTGAAGGAACATATACAGACTTTGCAAGCTTGGACGATAAAACTGATGGATTTCATTATTACATGATGTTCATTAAATTTGGAATTGGACGTGCAACATCTGATGCCGCACATCAAATTCGAGATGGGGTAATAACACGTGATGAAGGAGTAGATCTTGTGAGAAAATACGACGGTGAAATTCCCAAGATGTATTTTCAAGAATCATTAGATTATTTGGATATTGATGAAGAGACATTTTGGAAAACTGTAGATAGTTTTCGACGTCCTCATATTTGGAAAAAAGAAAATGATGAATGGTCATTAAGGCAACAAGTAACAAAACTTTGATAAAACTAGATTGATTTTTCAAAGCCTTAAATATTCTCTGAAGCGAGGCGTTTTATGATAAAAGCTAATTTCAAAATAACAAAAGAAAGTAAATTAGATGAAAACAAAAAAGTAGTTGAAAAACCAAAAGAGGAGGAAGATTTAACACAAGAGGAATTCGAAGAATTTGTTTCTAAATCAGGTGCTGCTGGGTCTTTTATGATATTTCGCTCCAATAAGAAAGATAGTGAATTAGGTCTTGATGAGCTTTAGTAATTAATACTTAAAATAGGAAAAATCTCAACATTCGATATTGTCAGATGATTTAGAATTCTCTATTAGTGAAGATACTCTAGAAAAGATCACCACGTTAAAAGATCAAATGGGATTTACTGGAAAAGAATGGGATGAATGGTTTAATGCAATTGTTGACTCGTATTCTAAATCGACAAAAAATCAATCTAAAATAGAACAAGTATTCGAGAAAAATCACTATAAGAGTAATTACAAAAATTGGGTAAAATATTTCTCACTAAATATTAATGATATTTGGAATGAATCATCAGCGAGAGATTTAGATCCATCCAGTAATTCAAATTATGATCCTGCTCAACATTCAGCTATAGTTATAGGAGCTGGACCATCTATCAAAAAGAAAAAACATTTGGAAATGTTGGCTGAGAGTAATTATCAAGGCAATATTGTTTGCACTGACAGATCATTAATTCCTTGCCTGAAAGCTGGTATAACACCAGATAAATTTCCAAACTTTAATGTAGTAACAATCGATCCTTTAGAACTCTTAAAAAAATTTTATGATGATGAAATAGTCAATAGATATGGTGAGAAAATTAATGGTGTATTTTCTACAGTAATAAGCCCTGTAACAGTAGATATAGCCAGAAAGGCAGGAATAAAGATCCATTGGCTTCATTCCTTATTTGATTATGATGAAGGCGAAAAATCATTCAACCAAATTTCTGCATTAATAGTAAGAGCAAAAAGTCACATTAATGGATTACCAGCCATACAAACAGGTGGAAATGTTGGAACTGCTGCTTGGTTTGTTAGTTGGCAGATTCTAAAATGCTCAACTGTTGGATTAATTGGAATAAATCATGGTTGGGATGAAGATGACTCGTGGGATGAAATTTTAGCACATAGTAATGCCCCAAAGGATATTGATAGAACAACGTCGCAGTTTCAAACACTCTATCCAAAAATTTACAATCCAGATTTTGATTGTTATTGTATTCAGGATCCAACTTATCAATATTATAGTAATGCATTAAAAGAATTTATTTCACGGTCCCCCGAATGGGTAAAAACAATAAATGCCACAGAAGGGGGTTGTATTTTTGGCAAACGAATAATTTCTAGACCCTTTAAAGATTTTCTGAATAGTCACAATAATTGACACTAGTATATTATAAGACTAGATTATATACTAAAAAAACGGTGGCAAAATATGAAAGTACTTTTTGTGGTTCCGGAGATTAGAATAGATAGCGGTCCGATGCACTTTCCATTTTGGGCAGGAATACTAGCCGCTATTGTTGAAAAAAAAGGCGGTAATGTTGGCATACTTGATCTTAATTCTCTTAGGATGAATTTTGACGGCAAAGAATTTTCTGATGAGATGATAGAAGAAGAAGTTTCTCGTGAGGATTGGGATTTGATTGCAATTGGAGGATTAACATCAACCTATAAACGGATCAAAGAACTGACTCCAATAATTCGTAAAGCTAGTCCCGAATCACTCTTAGTTGCTGGAGGAGGATGGAGTTCGTATAATCCAGATGAAATTTTAAAGTTAGTTACAGAAATTGACATGATTTGCATTGGTGAAGGTGAAGAAACCTTTTCAGAAATATATGATCAAATAGAAAGTGGTCAAAGAGATTTTGATAAAGTAGCTGGTCTATGTATTAGAGATAATGGAGGATTCAGATTTACAGAACCACGTGCGTTAATTCCAGATTTGGACAAGGTGCCTTATCCAGCGTATCATCTATTTGAGAATGATATCTATTTTAGATATTCATCACTACCATTATCACTAGAATCATTTAACTCAAAAAGAAGAGTATCAGTGGTTTGGGAAAGAGGTTGTCCAAGAGGCTGTACTTTTTGTTCTCATAATGGTATGTCTAGAATTGACCTACAAAATATCTATGGAGATGGAGACAGAAGAAAAGGCGAAAAGATAGTTAGAAAGACTGATGAGAAAAATAATACTTTCCAATTACCTGCACGATGGCCAACACCAGAATATGCAGTAAATAACATTAAACTATTAAAAGAAAAATACAATATCGATTTTGTTTCAATTCTTGATGAAAATATGACTAGTAATAAAAAATGGACCGAAGAATTTTGTAAATTGTATATTGAAAGTGGTCTGCGCGAAACTGTAAAATGGGGTACACTTGGCGATGCACCTAGTGTTGCAGTATTCCCTCAACTTGTAAAAACCATGAGAGATGCTGGATGTTGCTATATCTCATTTGGATTTGAATCAGCATCAGATAAAGTATTAAATGAAGATATTGGGAAAGGTCAACTTCAAATTCATGAAACAAAGACAATAGAAGCTGTAAAGAGTGTAGGACTAACCCCTATTGCTACATTTATGATTGGAAATCCCCACGAAGATATCAATGATATTATGGAAACCCTGATTTTTTGGATTAAGAATGGAATCGAAGTTGATCCATTTATCTGCACTCCATATGTAGGAAGCCCAATTTTTTATAATAACAGGCAGTTTATCTTGCAGCAATATGATCCAAGATTAAAACTTGCTTACCAAAATAAAACAATAGATAAAGATACAATTGAAAAGTGGGAGCTAGAAGCAATGGATACATTCATGAAGGAATGTGGTGATGCAACTGATTATACTGCTACAGTAAGTCAATATTTTACAATTCCAGAACTTTTTGCAATAAAACAATTTATGCATAAAAAAGATGTTAAACGTTTACTACAAATGGCACATCAAAGATTTGAACAGACAGGATTACCACAATGGAATCATAGTGAAAAATGGGATAAATACTGCAGTGTATGTCATGCCAATGAAGAACTTAGCCCTAAAATTTCGGCATGATTAGTTTGGATTTTGAATGTGATTAAATTTTCACAAAAGTCGATATGAGTAGACTGTCTTAAATATAATCGATTAAAAACTAATTAATTATCATCTTGGAAGACAAAATTCTTTTCTGGCAAAATAGGGAATTTATTCAATTTGGGCTCGCAGAGAAATTACAATCAATGCATAATTGTGAATTATATGCAATTGTAGACGATGTGAATGACTATTTAAAAAAATTCTTTCAAGAACAAGAAATTATAGATTTTAAAAAAATCTGGTATTATACAGATCATGTCTCAATAAAAGATGAAAAACCAGACTTGAAATATCTAACTAAAATCGAAGAAAATTATAAGATTAATTTATGGAGTATTGCCTATGTAGACAGAATTTTCTATTCACAGTTTAACAAGTATCACAAATTTTCACACAATGAAATTTTGTGCCTATTAGAGCAGGAGTGTAAGTTCTATGAAAATTTGTTGAAAGAGATAAACCCAGATTTCTTAATCATTCCAGTTATTACAAAACATCATGCATTACTTCTTTACAAATTATGTAAATTTATGGGCATTAAGACACTCACGTATGAATCAACCCATTTTGGAAATAAATGGGTGGTTACAGATGAAATTGATAAGATGATTGATGGTGAAAAATATAAATCAATCAAGTCAGAAAGTAAGAGAAGTTTTCAAGAATTACAGAATTATTTAAAAAAATTCAAACCTGACATCTATGGTACAAAATCAAATCCTAGGTATAAAATAACAAAATTAAATAAATTAAAAGCTGCATCAAAATTTTTTAGTTCGGGTACTGGAGACTATGAAAATCATTTCTCTAGTTATGGAAAAAACAGATCTAGTGTTCTCAAGAAAGGTACTGGAACAGCACATACATTAAACAAAAAAGAAAAAGAAAAATTTATCAAAATAAACTTGAAGACAGAAATAACCGGAATAAATCCATTTTTATATTTTCCATTAGCATACGAACCGGAAAGAGCAATACTTTTGGGCGCACCATTTTTTTCCAATCAAATATCAGTGATTTCAAATATTGCAAAATCTCTACCAGTTGGATATGAATTATTTGTAAAAGAACATCCAGGCATGGAAGATATGGGATGGAGAGAAATTTCATTCTATAAACAAATTCTTGAATTACCAAATGTCAAACTATTCCATCCAGGAGTATCACATGAAGATTTAATCAAAAAATCTTCTTTGACAATTACGATTAGAGGCACAGCTGGATTAGAAGCAGCATTTTACGAGAAACCCTCCATAGTTTTCAATATAGATTCAGGATATACAGAATTACCATCAGTTCATTTAGTTAAAAATAGTGAAGAAATTCCTAGCGCTATACGTTCTTCATTAGGAAAAAAGGTGCTACTTTCTGATGTTAACAAATATGTGGATTATATTGAAAAGTACGCAGTAGATTATGAGCAAGTAGATTTCACATCAGAAATTGCTAACAAGTTTGGTCTTAGCTCAGGGTACTTGACAAAAATTAACATTTCACCAAAAGAACTAAAATCATTTTTAGGTGAATATGACTCTATGTTTGAACGATTAAGTTCTGAATATTTGAAAAAGATTAAGGAACTTAAGACAACAAATTAGAATCATGAAAGAAATCGAAACATCAAAAATCACATTAGGTACAGCCCAATTAGGTTTGAAATATGGAATTTCTAACAAAAGAGGAAAACCAAACTTGAATCTTATAGATAAAATTTTAAAAACTGCTACGCAGAATAATATTTTTTCATTTGATACTGCTCCAGATTATGGAAATAGTGAAGAAATTCTAGGAAATTACTTTAATGAAAATAAAAATAATTTTGAGCCAACAATAGTTACCAAAATTCCTTCCATCAGGCATACAAATAATCAACCAACTTTTGATGAAGTTTATGAGAAAATAAAAGCTTCAGTACTTAATTCAATTGCACGGTTAAGACTGGATAAAATTTCTGTTTCTTTACTTCATGATCCTAATGATATGGTAAAATATAATGGTTATATTGTGAAAAGTCTTATAAAATTAAAAGAAGAAGGTCTTGTCAGGTTTATTGGTGCATCAGTATACTCACCACAAGATGTGGAAACTTTTTTAGAGATTAATGAATTAGATGTAATACAAATTCCAATAAATTTATTTGATCTTCGATTAATAAGAATGGGTTTACTAGATGATCTGATCAATGCAAAAAAAATAATTTTTGCAAGAAGTACTTTTCTTCAGGGTTTATTTTTTCTTCAACCAAATGAGTTACCTCAGAATCTAAGTTCAGCTAAACCATTTCTATCAAAATTAACAGAAATTTCATACAAGTACAAAATTAGCATTCCTAGATTAGCCTTGACATTTGTGAGAGATATTCGAGGTATAGAAAGTATGATTATAGGAGTAGAAAATGAAAAACAATTAATAAATAATATTGACATGTTACAATCAGCACCTTTACCAAATGAAGTTATAGAAGAAATTCATAGATCATTTAATGAAGTGCCAGACAAAATAATTAATCCATCAATGTGGTCTTTGGGTGATAGCAAAAATGATTGATAGTAATATTTTTGATTTGAAAGATAAAGTTGCAATAGTCACTGGTGGTTCTGGATATCTAGGCAAAAGTTTTGCTGAGGCATTGGTTGAATCAGGTGCAGATGTATACATAACTAGCAGGAATAAAGAGAATTGTGATAAAGTTGTACTAGAACTACAAAAACTGCAAAAAGGTAAAATTCATAGTCTTGAATTAGATATACTTTCTTTGGAATCTGTAAAAAATTGTTTTCAACAAGTTATTAGGAATTCTGGACGAATAGACATTCTAGTTAATAATGCATCTTATATGAAGACCAACAAATCTGAAAATGTTACTGAAGAGGAATGGTTATCAGGAATTGATGGTACCATTAATGGAGTTTTTCGGTGTACGAGTCAAGCTATACCTATTATGGCAAAAAACGAAACAAGTTCTATTATTAACATAGCATCAATTTACGGACAGGTTTCTCCTGATCCATCAATTTATGACGATTCAGGATATAACAGTCCTCCACAATATGGTGCAGGAAAAGCAGCTATAATTCAATATACAAAGTATATGGCTTGTCATCTTGCACAAAAAAATATTAGAGTAAATGCAATTTCACCAGGACCATTCCCTAAACCAGATGTACAACAAAATACAAACTTCATGAATAACTTGAAAAAGAAAATTCCTCTAGGCAGAGTTGGTAATCCCTCAGAATTGAAAGGAGTGATAATGTTTTTGGCATCAGATGCATCTAGTTTTGTAACCGGCGAAAATATCCACGTTGATGGTGGATGGAGCGCTTGTTGAGAGTTGTTACTAAAAAGAAGATAACTATGAATATTTTTTCACAATCCAAAATTTTTGTAATAGCAGAGATTGCAAACAGCCATGAAGGAAGCTTATCAAAGGCAAAAAAGCTTGTAGAATATGCTTCTGTTGCTGGTGCAGATGCGGTAAAATTTCAAAAATTCACAGCTGATGAATTAGTAGAATCAAATCATAAAGACCACAATTTATTCAAGAATCTTGAAATGACCTCAAAAGATTGGAAGGTTTTAATAAATTTTGCAAAATCAAAGAAACTAAATGTGTTCGTAGATGTTTTTGGGGTGAAAAGTCTAAGATCAGTTTTGAAATTAAAAATAGATGGTCTAAAAATTCATTCATCAGATCTCAACAATCCATTTTTGTTACGTCTACTTTCAAAACTAAATTATCCCTTATTGGTTTCTGCAGCTGGTGCAAATCTAAATGAAATTGATGAATCATTAAGTGTTTTAAGAAAAACCAGGAAGGAAATAGTCATCATGCATGGTTTTCAAGGTTATCCAACAAAAGTCACAGACCTGAAACTAAATAACATAACTGACCTTAAAAGAAGGTATAACATCCCAATAGGTATTTCAGATCATATTTCTGGCAACTCGGAATTAGCTATGATTGTTCCTCTGTTAGCAAATGCACTTGGTGCCACTATTATTGAAAAGCACATAACGTTAGATCGATCAAAAAAAGGCATTGATTATTATTCTGCATTGGAACCTGATGAATTCAAACATTTTGTAAAATTAGTTCGAATGTCTAACAAGGCATTAACAAATGGAGATTTGTCATTGAACAGGAATGAGTTAGAATATAGAAAAAAACATAAGAAAAATGCTATAGCAAATTATTTGATCAAAAGGAATACAATTTTAGAAGAGAAAATGTTTGATTTTAAAAGAAGTAATTCTAGGAGTGAATCTATATCTTATTTTGATTTTGTTGGTAAAAGAGTAGAGAAGAATATACCAAAAGGGTCAGTAATAACTTCAGATTTTCTAGATAAAAAGTCACATAAAGTTGTGGCTGTTTTAGCCTGTAGAATAGGATCTGGTAGGCTTTTCGCCAAGCCATTACAGCCAATTGGTGATCGAACCATCTTGGAATTAATTATATCACAATTAAAAACATCTAGTATACTAGACGAGATAGTTCTAGCTATAAGTGAAAATCCAGGTAATGAAGTATTTGAGAATTTTGCCAAAGAAAAAAATCTAAAATTTATTCGGGGAGATGATAATGATGTACTACAGAGGCTAATTACATCAGCAAAATTTGTTAATGCAGATACAATTTTGAGAGTAACAACTGAGAATCCATTCTTTTACTGGGAGGGAATAGATAATTTAATAAAAAAACATCATAAAGGCAGCTATGATCTTACAACCTACAAGAACATGCCATTGGGGTCATCACTTGAAATTATAAAACTTAACGCATTAGAATTATCTCATAAATCTGGTTCATCAAAACATAGGAGTGAGTTCTGCACTTTATTCATTAACCAGAATCCAAAAAGATTCAAAATCTGTAGAATAGTTGAAAAGGGTCTAAATCGCCCAGATATTAGATTGACAGTAGATACGCCACAAGATCTTTGGGTTGCAAGAATTATTCACAATAATTTGGGTAAAAATAAAAAACCAATACCACTGAGAAAAATTATTAGATTTTTAGACAATAATCCAAAAATCAAAGACATTAATTCTAACATTGAGGTAGAATTCAAAATTTACTGAGCGATGAAAATCTTTGAAACCAAATATTCTTTTTATTTTAGCTGACTCGATGAGGAGTGACAGATGTTTTGCAAAAAACAAGACAATCAACACTCCAAATATCGATTCATTGATCAGTAAAGGAGTTTATTTTCAACAAGCGATAAGTTCTTCTGATTATACTATTACAGGTTATGGAAGTATTTTCACTGGATTATTTCCAATTAATGCAGGAATCTCTGGTATGAGTTATCATAAAATTTTCGCAAATGTTCCGAATTACATAGATCTTCTAAAAAAATATGGATATCATACATATGCCATTATGGACGGATGGTCAACAAAAATGGGTTTCTCTTCATTTTTTGAGAATGAAGATTATGAATATGATCGAACCAAAACTAGCCTATTTGATGGACTCGGAGAAAAAATACTTAGTAAATTTGAGTCTGATGAATTCAAAGAACCTTGGTTTTATTTTATCCATTTAGAAGATCTTCATATCCCAATCCGTGTTCCAGATGAATTCAGCGATAAAAAATACAGTGAGCGATATGATCTAGCAGTGGAAAATATAGATTTATGGTTAGGAAGGATTTTAGAAAAAATTAATTTAAAAAACACAATTGTTATTTTTACTGCTGATCATGGTGATTACATACTATCTATAGATGACGCTAAAAAAATTCATTGAATCAAGAAATAAAATCTAAAATTCGAGAGAAAATTCCAAATTCTACGTATGATTTCTTTGCAAGAAAAAAAAGACAGACTCAAAGAAAGATAAAACTATCTTTAACACAATCAGCACTTTTGAAGCGTTCTATTGACACTAGAACAGCACAAGAAAGGTATCTTTTTGATGATGTTATTCACATTCCATTTCTCATTGCGGGTGCGAATATACCACAACTAGGTGTTTTACCAGATATGATACGAAATGTTGATTTTTTTCCAACAATTGCAGAATTAATTAGTTTACCTGAAAATACTCGGAAGACAAACGGAAGAAGTCTAGTTCCTTTACTTCATGGCCAACCAATGGAAGAAGAACCTGCATATTTGGAAAATACAATATTTGCAACAGACACAAAATCTCCAATTCCTTGTATTGGTATAAGAACTAGTCAATACAAATATTTTCGAGCACACAATAATTCACAAGAAAGAATTCACCTCTTTGATCTTAAAAATGATCCTTTAGAAGAAAATAATCTCGTCGATGATGAACCAAATACTATCAAAACTATGGAAGAATTATTATCTAAGATCAGAAAAAATCTCTTATCAAATTTTGAAGAACCATCATCTTTAACAGATGAAGAGACAAAAAATGTCGAAGACGAATTAAAAAAATTGGGTTATATCTAACATGGATTTTTGGAATATTATAACAATAATAATAATCATTTTTTGTTTTATTGAAATTCTCACTTTTGTCTGGATAAGATTAGTGAGAAAATATTTTCCATGGTTAATAACTGAAAAAGATGAACATCCAAAGTTATCAAAAGATGGACTTGCAAGATTTATTCCAAATGGTTTTGATCCAGAACTAGGGTGGGTTAGAAAACCTAACACATCGCATTATGAAAGTGGTAAAAATGGAAGAACTAGATGGAGTATAAATTCAAACGGTTCAAGGACTAATCCTAGCTTTGAAAATAAGCAGTCAGTTATCTCATGTTATGGTGACTCATTTACATTTGCTCGTCAAGTTAATGATAATGAGACATGGGAACATCACATGTCAAAAAAATTAGGAACAAATGTTCTGAATTTTGGTGTTGGCAATTATGGTGCGGATCAAAGTCTTTTAAGATTAAAACGTGAATTTTTGAAAAATAGAACCAAAATAGTTATTCTTGGAGTCGTTCCGGATACAGTAAGCAGAATTTTGAGCTGTTGGAAGCATTATTATGAATATGGTAATACATTTGCTTTCAAACCTAGATTTACACTAAAAAATAATAATTTAAATTTGATAAAAAATATTATTAACGAAGAAACACGATTTTCTAAGTACTTCGATTATTTATCACAGATACAAGAACACGATTATTTTTATAGAGCGAAATTTAAAAAAGAAAAGATCCACTTTCCGTACTCATTTACTATTTTTAAAAACACAAGAAGAAATTTTTCTATTATTTCGTGGGTAACTATAATTCGAATTCTTTCTACATTAGGTTCTAACACTTCTAAAATCAGTTGGAATCCTATGAGAACAATAATGCGAGTTAATCTAGAGTGGAGAGTACGATTATACAAAAATGAACAAACAACTACATTACTGAAAGAAATTATTCGTGAATTTGTTTCTTATTCTAAAGAACAAAGATTCACGCCAGTGTTTGTTTTTCTTCCACAAAAAGATGATCTTTTATTTATAAAAAAGAATTACAATTTTTATGATGAATTTGTTAAATCATTATCAGAAATAAACAGCCTTAATTATATTGATATAACAAAAAATATTTTGAATGATTCAAACCTTGATAATTATTATTCAGACGATAATGAATACGGTGGACATTATTCAAAATTAGGAAATCAGAAAATTGCTGAAATTATTCATAGCGAACTCTCAAAATTGGATCTAGTTTAAAAAATTCTTATAATTAATACTAAAACTTTGGAGTTAATTTGGTGTTAATTTCATTTTCATTCAAATAATAGAGTAGCCTTTCTTTAAGATTTTTCACGTCAGATAAGTTTTCGTCATATATATTATCAATTTCTTTTGGATCATCATCAAGATTATAGAATTCCCAAGTTTCTGGTGTGTCATTATAGATCAATTTTTTTCTTTGACTTCTAACACAGAAAACATTATGCTTTTTGGGTGATGGCCATGGACCATATAGTCCACCGGTTTCAACGAAAATTTCCCTTTCCTCCACTTCTCTACCCGTAATCAATGGAATAATGCTTTTACCCTGAATTCTATCAAATCCATTATCCAATTTTACGCCTGTTAATTCTGCAATTGTTGGAAAAATATCTAATGTAGAACATTGTTTATCTGTAGAGGATGACTTTTCTCCAGGTATATTCATAATACAAAAAACATTGATAGTGTAATCATAAGTATAAACTCCATAGAATTTTTCACCTTTTTTCTCTCCCACACTTGTACCATGATCTGAAAAAAATATCAGAGTTGTTTTATTAGCAATTCCTGCACTTTTGACTGTCTCTAAAATTGTTGCAATATAATCATCACATGATGGTAAATAGGAATTATATCTTGTGTTGTTCTCACTAATAGAACAAAAATAATCATCGTCGTTATCTTCTTGTTTGTATTTTTTAACAATTGCCCTAACCAAATGTTTGTGGGTTTCAGTAAAATGAAGAAAAAGAAAAAATTTTTCTTTTTCTGCTAGTCTTTGAATTAATTTTTTATGCCTTTCTTTGAAATCCACAGTTTCTTCATCAAATAAATTCCATTCATCAAATCCTTTGTTAGGTAATACAGATTCACTAATAATATCACATGATGTATAGTAACCATTATTTCGCAGCAATTCAGAGAGAGTAGTAATTTCCTTTTTTCTGAATTTAAATATGTTATAGTATGAGTTTACACCATTACGTGATGGATACATACCAGAAAAAATTGAATGCAATGCAGCAAAAGTATATGGTGCCGCTGTAAACATATTTGAAAAATAAAATGAATTTTCTTTTAATGAGTTTAATGTTGGGCATAATTCAATTTTGTCTTTACGAAATCCATCAATATTGATAAGAATTATGTTATGATTTTTAGCAATTTTCATATTATTTCTTGCCTAATCTTTCTAAACATATTAAATCACTAATGCTATTATCTTCGAATTTTTTTTGATAAAGATTATAATCCTTTATAGAATCCAATTCTAACCATCCGCCATGAATAGGTATAGCTTTCACCTTACATTTCGCATTAATCAGTCCACGTAAAAAATCAGTCATGAATGATTTTCGAAAAGGTATTTCTGGATTAAGTGGATTTTTTTCCGAATCAGATATTTTTTTCAATTTTTCATAAAAATCAATGATGAATTTTACAGCATCATTTTGAAATTTAACGAGACCAATATACTGACCTTGAATTTCGTTAATGTTATCTACTTTTTGGCCTATATCATTAATGAAATTATTATCATCCAGGGTTAAGCTTTCTGCATCATGTAATGGCTCTGGGAACCTCATTTTCCAATATTTTTCCCAATTTTTATCTATAATCACAGAAAAATCTTCATCAGAGTCAATTAATTTTTGAAGTACATTTTTTTCAAAAATTATATCCCCATAAGAAACTATTACTGTATCTTTTAATTCATTTTTAGCACAAAACATGGTTTCAACCATGTTTGTTTCTTCATAATCTTTATTTTCTAAATATTTTGCATCAGAATAAGTAATCAAGTTATTTTTGTATCCTGTAACCACAGTAATATCGTGTATATTACACTCATGATAGGTATCTATTTGCCATCTTAGTATGTTTTTTCCAAATAAATCTACCAAACATTTTGGTTTGTCATTAGTTAATGGTTGTAATCTTTCACCCTTTCCTGCAGCTAAAATTATTGCTTTCAAGTTAATTTTCCAAGAAATTTTGATTTTTGAATATAGTTGATAAGATCACTTTACTATTAAGATCAGGATCTCTTTCTGGATGCCACATAACCCCGATAATCGGAAGTTTATCATGAAAAAACCCTTCAACTGATCCATCCTCATTGAAAACCGCAAATGGTTTTAATCCATTTCCTATTCCTTTAGTCTGTATAATATTTCTGTGATATGTGTTAACATGAAAAGTTGGTGAACCGAACAAAGGCAGAAATTTTTTATCTGTAATTTGAATATCATGTTTCTTTGCTAAATGAATAGTAGAGTTATCTAATGAAAGATTACCCCCAAAATAGTTGTTAATCAACTGCATGCCTCTACAAATACCTATCACTGGAATTTTTTCTTCTAAAGCATAATCCAAGAGTTTTTGTTCTGTTTCATCCCTATCTTTATTCTCACCAATATTATCACCACCAGATAAGATTATTCCATCCAAGTTCATTTCTTGAAGGAAATCACCTAAATTTTTTAATGTGTTTGGTATGTGAACTGGAATAAATCCTAATTCTTCTAAAAAAGATATCCAATCATGACTTAATGCATCTCTTTTTTCATCATAGTTGGATGCTTTCACTATCCGCAAAGATATACCAATTTTCTGTTTGCGGTCTACCATTATTGTCATATGAAATCAGTTTTATTTAATATATCCAAGTGATTTGAGAACTTTTCTTTCTTCTGTATATTGATCCGTTTCTTCATTTTCTAAAATCATGATTTGATGATTTTTACAATCTAACAGAATTTCTAAAGATGATAATAGTCGGTCATAGATTAATTCTCCACACCCAATAGCTGCTGGAAGACCAATTTCAGCACATCTGATTGCCATATGAGATGCTATTCCGCCATATTTTGTTATTAGACCAGATGGATTTTTTGTAAATATCCAGTCATATCCAGGATCAGCATTTTCAATCAAAACAATTCTGTCAGTGATGGGTGGTGATTCATTTTTTTCTAGTTTAACAGTTTTAGAGATAATTGAACTAGAAGTAATGTAATTAGGTTTTGATATATGATATTGAATAAATTCAAAGTCCGTATCAGAAAAAATTATTGGTGGGAGGATTAAATGATTATTATAAAGTTTTTTCTTTTTATTTTGGGTGATTTTTTCTTTCCACATTTTCTTTAATTTTGATTTAGTTAGTTTTTTGTAAGAATTTAAAATTGTTTTAATATCCAAGTTTACAATATCTTCTCTGGTTAATCCCAGTTGCTCTGCAGCTAGTGCAATGTATTCTAAAGCATCACTCAAATTATTTGTAAATTGGAATTTTAATTCTTCTCTATAGATCAAAGCATTACTTACAAATTCAGACATGCTGGTATTTTCAAAATTTAGTGGTGACTCTTTAAAATTACCAATACTCAATTTTTTGTAGTCAATTTTTGCACGTTTAGTTTTTAATGAATTCATATTGCTGAAAAAACTTTCATTCTGATCATATCGCTTGGCTGTTATATCATATGTACCCGGTCGTAAATGACCGTATTTTTCTAGAAAATTTTTCTTGGAAATTTTTTTAGTATTATACGATTCTAAATCAGTTTGAAATTTTGTAATAACAGTTTCTATAGAATTCATAAAACTTTCATATGATCTTTGAGTTAATTTTTTTTCAACTACCAGACTTTTTAGTAAAATTGAACCAATGAAAGCAATTCTAGCTATAGTCGAAAAAGGTATAGTTCCATACTTGCGACAGTCCCTTAACAAAGTTTCAGATGCATCCAATTTACTAGTATAGT
>PYIL01071929.1_pt1 | contig 17361 bp, 13 predicted proteins | sample 3578041 | NCBI WGS metagenome assembly PYIL01 (sample SAMN08408023, study PRJNA431606) | Marine metagenome isolate SA_KN192-05_S13_150m, whole genome shotgun... | biome: marine; feature: oceanic pelagic zone; material: water; isolation source: 150 m water sample, 0.2-0.8 um fraction ... | reverse complement strand
TAAAAGATTCCCCCCACCATTTTTGATAGGGGGAAAGAGAACATGAAGTAGCCGTATGTATTGGGCCAATCCGGAACGGACAATCCAGAACCGGTACTCGTAACGAGACCACCCACTGTAATCAGCAGGAGTGACGCTGTGGCGAGAAATCTCGTGTAATGATGTAACCAGGGCATCGAAAAGCGACCGGCCAGCAGTTCGAAGCGGATGACCGGCACGCCGCAACAAGGCAGCCTGCCCGGTCATTTAATTTCCCGCGTCGTGCAATGTGAAATCCTTAACCGACACTAAAGGCAAACGATACCTCAGCCGTTTCGCCATCGGCGACTGTTACGGTTTGCGTTTGCGTTCCGAGCATTTCATGCCAGGCCTCGACAACATAATCGCCTGCAGGAAGGTTACTGATGTCAAATGTTCCGGCGGCTTCGGTCGTGTCGAAGAATGGGTGTGACAAGACGCCGACGTAGGCGTTCATCCAACCATGAACGTCACACTTGAACGGTAGCATCACTTCCGGTTGATCAAAAGTTCTGTCCAGGGTCATTCCTTGAATCGGCTGACCCGTGTTGAATTCAGCATTCACTGCGGGTGTCGCATGAATGTTATGCAGTGTCGGGTCGGAGTTGACGATTTGGACCGTTTGCCCCACCTGCACACCGAAGACGTGTGGGTCGTAGCGGCAACCCGCCTGGTCGAGGACCAATGTTTCACTGGGAGATGGATAGCTTCCGGAAATGCCTTCTTTGACGTACACGAAGACGTTACCGAGACCATTATCACCACCAACAATGTAGTACTCAGTATCCGTCATAGTTGCTTCGTTTACGCAAACTGGATCGGAATTCATGCGAATAACTTCAGCCATGGGGGCTGGGCCTTCGATCGTGACCATACCGTTGACGCTACTTGTACCAGTCGTTGCTCCTCCGCCACCGCCTGAGGCGCCAGATTCTGGAACAACGGAAACAGGTGGGACATCTGCGCGCGAGTTGCAAGCAAGCGTAGCTGCAACTGCGATGATTGAGACGAACATCCAGACTCTTCGATACTGCATTGAACTCTCCTACACGTAAAATGTGACAGCGAAACACCAAGTCTACATATGTAGCGTTTCGATTAATTAATTCGCTAACTGTCTAATTATATCAAGACTGTCCGGCGTCTCGTAGTTTCCGCTGGACCCGGTCTTCGAGCCAATGTTCGTCCCACCATTCCATCGGGGTTACTGGTCGTCCCTGCAGCAGCATTGCAAAGTGTAGATGATCGCCTCCAGCTAGACCGGTTTGTCCACTTAGCCCGAGTTGTTGGTCGCGGTCGACTCTCGTGCCTTGAGTGACATCGATTGAGGATAGATGGGCGTACAGCGATTGGAGCCCCATGCCGTGATCAAGAATGACGCAATTGCCATAGATACCGAGGTAGTCAGCGAAGACGACGGTGCCAGAGTTCGCAGCGCGGATTGGTGCATTAGCTGTCGACGCCAAATCAAATCCTAAATGTACTTGCTGGTCGACGTCGTCATTCGCGTACACGTACGTTCGATGATCAGCAAATCCGGACTCAACTTGTGAGTTCGATAGTTGACGAAAGGGGCCATCCCAGAGCCAGGTGCTCACGGTAGTTGGTGCTAATTCCGCGACAGTTTGCCGATTGCGTTGACGTAGTTCTCCATTAATGAACAAGTAGAGGTCGAGTAGCTCGCGCGGAGAGGTGGAGCCGTCGACCTGCTCGTCCGCAAGGGCAGCAACATTTGACACGATGTCTGGTACAACGCGTTGAAGGAAGCGGTCACTTAATGGAATACGAGATCGACGAAATTGTTGTTCAAATACGCGAAAAGCGAAACCAGCGTTGGCAACATTTCCGGCTGGATCTCGCGCATAAAGTTCGATGGGTGTTGCCAGATCCTGGTCGTACGCCAATGAAAAAAATGCGACCCGAAGATCGTCCGCGCCAGTAAGGCCGGCACCTGATGCGGGGTAACCCGGATATTCACGGTCACCGACGCGGACACCAGAGTCGACGTCTGCGGGTGAAACCCGATAGATGATGAACTCAGAACCGCCATGGTTAATGTAGTGCAGCGTCGATAGTGGGGACAGTCGAGGTGGGGCAAGACGCACGGTCACATCGAGCGTGGTTTCTGACGTTGCTTCTCGGTAACCGTATAAGACAGGACGGGTTGCTCGAACGACCACACGAGCCGGACCAGCGATGAGGTCAGGATGGCTGTTGCGGTCGAATGCGCGGCTAATTCGTAGGAGAGAATTTGATTGCTGCTGAACGGATGCGCTAATGCCAGCATCTAAAGAAAACAATGGATAGGTGTTCCCGTTTTGTTCCACATATGCATCAAGCGCCGTCAGTTCAGCATCGGGCGTCTGTACCGTCGCTTCAAACGATGCGGTTTGTCCGATAAAAGTTGTTGGGCGAACGATGTCGATCTGAGGACCTTCGGCCCGACCAGCTATAACCCAAGCTGTTACGGCGGCACCAACGAGCGCAACCACACAGAGTAGAATACCCGTCCGAATCACAGGACTATGATAGCGCTCGTCGTTGACCACGAAAAACAACGATTGGTAATATGAAGTTTTGCAAGTCTCACGGCGGTATCGTCTAGGGGGTAGGATACGTGGTTCTCAGCCACGGGACCGGGGTTCGAATCCCCGTACCGCTACCAATGAGGTTTAGCCTGTTCGAGGCCCACTGTTTCCTCGCTATCGTTTCCACACGCGTAATTCATAAACCGACCATGGGCTTTCGATTGCCTGAGCGGATTGCTGAATCTGCAGTGTTTTGGTGTGGTTTGGCGTGAAATCAAGTTCGATGGCGCTTCGTAAGAAGTTGTCGTGTAATACGCCGCGGACGAGTGGAACCAGTCCACTGCCCTCGTAGAGAACGCTGTTTCCCTGGTTAGATGACGACTCGATTCTTAGAGTGCGAGGATAGTCGCCAAAACTACGGCGATGCATATCCAATCGTATCCGTGCCACGTCGGTCGCTCTATCAAACACGAGGGTGAGCCACTCGTCGCCGTCCTGTCGCTGAGCGGTTGACCATTCTGTATTGACGTCTCCGTCAAGTAGGCGAGGCAGGCTGTGTTCGTTGTGCGATGCACTCAGTTGAAAGTCTTCATCGGAAATCAATTTGAGCAATTGAGTTTCCTGGTGGAGAGGTACTGAATCAGCTAATACAAACTGAATAACAGAGCCTCGTTGAGTTTCGCCGATGATTTGTTCTGATGAAGATCTAATTGCCTCCACTACCGCTTGGCCACGGGTCGCATCGGCATAACGGTCAAGTTCGACGATGACTTGCCGGATACCGTTGTCTCGCCATGCAGCCAGCGCGGCGGAGCTTTGAGATAGGTCATTGAGTGGTGAGGTATTTCTGTCGAAGAAGGTCCTGAGGAGCGGCCACTGCATCCCGCCGGCGTGTGCCAGTGCCCCAACACCCGCCTTTGTGGCTAAAGCCACCTCGAGGCTATCTGGAAAGTAATCTTCGGCGGGAACAGGGAGCCGTAATACTCCGCCAAATTGCTCCGCGGTTACCCAGCGCCGCACGCTTTGATCATCCTGAGACTGGAGTCGGTTGTATTTGTCGAAGATCCGTTCTGTGTAGGCTGCTTGTTCTGAAAACCAGCTCGACTCGAGCATGATATTTCGGTATGTCGAGTAGTGGCTCATGTTTAGGCCTATGAGGATCCCGGTCGCCAGCCAGACACCGATACGCCATTTAGATTGGTGTACCGCCAATTGTGAACACAATAGAGAGAAACCAAGTAAAAACACGACTTGGGTAGGTAGAAAGTAATACCAGTAGGAATGGTCCGGGATGGTGTAAACCGCTGGGTGGCGGATAATCATTAAAGCAATCATGAGGAGGAGCCCGCCGACGGTTGCAAGCGTTACCAGGGCATCACGGACTAGGCCCCGCTTATCGATCGTGTTCTTTCTGTACCACCAGCAGGCTGCGGGGAAGAGGGCGGTCAATGCCCAGAGCGGTACATTACCGAACCACAATTCCGCTTGATGGAGAAACATCTGTCCTGCTTGTTGCCAGGGAACTATGCTCCAGAGATTTTCGAGGTTCAGATTTTGGTAACTAAAATCTGGGTCGTAGCCATTAAGGTTACGAATGAACGATGGGGCGATCACCCGGTTATAGACGGTGCCAACGAGCACTGCCGCAACACATGCTCCAGAGATAGACAAAGAGGTTTTGGGGTGCGGTCTGAATGATGAGGGCGATGCTACAACCCACAAAGCGTACAAGGATAGGAAGAGTAAAAGAAAGAATAGTCCTTGGCGATCCGACAGAACCATACCGAGACCGACAAAGAAAAGTAGGGCGAACGCCCGCACTGCCGGCCGGCGCGTTCGGTCAATTTGAACAAGAGAAATTGTTTGAAATAGAAATGTTAGGAGAAGTAATGACACGAGTATCTTTGCCGAGCGATAGAAGATGGCGCTTGAGGCTTGAACCACCATCGAGCTAAGGAACCAACTCAATAGCAGTGAGGTGCTGACGCGATCTAAGCGTAGTAGTCTTATCGCGCCGGTACTGTAGATCGCCATGAAAAGTGCGAGTCCTAACGCCCCACTAGCCGGAATAAACAGAAGCATTCCTTGTGAGTACAACCCAGCGAGTATTTGGGCGTCGAAGTAATCGACTAGGTAACTAAGTTCTCTGGCTTGGTACGCACCCCAGTCATTTAGGGATGGATCGAATAAAATCGCGGCGAGTGGACGGTCAGCGAGATAGTTGAGAATGAATGCGCGGGCTTCTCGGTCGACGATGCCGCGGCCCCAAAAGCACACGGCATGCAGTCCGATCAAAATTGGTATGAGGCTAACGCACCAACTCCAGGGGAATGTGCGACTGGCAGGTGGTTCCTCACCATCGTTTTGCGCGGTGTTTGATGTTGAGACGACAGGTCTGACCATCATAAGTGAATCGTACGAACCCTATAGATAATCGATCGGAACAGGTTGGTTTGGCGATTCACCACGCGCATATCGCAGGACTTCTTCGACAGATTCGGTTTCCATCTGCGCCCGACAGTCACGAGACATTGACCCCATGTGGCAGGTGAGTAGGCAGTTGTCGAGTGTTGTTAATTCGCCCGAGTATGGTTCGTGTTCAAATACATCGAGAGCGGCCCCACCGATCTGCTTTTCGAGCAGAGCGCCGACAAGACACGATTCATTAACCACCGGTCCACGAGATGTGTTGATCAGTAATGCGTCATTTTTCATGGTGGCGAGCTCGACTGGACCAATTAAGTGCCGAGTTGCCTGCGTCAGCGGAACATGTAATGTGATGACGTCTGCTTCTTTATAGATCTGTTCTTTGCTGGTCCACGTGATATTGAATCGTGCGGCTAGGATCGGGTCAGATACAAGGTCGTTCGCCAAAATATGACAGCCAAAGCCGTGGAGATGTTCGATCACCCGGCGTCCGACTCTTCCGACGCCGATCACGCCGACCGTGAGGCTACCAAGTCGTCTACCGAGAATGCGTTGCCACTGGCCAAGACGTACAGCGCTGTCTGCTTTTGCGATACCTCTCAGGAGTGAGAGCATCAGACCACAGGTCAGCTCTGAGACGGCGGGTGCGGGAGCATCCGGCGTGAAAGTCACAGTGATACCTCGATTTCTGGCAGCACCCAGATCAACGTTATCAAGTCCAATACCAACACGGGCAATTAAACCGAGCTGTGGTGCATTCGACATCACTTGGTCTGTGATTGGCTCTGTTCCTGCTACTAAAACATCTGCGTCGCGAAGGAATTCGGTGAGTTCGTTTTCCGTGAGTCGATGAGCAAGCGGATTCACTGCGACACGCATACCCGCATCTCTCAGGAGGTTGAGAGGTCGGTTATCTACGTCGCCAAATGGATGTACTGAGATAAATACTGTTGGGGTGCTACGGCTCACGGTGCTACCCACTCGGCCCAACCATTTGGTGTTTCGTAAACACGGACCCGTGTTAGTCGTACGCCCCGAGACTTTGCCATCGCGTCGGCGTTGATCACTGTTTGCAGTTGAGGACCAAGCCAACTCGTAATGTTTTCGACCGTCGTATTGAAACTAACGACACAGTGACGATTGTTTTCGGAACGTAGGAAATCCAAGAGTGGCAAGTCCTTTTCATACACCAAGAATGCATGGTCAATGTGTTCATCAATCCAGCCCTTGGCCAGACGCTTGATCTCTCCGAAGTCGAGCAACATCCCAAATTCATCAAGTGTCGAGGCGATAAATGACAGTTCGGCGACATACCGATGCCCGTGGGCATGTCGACACTTCGAGAGGTACCCGTCCCCAAGTCGGTGTCCCATGTCCCATTCGATCCGTTGCGTTAACACAACCGACATGCTTAGCTCATTTCTCGATATGTCGCTCGACAGCCCGGCTCTTCCTCGACTTCGACTTGTCGAAGAACAGCAGTTTTCGGTACGACACCCGCGAGCATGTCGTAGATGACCTTCGCGATATTTTCTGCGCTTGGACTACTCATGTCATTGTCGAACGGAGGCACCTCGTTTAACACTTTGCCTTTCCAGTTTGCAACGGATTGCTCAAACCATGTATTGAGATCACCAAAATCGAGTAGGCATCCAGACGGGTCAAGATTATTTCCAGCGATCGTGATCCAGACATGCCATTCATGTTCATGGATCGGTTCTGTGCCACCTCGGTAGTGACGAAGTCCGTGCTTCGCTACAAACGACCGCTTAATTGTGAGTTCGTAAATGTTTCTCTCCTTAAAAGTAGTGGAAGGATTACTTCCCCAGTCTGCGGTCATGTCTTTGCACAGCACATGAAGTCTGTATAGACAAATACATCAAGAGCGTAATTCATTCTTAAATAGGTATAACAAAATTCAGCATTGACCTCACGCCATAAATCACATCACGGTCCGGCGAAGGGGTAATCTAGATAATAGTCGGCTGCTTGTTCGCAGCGGCGGTCACGGGCGTCGTTACATAAATTCTTACTCTGCCGATAGTGAACAAGGGCGCGTTGGCGACTGCCATCGAGTTCGGCGAGCTTTCCTAGCCCAAGCTGTGCACGACCTGTCACCCACAGAGGGGCGTCTCCACTCGCTGCACGAGATAGGTCAGCGTGCGCACGGTCGATTAGCCCCAGGTCCAATCGCGCCGTGCCGCGTGCAAGATGCCAAGTCGCGTCTTCGCCATACATCCGTGCACGGTTATCGCCTTGCAGCTGCGAGAAGCCATGAGCAAGGGACAAGTCAGCCATTGCCGGCCGATCATCGCGGAGCCAAGTTGATGCGGTTTCAAGCCAGACAAGTCGATTTCGTGGATAGGCTCGTCTGAGCAGTTCTAGAATGTGTTGCGCGCGTGCGTACTGCCGTTCACGATTTAATAGTAGAACCAAAGCAAACTGTGCTTCGGCCTGCGTCTCGCCTGGATAAGTGGCAGCATCTCGAACCAAAGCCATCGCCTCGTCTTTTCCGCCATCAAAGCCCACTAGGTAGGCCATTATGCGGTAGAGGCGAGGCATGATGGACACGATGTAGCGATAGATGCCAACCAGCAGCTTTGCATCATCACGATTAGGGTTCAGTTCAAGTACCCGTTGGTGAGCACTGTACGCGCGTTTTGCGTAGCGCAAGGCTCGAAAGGTTTGTCCTCGAATCGAGGCGCGGTAGGATGCGGCCAGCCCCACGGCGATTCCGAGTTCATAATGTGCATTTACGTCATTGGGTGAGAGCTGTATTGCTCTTTCCGATAATGCAATTGCACGTTCAATATGTTTTTCAAATAGTTGGTCTAATTCTTTTGGCGGAGGCTTGAGATCTCCGGTGGGGCGACTAACAGATCCGGTAAGGTAGTTGTCGACTAGGAGTGAGCCTCGCGAAAACAAGAGTTGTAACCAGACTGTTGCAGCGAGCGAGCGATGACCTACGGGATTATCTGGGTAGGCTTGAACCGCTTTGGTCAACTTGGCGATTGCCGCCTCATGATCGAGGTTATACGCTAGTTGAAAGCCTTCGGCGGCCAGCGCGTGTGGTTCGGCAACTGCCGTTGTTGAGCCAGACACGCACCAGCACGCGAATAGAACTATCGCAAGATGTGATCGGTAGGCTAGGTGCATTGAGTGTGTGCTACTTTTTGATTACATTTTGTCTGATAAGAACCATTAAGTCACATCGTGTGCGCCGATCCGAAGCTCATATGCGGTAGGCGTTACACTAGGTTGAAGTTTCAGATATGCATCAGCGTCTGCGAACCCTCGAACAGCTTGCAATAGGCGAACGTGCCGTAGTTCGTCGTATTGATTGCGATCGTCGGACCGGTTGCCGTCTCATGGAAATGGGATTAGTGCCGGGTACCCCGATTGAGATGGTCAGACGTGCGCCCCTTGGAGATCCTCTCGAAATCAGGTTGCGTGGATATTTGCTGTCATTGCGTAGGTCTGAAGCTTCCGGCGTGTGTCTTGTGTCCGATGGCGAACCCCGGCCGGTTTTTTCTGAAGCGACAGTCCTGACATATGTAGACCGTGAGATTGGTTTTGAGGACCGTGCCTCGAAAGTCAAAGACAATGATCAGGCGCCGTTTCGTGTGATTGTTGCAGGTAACGCCAATGCAGGGAAAACAACGATCTTTAATGCCTTAACGGGGTCTCGTGCGCAGGTCGGTAATTATCCCGGCGTTACTGTTTCGCGCGCATCGCGTGTAATCCAGTTACCTGACCAGACAGAGGTTGAAGTTGTTGACCTGCCAGGGACCTACAGTCTGAGTAGCTATTCACCGGATGAGCAAGTAGCCGTCGATGAAGTTCTCGGTCGGCGGCGGACTTTGCCAGCAGCGGTTGTCGTAGTGGTTGATGCTTGTGCTCTTGAGCGTGGTCTGTATTTAGCCTTACAGGTTATCGAAACGGGTGTTCCTGTTGTTGTTGCGCTGAACATGATCGACGAAGCTGACGCTGGTGGTTTCGTGATAGACGCCGATAAATTGGCGACTTGGTTGGGTGTGGCAGTTGTGCCAATGGTAGCTTCGGCAGGAACAGGCTTTGAGGGACTGCGTGAAGCAATCGCATCTGCTGTTCGTCAAGCTCCTCAGGATAAGGTGACGCAGTCTCGTTTTTCAAAGGCAGCCGAACAGGCGGTTGCAGAGATCGAGCAATCTTTTGACGAAACCAACTATATAAATACACCTGCGGTTCGCCGTTCGTGGGCGGCCTGGTCACTTCTGTCCTATGACACTGATGATGAAGGGACGCAGGATCTTCCGGTGTCTGCTCGTCAGGCGATAGAAACTGCTCGGGAGCGTGCTCGGGGTGCTGAAATTAATCTGGACCAGGATGTGATCGCCGCACGTTATTACTGGATCGAACACGTGGTTGGCGACGTACGGAAGACGGTCCGCGAAGTGGGCCGATCTTGGACCGATCGCATTGACAATATTTTGACCGACCGCATCTACGGCACACTGGTATTCGCGGTCGTAATGTGGGTGTTGTTTGAAGCACTTTTCAGTTGGTCTGATCCCTTTATCGGAATGATTGAAGATGCCACGTCAGCACTGCAGGGTATGGTCACGACAGTATTGCCTGTGGGGCCAATCCAAGATTTATTGGTGAACGGCGTAATTGCTGGTGTCGGTAATGTTGTGGTTTTCGTACCTCAAATTGCGCTTCTGTTTGTTTTTATTGCTTTTCTTGAAGACCTTGGATACCTGGCCCGCGTCGCATTCATTATTGATCGGCTCATGGGGCGAATTGGTCTGCATGGAAAAGCCTTTGTTCCGATGTTGTCAGGCTTTGCCTGTGCGATTCCAGCGGTTATGGCTACGCGCACTATTGAGAGTCGGCGAGACCGTTTGATTACGATGCTTACATTGCCAATGGTGTCGTGCAGTGCGCGTTTACCGGTCTATGCGTTGGTAACTGCAGTTGTGTTTGCCGGAGAGCCGAGACTGTTCGGTCTGTTTAGCATGGGCGCTGTGGTGCTGTTCGCTATGTATGCGCTTTCCGTCGGTGCCACGCTCGGCGCCGCTGCGGTGCTGCGGCGAACGGTTCTTAGTGGGCCACGACTGCCGCTCGTGCTTGAATTGCCTCCGTATCGGTTACCGATATGGCGTAACTTACTCCTCGTTACGTGGAGGCGTGTGCGGAAATTTTTGGTCGACGCCGGAACCATCATCCTGACGATGACGATCATCCTCTGGGCGCTACTGTCGTACCCGAAGAATCCTGAGATTTCTTCGCGGTACGAGGTGTCACGTGCAGAGGCCGTGGCGACGATTACCGACCCCTCAGGGCAGGTTGAGGCACTTGGATTGCTTGATGGACAGGAAGCTGGAGAACGGCTTCGCTATAGTGTTCTTGGACGTGTTGGACAGCTTATAGAGCCCATCACAGAGCCTCTTGGTTTTGATTGGCGCATTGGTGTGGGCATTCTGGGGGCATTCGCAGCACGCGAGGTATTTGTTTCAACGCTTGGGATTGTTTTTGGTATCGCTGAGGCTGATGAAGAGAGTGCGTCTTTGCGGGAGTTGCTCCGAGAGGCGGAATGGGAAGACGGTCGTCCACTTATGACGCCTTTAAGTGGTGTTTCACTGATGGTGTTTTTTGTGTTGGCATGTCAATGTATGAGCACAATAGGAGTTGTCAGGCGAGAAGCCGGTAATTGGGGATGGCCGGTGTTTATGTTCGTCTACATGACAGTACTGGCTTACGGGACATCGTTACTTGTGTACCAGGTTGGTTTCCTATTCGGATGGGGCCTTGCATGATGTTGAACTGGCAAGAAGCGATTGTGGCGGTGATTGTTGGAGGCGCTGTGGTGTCGCTTTATCGTCATCTTCGTGGCATGTTTGCAACTTCTCAAACATCCGGCGACGTGTCCTGCCACGGATGCGATGATTGTGGTGACGATGCTACTTCGAGGGTGTCGGACAACTCAGTTACTCACGTTTCTCGGTGAGATTTCCTTTACCATCCGATGGCCAGGCCATCTTTACGAGGGTCTGAGCCGCCTCGTAGTACACCGTGCACGTGATCAATTTGTACGCCTTGAAAACCGCCAAACCCTCCACGTTCATTTGATAGCGAGTGCCCGAAACCTGCCAGTGCCTCGGTAACATGCCTGCCGATTCCACTTTCAACTGCTACGTGTGATCCGGTCCACCGGATACGAGCGGCCTCCCCGGCTTCTTGCAGGGTCATACCAAAGGCGAAGAGATTGGTCAGTACTTGTGCGTGGCCTTGTGCCTGCATATCGCCTCCCATAACGCCAAACGCCAAAACAGGTGCCTGGCCTTCGACAACCAGAGCCGGTATCAACGTATGTTGAGGGCGACGTCCACCGTGAAGGCAGTTGGGATGGACTGGGTCGATTGAGAAGAGGCTCGCACGGTTTTGAAAAACAAGACCAGTGCTTTGACTAACAACGCCTGAACCAAATGCTCCGAAGAGTGATTGAATCAAAGAAATGACCGTCCCTGTATCGTCGGCAGCAGCAAGGTATACGGTATCCCCCGTACCCGCAACGGGTATGGTCGTATTCGGCCCATTGCGCCAGGCGCAGTAATGTTTAGCAGCATAATTGGGGCTAATTTCATTACGACGAATGTGCGCGTAATCAGTGGACAACAAATGATTCAGAATTGTGGGTGGTACCGCGTCAGGATCGGCTAGGTATGCGGCTCGGTCGGCAAAAGCAATCCGTACTGATTCGATAAGTCGGTGCAGATATGCTGGGGAATTATGTTCGAGTTTGTCGAGGTCACCTGCGTCGAGCAAGTTCAGAATTTGGAGTGCAGTCATGCCTTGCGTGTTTGGTGGAAGTTCAAGCACGCTGCGACCAAGAAATGTTGTGTGAATGGGATCAATCCAATTCGACCGGTGCTCTGAAAGGTCTTTTGCATTGAGCCATCCACCAAGTCGTGAAAATTCTTCTGCGGTTTGCTGCGCAATCGTTCCACGGTAGAACGCATCGATACCTTCAGATGCAACCTGTTCGAGCGTATTGGCTAGTGCTGGGTTGGAAAAGATCTCCCCGGCGTGTGGCGCATGTCCGGTGGGTAAAAAGATAGCCGCTGCCTCTGGGGTACTGGCAAGAAGAGACTCAACGCTTTTCCACTGGTGGGCGACTACTTCAGACACCGCGAAACCATATCTGGCGTAATGGATGGCTGGTTCTAGAGCATGGTTAAGGGATATGGTGCCGTGCTTGCTAAGCAGTTGTTTCCATCCATCGACCGCACCCGGCACGCTCACGGAGAGAGGCCCTGATTGGGGGACTGGAACGTTGGGTCCCACGTCGTCTGCTAGACGTTCGAGTGACGCAGAATGAGGAGCCCGACCACTCGCATTCAAGGCATCAATTTTCTTGGTCTGTCCGTTATGCAGAATTGCAAACAGGTCTCCACCCATGCCTGTCATCGTCGGTTCAACGACAGAAAGTGTTGCCGCTGCAGTGACGGCGGCATCGACTGCGTTGCCGCCGTCCATCAGAATTTGGAGTCCCGCGGCGGAGGCGAGTGGTTGACTGGTTGCGATCATGCCTCGCTGTGCCATTACGGTCGATCGCGTTGCGTGTCGGTTCTGAAGCGGGCGATCGCCAGGACGCCAAGTCATAGAGTTTCAGAGAGTTGTTCGATTGCAACGACAAACCGGTCCAGTTCTCGGCGATGGGCCGTAAGAATCGTGTGATTCCACCGAGATGACAGGGTTTTGTGGACGTTTTGGTGATACCGTGACATATCTGTAGTTCCTGCGGTAAATGCCTTGATAAAAGATTGCCCCTGATCGCTAATACCTGCAGTCATGTGCGAAAGGTTGTGAATCTTGTCGGCCGATGCGATAGCGAGTGATCCCTGGCGGGGCGTCGTTCGCAATTGCTCAATGTAGCGGTTCTTTCTGTCATGCCATGGAATGTCTTTTGGTGGCTCGGTGACATCTTGCACCATTTCAAGTACGTGCACTCCAAAGCGGGATTCAATAACGTCGGTCGCGAGGTCGGTATCCTCTAGCGTATCGTGCAAGAGTGCCGCTATAACCGTGTCTTCGTCGAGGTTGAAGTCAGCCGTGATTAGCGCAACGGACACAACGTGAGATACCTCGAACCCGCGACCAGCCTTTCGCCGACGTAATCCGTGCGCTTCAAGCGCGGTAGTAAATGCAAGCTCGAGACGTTCTGAATACAACTCAGTCATGGAACGTATCAATACTTACCGTGCGTCAGGGGGTGCATCACGTTCTGGGGATGATGCTAGGGGAGCGATGTAACTTCGCCGTGCTCGCGCGGTCATACTCGGATTTTTTAGTCGGACTTCAAGGTTGTGCAATTTACCGTCCGACTCACTCGGCGTAAAACCGATGACGTATTGACTGTGTAATTCTTGGGCAACCCGCGTGAAGGTCGGACCGAGTTCATCCGCTTCGGTCAGTTCAAAATATCCGCCGCCCGTTTCCTCTGCAAATCTTCTGAGATTTCGGTCCGGACGTGTGCGAACGTATCGTGCACCATTGAAATAATTACTTTCGAAACCGATGGAATAAATCATGACTTCTTCAGCAATCGCCTGATTCAAAATGTCATTTGAGCTCGCATTGCTATCAGTGTCGTCTCCATCCGTGAAGAGCAGAACCACTCGTCGTCCGACAATGTCTGACAGGGCGTCAAGTGATGCTGATGCGGCATCGTAGACTCGTGTGGAATTTCCGAAATCCAGGTTTGGCAGCCACGAAATTAATGCATCGCGATCGCCCGTGAAGGTTAACGGTTCGATTTCAACTTTGTCGTTGAATGAACCAACTTTCCCACGGTCATCAGGCAGCATCCGTATGAGGAATTGTTCGGCTCCGGCCATGAGGCGGCCGCGATTTAGGTCCATGCTGGCACTGGTGTCTAGCATGACCACCACAGTGATGGGGCGTACAGAATTTTCGAAAACGACAAGTTCTTGGAGCTCGTCATCGTCGTAAACTTCAAAATCTTCACGTGTTAGGTTGGGCACGAGCCGCCCGTCCTCATTCGTGACTGTGACAAAGAGGTCAACCAGTTCGGTGCCACTTCGGAACATGGGTTGTTGTTGGGTACGAGCGTGGTTCGGACTCACTAAAAGAATTCCTGTCGTGAGGACGACAGGGATAAAGTGTCGAAATCCCATAACTTGAGCTTAACGTTGACAGTTTCTCGCGGCAATGACAATAAACGAGGGCGGTTCTAACAATCTCTTGTAAGTAACTGCGATAAGATGCTGTTACGTTGTCACGGTCCCAGACTCAGTAGTACGTTATGCATATCACTGGAGGACCTGGAATTATGGTGAAGCACTTTCTTTTCGCGTTTGGCTTGGCAATAACAGCAGGAATTAGTCCTGTAGTGGCTGCGGTGGCGGATGGTCTTGCGCAACCCTATCTGCATATTCAACTGGCGTTAGCCAATGATTCGATGGATGGTGTCGCGGATGCGGCCCAAAGGATTGTTAGGGAAGCTGCCAAGTTGGGGGCTACGGCGAAGTCTATTGGCACTGCTGCTGCATCAATTAGTGCGGCTGAGGATATCAATTCCGCTCGGGCTGCATTCGGTCCGTTGAGTGATGCCCTGATTACTTATGGTGAAGAGGTTGGTTTCGGTGACCTAAAAGTCGCCTATTGTCCGATGGTAAGGAAGTCGTGGGTGCAGGAAAACGGTGCGATTCTAAATCCATTTTATGGATCGATGATGCTTAACTGTGGGGAATTTCGGTAGGAGGTTATTGGTCCATGGAAATTCGTGGAGCTGTCTCGCTTCTGGTCGGTTCGTTGCTACTCGTCACGTCTGCATGTAGTGGGGGAGGGGAGCGCGATGTGACGGATGATGATGGAGTGACGATGTCAACGCTGGCATTACCGGATTGTGACGCCGACAATGGCGGTCTGCTTCTCCCTGAGGGATTTTGTGCGGTTGTTGTTGCGAGTGGTCTCGGGCGAGCTCGTCATCTCGATGTGACTGCTGATGGCGATATCTATGTAAGGATGCGCGGTAGTCGAGGCCGTGGGTCGGAAGAAGACCCGCCCGGACAAGGTATAACGGCATTAAGGGATACAGACGGAGACGGTCGGGCTGAGGTTATTCAAACATTTGCCGATCATTACGGTACCGGTCTTGAGTTACGAGATGACTATCTCTATGTCTCGACCACGACCGAGGTGTACCGCTATCTGCTGGATCCTAATCAGCTGATTCCTACCAGTGATGCGGAGATGGTGATTAGTGGGTTTCCTGAGCAGCGCGGACATTCGTCAAAGGGATTTGCCTTTGATGACGCTGGTCATATCTACGTCAATGTTGGCGCACCCTCTAATGCTTGTATGGAACTTGCTCGGACCAAGGGTTCTCTTGGGCTGCGACCGTGTCCCCAGTTAGAGCGACAAGCAAGTATTTGGCGGTTTGAGGCTGAGGCACTGGGGCAGACGCAGGAGGCCGATGGATACAAGTTTGTGACAGGCACACGGAACATTGTTGGTTTGGCTTGGGACCATTCGACGACAGCGATGTATGCCGTTCAGCACGGTCGTGACTCGTTAGCCACTTTGTGGGAGTTCAGCCAAGAGGATAGTGCGGAAATTCCATCTGAGGAATTGCTCCGACTCGAGGACGGAGGCAATTTCGGCTGGCCGTATTGCTATCACGACAGATTTCAAAAGAAGCGCGTGTTATCACCAGAGTACGGTGGAGATGGCCGTGAAGTGGATGATTGTGGAGACTTTGAGCGTCCGCTTGTCGCATTTCCTGGTCATTGGGCACCAAACGACATGCACTTTTATGGTGGTGAGCAATTTCCTGCTGAGTATCGGAATGGTGCTTTTGTTGTCTTTCACGGGTCATGGAATCGGGCGCCCTTGCCGCAAGGTGGTTATCAGGTAGCTTTTGTCCCGATGCAAGACGGTGAATTTACAGGGGATTACGAGACCTTTGCTGGTGGGTTCGCTGGTGAGGACACCCCGATGCAGCCCCAGAATGCCGCTCATCGTCCAGTTGGCATTGCAGAAGGAGCAGACGGTTCGCTTTACGTTTCTGATGACACTGACGGCACGATATGGCGCATTGTCTATCGTGGTTCTTGATACAACGAACCATCCGGTTGACAGTGGTCTGTAGTGCAGCCGATCACACGATGTGAACTGTTCAGTGGGCCGCGTCAAACCGAACTGCTCTACTTATCCGAAGTGATTGCCACAAGAGATTAAGGACGCTCTTGGCGGTGAACCGCGCAGTTTTAGAGTGTGGGAGGCGCGGTGTTAGAAGCAGAGTGGTTCTATGGCGAGACGAGATGGTCAAAGACGCTGACCAGTCTTCTGTCAAGAAAGTGTTATTAAACAGTTCTTACTCGTATAGCGTGGAGTGATTTATTAATGAGCGAGGTTCGACGTGTTTTGGAACGGGCGCTTCGCGAGCGCATTCTTATTCTGGACGGGGCGATGGGAACGATGATCCAGCGAGAGAAGTTGGATGAGTCTGGGTTCCGAGGTGCGAGATTTTCCGACCATGGACAAGACCTGCAAGGGGACAATGACCTACTTGTTCTCACGCAGCCTCAGATTATTGAGCAGATTCATAGCCAGTATCTTGAGGCTGGGGCGGACATCATAGAAACGAATACATTCAATGGCACCGCCATCGCGCAAGCGGATTACGCACTTGAAGCAATCGTGTATGAATTGAATCGAGAGGCTGCACGAGTAGCGAAGCAGGCGGCTAGCAAATGGTGTGATCAGACACCAGAGCAGCCACGGTTTGTAGCGGGTGCACTTGGACCGACTAACAAGACCCTCTCGATTTCTCCTGATGTAAACGACCCGACCTTCCGAGCAATCACCTTTGATGGCATGAAAGAGGCGTATGTCGAGCAAGTCCGCGGATTAATAGATGGCGGTGTTGACATACTGATGGTTGAAACGATCTTTGACACGTTAAACGCGAAGGCAGCGATTGTTGCGATCCACGAGGTGTTTGCGGAGCGGTCGATCGAATTGCCTGTCATGATTTCGGTAACCATCACTGACCGCAGCGGACGGACGCTCTCGGGTCAAACGATTGATGGATTTTGGGCGTCCATAGCCCACGCTAGACCGTTTTCCGTTGGGATAAATTGCGCGCTTGGTGCGCGCGAAATGAGGCCGTATCTCGCTGAACTGTCACGAAGTGCGGATACGTATATTAGCTGTTACCCGAATGCCGGACTCCCAAACGCATTCGGTGAATATGACCAGTCGCCGGAAGAGACTGGCGTCCTACTCGGTGAATTTGCAACGAGTGGTTTCGTGAATTTACTCGGTGGGTGTTGCGGCACGACACCTGATCATATTCGGGCGGTAGTGAAGGCAGTTGAGG
>PYIL01049075.1_pt1 | contig 17426 bp, 14 predicted proteins | sample 3578041 | NCBI WGS metagenome assembly PYIL01 (sample SAMN08408023, study PRJNA431606) | Marine metagenome isolate SA_KN192-05_S13_150m, whole genome shotgun... | biome: marine; feature: oceanic pelagic zone; material: water; isolation source: 150 m water sample, 0.2-0.8 um fraction ... | reverse complement strand
GGACCGGTGTCCTGTGTTGCCACCATCTCAGGCGTTGAGGTGTCGGTCCTGGTGCACCGACCAGCCATCGACGGCAGGATTCGCGTCGAGTCCCCGACCCTGCTGGTGGACGCCGCCGACGTTGCCATCCGGGCCGCCGAACGCCTGGAGACCGACCTCGGGTTCCCGGTTGCCGTAGCTTGTCGTCCCGCCGTGCGGGTGGCCGTCCCCGGCCAGGAGTTCGCCTGTCGGGCTACCGATCCGGAGGACCGTCCAATGGATCTCGTGGCCACCCTGGTTGACGTCGACGGCTCCTTCCGTCTCCGGTTCGGCTGATCAGCCGAGGAGTCGTTCCCGGAGGCGGATGTTCACCATGCGCCGTTCGCGGTGTTGGGCCACCATCAGGGTTCCCTGGGGCACCGGGTGGTTGTCCAGAAAGCAGTCCACATCAGGATCCACCTCGGGCCCAACCAGGGCCCGGACGCCCTCCAGCATGCGAGCGATGCTGTTGGACGGCAGCCGGCTAGCGAGGTCATCCCAGCGATCGGTAGTTGAGTGCCAGGCCAGGGCCCGGTGATGGGGGTGGGCCAGCAGTGACCGGACCAGAAACGGAGCATCCTGGGTGCGGATGACACCGTCGTAGATCTCACCCAACAGGGTTTCGACGGCGGCCCGGTCGGGAAACAGGGCCAGCGCCCGGAGGTACCGCTGCTCAATTTGAGCACTCTCCGCCCCGTTGACTAGTCGCCGGAATGCATCGCGTTCCTCGGGCCCACCATGGCTGGCCACCACGGTTACCACGGCACCGTCCACGGCCGGGTCGGAGAGGGCCGAGGCCGTCCAGCGGCGTTGGGCCTCTCCGACCACCGACAGGTCATCGGCCAGAGTGCCGGCTGCGGCCAGCACCGCCCCTCGCAACCGACGGGTCCGGTCGTCGTCGTCGTCGGCTGGTTCCCAGCCGAGGTGGTGAACCACCCCCTCCAACAGAGTGTGGGCTTCGGCGGCCAGGATGTCGTGGCGTTCGGGAGCTACCAGGTCCAGCGTCCCGAGTCCCCGCAGGACGGCTTGCCACACGGCCAGGTCCGAGTCGTTGGCGAAGGCGGCGGCGAAGTCGGTGAAGGTCGCCGGGTCGTGGTGGCCTGCCAGAGTGGCCGCCCACCGATCGTCCACAGCCATGGCCCGTTCGGCAGCAGTCAGTAGGGCCGGCCGGGGGGCTTCGGACAGGGAGGTCCGGTGAAAGCCCGCTGCATCGGCGTTACCGGTGAGTAGGGGACCGTCCAGTTCCACGATCACCGGCTGGTCGTGGAGTAGCACCCGGTGTTCGCCGACCGTGGTCCGGAGTCGCACCGGGACCTGCCATCGCGTGCCGTCGTCTCGGCCGTCGTAACGGAACGGCCGTTGAGAGAGCGTGCACCGGCCATCGTCTTCCGTCACCTCGACCAGCGGGTGTCCGCCGTGAAAGATCCAGTTCTCCATGAGGTCGCCTACTGGCTGGCCGGAGGCCGCCTCCAGAGCCGCCCACAGGTCGGCGTTGTCGGTATTTCCCCCAAGGTGGTTTGACAGATAGTGCCGAACGCCGTCCCGGAAGGCTTCCTCTCCGAGGAATTGCTCCAGCATCCGGACCACGGCGGCGCCCTTCTCGTAGGTCAAGACGTCAAACATGGATTCGGCGTCGGCTGGCGTGACCACCGGGTACTCGATGGGGCGGGTGGAGGCTAGGGCGTCTACGTCGAAAGCTGCGGCCCGGTTCGCACAGAAGCCCGACCACATGTCCCAGCCGGGTCTCCACGCCTCGACCGCCTTGACCTCCATAAACGTGGCGAAGGCCTCATTCAGCCAGATCCCGTTCCACCAGCGCATGGTGACGAGGTCGCCGAACCAGAGGTGGGCCAGTTCGTGGCTGATCACCGAGGCCACGGCTTCCAGCTCCCGCTGGTCGGCCTCATCCGGGTCGACCAACAGGAGGACCTCGCGGAACGTGATACAGCCCAGGTTTTCCATGGCACCAAAGGCGAAGTCGGGCAGGGCGACCAGATCGACCTTGCCTCCCGGCACCTCTAGGTCGTACCAGGCGGCAAGCCACCGCAGCGAGTGGGTAGCCACCTCCAAGGCGAAAGCCGTCTGGTGGGCCCGTCCCGGCGGGTGGACGATTCGGACAGGCACGCCGTCCACGTCGACCGGTTCGGTCGCTTCCAGGGGTCCAACCACAAAGGCCACCAGGTAGGTGGACAAGGGGATGGTGTCGACGAACACCACCCGGTCGGTGCCGTCTCCCAGCGGGGTGCGCGAGGCCTGGGCACCGTTGGAGATGGCCAGCAGATCCTCAGGGACGACCAGCGAAACCCCGAACGTGGCTTTCAGGTCTGGCTCATCGAAGCACGGAAAGGCACGGCGAGCGTCGGTGGACTGGAACTGGGTAGCGGCGACGGTGTGCTCGGTGCCGTCGTCGGCGACCAGGGTGCTCCGGTAGAACCCCCTTAGTCGGTCGTTCAGGACCCCGGAGAACGACACCTCCAGCCGGAGCGGCCCGACGGCCCACGGCTCGGAGGCGTCCAGATGGAGCCGCTGGTCGGCCTCGTCCACGGTGACCGACAGAGGGATGCGTTGTCCGGGTACCACAGCCACCGCCTCGTGGACAATCAGCTCAGCGGCATTGCAGGAGATCCGGTCGGTGGATTCCACCACCGTGGTCTCGATGACCACCGTTCCGTCGAAGGTGTGGGCCACCAGGTCGGGGACCAGTTCTAGTTCATAGTGGTGGGGTAGGACGTTTCTGGGGAGGCGGTGGTTGGCCACGGGCGGCGAGCGTATCGGCCAGGCGGGTACCTCTCACCGACGTGCAGCGGGCATGATGTCGGCTGGCTGGTCACCGGGGCCAGTCCGACAGCCCGGGGGAGGCCAGCGTGGGAGAGGTTGTGGGAGACCTTGCGTTGGACGTGGTCGGCGTCGGGAACGCAATTGTTGATGTCCTGGCCGAAGTCGACGAGGTGTTCGTTATTGAGCACGGCCTAGCCAAAGGATCAATGACCCTCATCGACGCCGACCGAGCCGTCGAACTTTACGCCGCTATGCCGCCGGGACTTGAGGAGTCGGGCGGTTCGGCGGCCAACACCATGGTCGGTGTGGCGTCGTTTGGCGGGCGGGCGGCATACATCGGCAAGGTGGCCGACGATTTTCTAGGCGAGGTTTTCCGAAGGGACCTGCGTCACGTGGGCGTCCGGTTCGACGTACCCGGGGTGGCCGGTACTGATTCCACGGGACGGTGCCTCATTCAGGTAACCCCGGACGCGCAGCGAACCATGAACACGCACCTGGGTATTTCCTCCCACCTCTCGCCAGACGATGTCGACACCGACCTGGTGGCTTCGGCCTCTCACCTGTACTGCGAGGGTTACCTGTGGGATACCGAGGAGGCCAAAGCGGCGATCCGCTACGCCATGGACGTGGCCCATGCCGCCGGCCGAACGGTATCGCTCAGCCTCTCTGACGGGTTCTGCGTGGACCGGCACCGCGACGAGTGGCGTGGCCTGCTGGCCGACCGGGTGGACGTGGTGTTCGGTAACAGTGACGAGATGTGCTCGCTGTTCCAGGTGGACGATGTGGACGCGGCAGTTGACGCCGTGTCCAGCGAGGTGGACCTGGCCTTTGTGACGTTGGGACGGGAGGGGTCGCTGGTCGTCCGCGGGTCCGAACGGATCCCAGTGGTCGCCGACGAGCTACACGCCGTTGTCGATACCACGGGGGCTGGCGACCTTTACGCCTCCGGGGTCCTTTACGGCCTCAGCCAGGGAGCAGATCTAGCCCATGCGGCCCGGCTAGGGAGTATCGCGGCGGCCGAAGTGATCAGCCACTTGGGAGCTCGACCGGAAGACAACCTGGTGGCCGTGGCCGAGTCAATCCTGGGCTAACCGAGGCCTCCAGCGCTCCGATCAGGTGAGGCGAGGAACCCGGGGGTACCGTCCGGGCCATGAGCGACAGTTACACCTGCTTCGATGTCAAGTTAGACGGCGGCGTCGCCACGGTCACTCTTAGCCGTGGCGAGAAACTGAACACCATGGTCCCCGCCTTCTGGGACGAACTCCCGGCCCTGGTGAGAGATCTAGACGCCTCCGGGGAGGCTCGGGTGGTGGTGCTGGCTTCCACAGGACGTCACTTTTGCGCTGGCATGGACCTTTCTGTATTCGGCGGGACACGACCCGAGGGCGAGACGGGTCGCCTGAGGGCCAACCTGAGGGCCAACGTCCTGCACCTCCAGGAGACGTTCTCGGTCCTAGAGAAAGCCCGGATGCCGGTCCTAGCCGCCGTCCAGGGCGGCTGCATCGGCGGGGCGGTTGACATGATTACGGCTTGCGACATGCGGTACGCCACCGAGGACGCCTTCTTCTGTGTTCAGGAGATCAACATCGGTATGACGGCTGACGTGGGCACCCTGCAGCGGCTTCCCAGGCTCATCCCCGAAGGGGTGTGCCGCGAGCTGGCTTACACCGGTCGACGGATGCCGGCCGCTGAGGCGAAAGCCGTTGGCCTGGTCAACGAGGTCTATGGCGACCACGAGGCCCTGCTGGACGGCGTGCACGAGGTAGCTCGTACCATCGCCTCTCGGTCACCGTTGGCCATTTACGGGTCCAAGAAGATGATCACCTACGCCCGGGACCACTCCACGGCCGACTCGCTGGACCACATGGCCACCTGGCAGGCCGGCATGTTCCAACCGGCCGACATGGCCGAGGCATTCGCTGCGCAGGCTGAGGGACGGGAGGGCGACTTCGACGACCTGCTGCCCTTCCGGGGTGGCCTGGCCGACGGCGTCTGACCCGGTCCGGTGAGTATCCGGCCGGTCCACCTGGGCCTGGCCGCCGCCCGGCGTGTGGCCCTGGCCGCCCAGGGGTTTGCTGACCGTCCGCCCTCCGGGCGGATTGACATCCGGCACTTCCGACGGGTCCTGGGGCGCCTCGGGCTGTTGCAACTGGACTCGGTGCAGGCCGTCTGCCGCTCCCACTACCTGCCTGTCTACAGCCGACTCGGCGTCTACGACCGTGCGGCCCTGGACCAGTGGTTGTGGCACTCCGGCGAAATGTTTGAGGCGTGGTTACACGAAGCATCGATCCTGCCCGTCGATCGGGAGCCCTCTCTGCGGTGGCTCCGGGCCCGGGCTCGGGCGGGAGAGACGTGGGCTGGTCTGGCTGCCCTAGCCAATGAGCGAGCCGACTACGTGGCTTCCGTCCTTGACGAGGTGGTGTGCCGGGGGCCGATCACCGCTGCTGACCTCGCCGATCCCCGTCCCCGGACCGGGTCTTGGTGGGACGGGCGCTCGGATGGTAAACGAGCCGTGGATTGGCTGTTTCGGGTGGGCGACGTGGGGAGCCGACGAGTCGGGAACTTCCAGCGCACATACATGGCGTTCAACGAGGTTGTTCCAGCCTCCGTTCGGGGGCGTCCCACCCCTACGGAAGCCGACGCCCAGGCTGACCTGTTGGAAGAAGCAGGACGTTGCCACGGAGTGGGGACGGCTGCTGACCTGGCCGACTATCACCGGATTAGCCTTCGCGAGGCACGGCCACGACTGGATGACCTGGTGGACCAGGGTCGTCTGGTGCCGGCCACCGTGGATGGCTGGCGGGACGACGCTTTCCTCCATCCTGACGCGACCCGCCCCCGTTCAGTGGCCGCCCGGGCCCTCCTTTCGCCCTTCGACCCGGTGGTGTGGTTCCGGCCGCGGGCTGAACGGCTCTTCAACTTCCGGTACCGCATTGAGATCTACGTGCCGGCCGATAAGCGGGAGTACGGGTACTACGTGCTGCCGTTCCTCTTAGGCGACAGGCTGGTGGGCCGAGTGGACCTCAAAGCCGACCGGACCACCGGGCGGCTCCTAGCTCGCGGCACGTATGTCGAAGAGGGAGTCGACCGGGACTGGGCGGCCATCGAACTCTCCGCTGAACTGGACCGTCTGGCCGCCTTCCTGGGGCTGACCGAGGTATCGGTGGACCCCAGGGGAAACCTGGCCTCCGTTCTGCGCTCGTTCCGGCGGGGTTGACCGCCGAATGTCTCAGGTACGGGCCCGACACCAGGAGGCGTAGCGGGCCAGGTGGCCGAGGGCGACCACGGCCCGGTCGGCTGACGGGTAGCAGAGCTTTCCTGACTCCCGGACGGCGGTGACCATGGGATTGTCCGGTTGGGCCACGGCCAGTTCCGAGGCCACTAGCACCGGCTTACCGTGAGTGGTGGCAGCGGCCGTCGCTGCCTCGGCATACCGACGCTCCTGACGCTCGTGGAAATCAACGATGCGGTCCAGGCCGTAGCCGGGATGGAAGGGGCCGTCGCGGGTCAGTGCCGCCGTGTTGCCCTGGATGCCCAGGCCCAACTGGACCACTGAGTCGACGGCCGGGTGGCCGGCCACCATGTCGAGCAGTGCGGGGATGGTGTCCCGGGTTTCGCCTCCCGCCAAGTCCACCGGGTTGTTCCGGCTCCAGCGCGGTGGAAGCAAGGCGTCCACAGCGGCCAGGAGGTCAGCAGGTAGGGCAGTTAGGGCCAGGTCGGGATGGGAGGTCACGGCGTCTGCGGTGACCACCCCCCAGCCTCCGGCCGTGGTCAAGACCAGGACACCGTTCCCGCCCGGCAGGGGCTGGGTGGCCAAGGTGGCTGCTGCCTCGAAGGCCTCCTCGATGGTGGTCGCCCGGACCATCCCGGCCTGGCGGGCCATGCCGTCGAACACTCGGTCGTCGGTAGCCAGGGATCCGGTGTGGGAGGCGGCGGCCTGCTGACCACCGCGGGTGGTTCCGCCCTTGACGACCACCACGGGCATCCGGGGAGATATCGACCGGATTCGCTCGAAGAAGCTCCGGCCGTCGTCCAGGCCCTCTACGTAGCAGAGCCCGACGTCGGTTTCCGGATCGTCGGCAAACCACTCCAGGTAGTCGGCGACACCAGTGACCGGAGCGTTGCCGGCCGAAACCGAGCGGCTCAGTCCGACGCCCGTTTGGCGGGCGTAGTTCTGGAAGGCCGACACAAAGTTGCCGGACTGTGACGCAACACCGATCCGACCGCGGGGGGGGAAGGGGGCCACGATCTGGGCGCACAGACCGACCGGTGGTGAGGTAACGCCCTGGCCGTTGGGTCCAGCCAGGACCAGGTCCAACTCGTCGGCCAGAGCTACCAGCCGGGCCTCAGCCTTAGCCCCCTCGGGTCCCGCCTCGGCGTAACCGCCAGCGGCCACGAACACGGCCCGGACGCCGCGGGCTGCCGCCGATCTAATAATCCCCTCGTTGGCTGACACCGGAGTGCATGCCACCAAGAGGTCCGCCGCACCGTCGGGGACGGCGTCGACTGAGGCGAGGACCGGCTGGCCCAGGATGGTGTCCTCACCACGACCCACGGCGAACACGTCGCCCCGGTAACCGCAGGACAACAGGTTGTGGAGAGTGACGAAGCCGAACTTTCCCGGATGACTGGACACCCCGGTAACTACCACTCCGCGGGGTTCAAACAGCGGGGTCAGGTCTCGAGTCATCAGGCGGGGCCCGCGTCTCCGGAGGTTTCAACCAGGGCGTCCACGGCGACGGCCCGGCCGTCGACGACGATCAACGGGTTCAGGTCCACCGAGACCACGTCAGGGTCGGTGGCAAGTTCGCCCAGGCTGCAGAGGATGTCGGCCAAAGCGTGGCGGTCCACAGCCGGCTCACCGCGGAACTCTCCGAGCAGGTCCTGTGCACCCAGGTCGTTGATCAGGTCGTGGGCGTCGAGGCGATCCAAGGGTGCCAACCGGAAGGCCGCGTCGGCCACTGCCTCGGCCAGTATCCCGCCCACCCCGAGCATCACGCACGGGCCGAACTGCGGGTTGCGGACCATGCCGGCAATCAGCTCCCGGGAACCCTGGACCATGGTGGAGACCAGCAGCTCGACCGGCCCGTCCTCGGGTCGGGCGGCGGCCAGCAAATCGATCGCTGCCTCCCGGACCTCGTTTTCAGTGGTCAGCGACAGGCGGACCAGGCCTCGCTCGGTCTTATGGGCGATGGCATTGCCGCACAACTTGACGACCGCCGGTAGGCCAACGGAACGGGCGGCGTCAACCGCGGCGTCGGGATCACCGACTGTGACCCAATTCGACACCGGGATACCGGCGTCGGCGACCATCTGGCGCGAGCGTGCCTCGGAGAGTGTGTGCGTTTCCCGCCCGGTGGGGGATTCGACCCCATTCTCGACCATCCCACAGGGTAGGTAGCTGCACCTGGGGTCGGGCAATACGAGACGGGATCCGAACCGGATCGACGGGCCCGGGTAGTCGGGCCAACGGACCGAGACGATCCTGAGCGGTTCAACCCCTGGCCCCTATTCTCTCGGCGGTGAGCATGCACGAGTTCGACCACGAGAGCGAAGAACTCGTGCAGTCGGTGTTCGATTACGCCCTGAACCGCTTACGCAACGAACCCCCGCTGGACGGTCCAATGAGTGCCGAGGAACTCCAAGCGCTGGTCGGCGAGACGATCACTCCGGAGGGGCTCGGTGGCTCCGAGGTGCTCCGCCGCTATGCCGATCACCTCGCGCCGGCCTCCATCTCGGCCGACCACCCCCGGTACCTGGCTTTCGTCCCCGGAGCCCCGACCAAGGCGGCCTCGGTGTTCGACCTCGTGCTCGGCTCCTCCTCGCTCTGCGGTTCGACCTGGTTGGACGGTGCCGGCATGGTCTTTGCCGAGAACCAGGCTCTGCGGTGGATCGCCGACCTGGCTGATATGCCCGCTTCAGCCGGCGGCTGTTTCGTCACCGGTGGCACGATGGGAAACCTCTCAGCCCTAGTCACGGCACGGTACGAGGCCATCCAGAAGCGTGTCGTGGCCGGACGACCCCGCCCCGACCGATGGGCCGTTGTCGCCTCGGAGAGCACGCACTCCTCAGTCGACTCGTCGGCAAGGGTCATGGACGTCGACGTCATCTTGGCGGCGGTCGACGGGGACCGGAGGCTGCGCGGCGATGCCATAGCCGAGGCGATCACCGGTCGACCGGTGGGCACGGAGGTGTTCGCCGTCGTGGCTACGGCCGGCACCACCAACCTGGGAATCGTTGACGCCCTCGACGGTATCGCCGACACCTGCGCCGAAGCCGGCGTGTGGTTACACGTGGACGGCGCCTATGGCGGCGCAGCGATGGCCGCTCCGTCGGTTCGTGAGCGGTTCGACGGCATCGAACGGTGCGACTCGTTGGTGGTCGACCCCCATAAGTGGCTCTTCTCGCCCTTTGACTGTGCGGCGCTGCTCTACCGGAATCCACCGGTGGCCCGGGCGGCCCACACCCAGCACGCCGGGTACCTAGACCCGATCATCGACGACACGGTCTGGAACCCCTGTGACTACGCGCACGTTCTGACCCGTCGGGCCCGGGGTATGCCCTTCTGGTTCTCGTTAGCCGTCCATGGGACCGACGCCTACCGAGACGCCATCGAGCACACCCTGGAGGTGGCCCGAGCGACAAGAAACCTGGTCGTCGCCGCCCCGCACTTGGAGCTCCTGGTCGAGCCCGAACTCTCGGTCGTGGCCTTCCGACGAACAGGTTGGGACCTGGCCGACTACCAGACCTGGTGCGACCGCCTGCTGGCCGATGGTACGGCCCTGCTGACGCCGACCACCGTCGACGAAACTGCTGCCATGCGGGTCTGCATCGTCAACCCCCGGACCACCGTCGAGGACTTGGCCGAGGTCCTCGCCACGCTGGAATCCGCAGCCTGAGCCAGAGCCAGAGCCAGAGCCAGAGCCAGAGCCAGAGCCAGAGCCAGAGCCAGAGTTTGCTTCAGGGCCCGTCGGCTGAACTTCGGGTCATTGGCCTTGGGGGTGACTTTCGAGCACCGTCCGATGGTCGCCAGTCAGGCTGACAGGGCGGCGTATCCGGGCTTGATCCGGTCGTTGATGAGGGCCAGGCGCTCGTTGAACGGCAGGAATGCACTCTTCATGGCGTTGATGGTCAGCCACCGGAAGTCATCCAGCCCCCAGCCAAAGGCCTCGCCAACGGCAGCCATTTCCGACGTCATTGACACGCCACTCATCAGACGATTGTCGGTGTTGACGGTGATCCGAAACCCCAGGTCCCGAAGCAGCCCGATGGGGTGAGCAGCCACGTCGGCCACTGCTCCGGTGTGAACGTTGGACGTCGGACAGAGCTCAAGGGGGATCCGGCGATCCCGGACGAAGGAAGCCAGACGGCCCAGACGGGGCGGGGCATCGTCCGGCACGTCAATGTCGTCCACGATTCGCACCCCGTGGCCCAGCCGCTCGGCTCCGCAGAACTGGACGGCCTCCCAGATAGAGGCCGGTCCGAAGGCCTCCCCGGCATGGATGGTGAAGTGGAAGTTTTCTCGTTGCAGGTACTGGAAGGCCTCCAGGTGGAGGGTCGGAGGGTAGCCAGCTTCCCGGCCGGCGATGTCGAACCCGACCACGCCCCGGTCCCGGTACCGGACAGCTACCTCGGCCACGGCCAGCGAGTCAGTCGAAGTACGCATGGCGGTCACCAGGGCCCGGATAACCAGGCCGGTTCCCGACGAGCCATCAGCGAACCCGGCCAAGACCGCGTCCAACACCTCGTCCAGTGCCATGCCCCGGCCAGTGTGGAGGGCGGGGGCGAAGCGAACCTCGGCGTAGACACATCCATCCGTAGCCAGGTCAGCTGCACACTCGGCGGCTACCCGGTGGCAAGCCTCGGAGGTCTGCATAACCCCGACGGTGTGGTCGAAGGTCTCCAGGTAGAGGCCGAGGTCTCGCCGGTCGGCGCCCCTCTGGAACCAAGTGGACAACTCGGCCGGATCGGTGGTGGGCAGGTCCCGGTAGCCAGTCAGATCGGCCAGCTCGATGACAGTGGCGGGTCGCAGCCCGCCGTCCAGATGATCGTGGAGGACGACCTTGGGTGCCTGGCGGATCAGGTCACGGTCAGCTGCCACGGTTTCCATGGTGCAGGTTACCGGGGTGGTGGACCAGGCCCGGGGGCGGGGAGGTCAGGCAAAGCCGCGGAGTGGCAGGTCTGCACCGCGTTGCAGCCAGTTATCGGCCCGGTAGTGGGCCATCCTGTCGATCACGTGCAACGTGTAGGCGAGACGCGGGCGGTGCGAAGTGTTGGCGCCGCTCCAATGGGGAAGGCATCCGTGGAAGGCGATCAGAGTTCCGGCTTCTGCCTCCATTGGCACCAGGTCGCCATGGTTGTACGGCGTGGGGTCCAAGATGTCGGTGGTGGTGCCGCCGGAGCCGTCGAGTCGGAATCGGGTCCGGGCGCCACCGACGTGTCCTCCCGGGATGGCCCACATGCAGCCGTTGGCGACCGTGGCGTCGTCAAGGGCGAACCAGAGGCCAATCACTGTCTGGGGGTCGGTCCACAGGAAGGAGTGATCGCAATGGCAAACCACCTCCCCGCCGATCCGGGGGGGCTTGAAGATGACCATGGACTGCAGGAGGAGGGGATCGGCGACGCCTAACTCGGCCACCAGAGAGGCCAGGTCGGCCGTCCGGGAGAACCGGTCGAAGACCGGGTCTAGGTCGTGCAGGGCGTGACCCATCTTGTTCAGGGCCCGATCAATCGGAACGATCAGGTTCCCCTCGGCGTCGAAGGCCCCGTCCTCGAAGAACGGACGGATCACGTCAGCTGATGTGAGGAACCACTCGTCCTGGGCGTGGGTCTGCTCGGTAGTGGAGAACACGGTGGTCGCCCCGGCGGGTAAGCCCTGTGAGGCGTAGCCGTCTACCAGGTCGTTGATGCGGCGGCGAAGGGACTCGATCTGGTCGGGTGCCACGAACCCGGGCAGGGCCACGAAGCCGTCGCGTTCCCAGGCCCCCCGACGGTCCTCGTCCAGGACGGTGGCGTCCGCTTTCACTCCTGGCCCCGCCGGTATCGAAGCCCATTGGCGGCTGGCATACGAAGGCGGTTTGAGGCGAAGACCAGGACCAGCAGAGTGGCCACGTGGGGAGTGATCGGCGGCAGTTCAGGCATGACCTCCTCGCTCACCGAGTACCACCACAGAACGACAAGAGCCAGGGCAGCGAACCCAGTTCCCGCTGCAGGTCGCCGTCGAAGGACAGCTCGCACGGCCAGAGCGGCCAGGGCTACACCGACCAACAGCAAGAGGGCGTGTACCGCAGTTCGGTCACGGAGTTGCAGAGCATCAGCGAAGCCGAAGAGCATCGAGCCAAGGAAAGCACCTACAGGTTGCCAGTTGCCGAAGATGACAGTGGCTAGGCCGATGAACCCTCGGCCCTGAACCTGGGCTTCTCGGTAGATGCCGGTCTGCTCGATGACGATGAAAGCACCACCGAAACCGGCCAAACCGCCACTGACTACCACGGCAAGTGTTTTCATTCGGTACACGTTGACGCCGAGGCTGTCGGCGGCTACCGGATGTTCACCGGCCGCCCGGATTCGCAAGCCAAGACTCGTTCGCCACAGGACCACCACCGAGACAGGGACGAGGAGCAGCGCTAACAGGGTCGCCCAAGAGACGTTGCTGGTGATCCCAGACAAAAGGGCTGACAGGTCTGACACCAGGAACCATCCCTGATCGGATAGCCAGCCGAAAAGGTCGGGGGTGCTCCATCCAAACAAGTCGCCACCTGAAACGAATGGCAGATCCCCGTGTCCTACCGAATCGACCCGCGGAGATTGCGTGATTCCACCGCCAGGGCGAGCCGCAAAGATTTCGCCGGACAGGAACCGGGCCAGAGCGGGTGCCAGGATGTTGATGGCCACGCCGGAGATGATGTGGTCGACGCCGAAACCGACCGTAGCTACTGCGTGGAGCAGGCCGCCCGCTGCTCCGCCGGCTACACCGATGGCTAGTCCCCACCAGGGTCCGAATTCCAGTGCCCCCCAGGCCCCGAACCAGGTGCCCAGGATCATCATCCCTTCCAGGCCGATATTCACCACTCCGGCTCGCTCGGCCCAGATCCCGCCCAGGCCGGCCAACAGGATTGGTATGGCCCGTCGGAGGGTGGATCCGGCGGTACCAGCCGAGATCAGATCAGTGGTCTCTGGTCGCGCCAGTTCTTGAGTAAGCGAGAGAGCTAAGACCAAGCCCAGGGCGGCGATCATCCACCGCATTACCACCGAGTCCCGCAAAGTCGGCCGACTCATAGTGTCGGTTCCAGAGTTCGTTGGGTGGCTGACGCAGCGTCTCGAGCCTCCTGGGCTCGACGGATCCGGTTGACCACCTCGTAGGCCACAACAGCTGAGAGCACCACCACTCCTTGGAGGATGGACACGATCTCTCGCGGGGTATCGCCCACCACGTCGAGGATGGGTGCAGCGCTGTCAAGCCAGCCGAACAGGAGGGCCCCCACTGCCACCCCGGCAGGATTATTACGTCCGATGAGGGCGACCGCTATGCCGGTAAAGCCCAGACCCCGAGTAAACCCCAGGTCGTATTTGTAGCTGTCACCCAGGATCTCCGGCAGGCCGATCAGGCCGGCAACCGCACCAGACAGAAGCATGGCTTGCACCACGGTGGCTCGCGGGTCCACTCCGCTGGCCTCAGCAGCGAACGGGTTCAGGCCGGTGGCCCGCAGATCGAAACCGGAGCGGGTTCGGGTCAGGAAAAGGTGGAAGAGAACACCAACCACGATGGCGATCAGGAGAAAGCCCCAGAGTTCGCGCCCCCTTCCGATCTCCCGGGTAAACAGTTCCACCACCCCATTGAGATTTGGAAAGCGTCCTGACGGCGCGATTTCCGGCGTAGTGATGTTGAGGGTGGCGTCGTCTCCATCATCGAGCCACGTTCTGAGCAGGTACCCGATGGCTGACAGGGCAATGGCGTTCAACATGATGGTGGAGATCACCTCATGGACACCGCGGGTCACCTTGAGATAGCCGGCAACCCCGGCATACAAGGATCCAACGGACATGGCAACGGCCATGATCAGGGTCACGTGCAAAATGGGTGGAAGGTTGACTGCCGCTCCGACGGCCGCCGACACGAGGGCGGCCAACATGTACTGGCCTTCAACACCGATGTTGAACAGGTTCATCCGAAAGCCAATCGCGACGGCGATGCCGGCCAAGTACAACTGCGTAGCCCGATTGCCCGTCTCGACTAGGGCTCCCAGACTGCTGCCATAGGAAAGCATCTCCCGCCAGGCCTCCCACGGGCTGGTGCCGGCCAACAGCAGAACCACCGAAGAAAGGGCGACCGAAAAGACAATGGCTACAACCGGGGGAGCCAAGGCCATCAAGATCCGTCGACCGGTCATTCTTCGTTCCCGGTTACGTCCTCGGCACCGGTCATGTATCCGCCCAACAGCCGGGGCGTCGTGGCGCCTGGGTCCAACTCGGCGACCACCCGGCCCCGCAGCATGACCACCAGGCGATCAGCCAGACCGAGCAACTCCTCCAGATCGGCCGAGATCAGGAGCACGGCCAACCCATCCCGTCGGGCCGTCCGCAGCTCCTCCCAGACAGCGGCTTGAGCGCCAACGTCGATACCCCGAGTGGGATGGGCCGCAATGAGTAGCCGGGGTGATGCTGCCATCTCTCGACCGATAACCAGCTTCTGCTGGTTGCCGCCCGACAAAGCTCGGGCTGACGTGTCGATGCTTGGAGTCCGGACGTCGAAGTCCTTGACGATGCGTGTTGTGGCTTCTCGGCTCCGGGTTCGGTCCAATAGCGGACCGCGAGCGAAAGGCGCCATTGTCTGGTGGCCAAGCATGGCGTTTTCCCAAAGTGGAGCGTCTAGGAGCAGGCCACGACGGTGACGGTCCTCGGGGACGTAACCGATGTGCGCTTCGCGCCTCCGACGAACCGACCAGGTAGAAATTTCTTCGTCATCCAAGAGAATCTGGCCGCCATCCTCTATGGGTCGAAGTCCGAGGATTGCTTCGATTAACTCTCCCTGACCGTTTCCTTCAACACCTGCCACGCCGAGGATCTCTCCTTGGTGCACAGCGAGGCTCACGTTGTTCAGAGAAGGACGTTTTGTCTCGTCGAGCACTGTCACGTCACTCAGAGATAAGGAAACGTGATCATCGACAGCACGGGGCTCAGTCGAGGGTGAGGGAAGTTCGGAACCGACCATCAACTCGGCCAACTCTGAGGCGGTAACCCGTTTCGGATCAACGGTCGCCATTGTTCGGCCCTGCCGCAGAACTGTCACGGTGTCGGCAATAGCCAGAACCTCTTCCAACTTGTGATCGATGAACAAGATGGTGTGACCCCGAGCCTTGAGGTCCCGGAGGTTACGGAACAGCTCCTCCACCTCTTGAGGGACCAGTACCGATGTCGGCTCGTCCAAAATGAGAATCCGGGCGCCCCGGTACAGCACCTTGATGATCTCCACCCGCTGGCGTTCACCGACTTCCAGGCTCTCCACCAGGTCGTCGGGGTCAATGTCAAGGCCGTAGGAGGTGCCGAGCTGGTCCAGGTCTCGACGCGCGGCTTCCCGATCTATGAACCCCCGCCTTTGAGGTTCAGCGCCCAGTACCACGTTTTCTAAGACCGTGAGATTGTCAGCCAACATGAAGTGCTGATGGACCATGCCGATGCCGTGAGCGATGGCTTCGGCAGGTGACGAGAATCGAACCTCAGCCCCCCGGACAAGCATTCGTCCTTCATCGGGTGACTGCATTCCGTAAAGGATCTTCATCAGGGTCGACTTGCCTGCACCGTTCTCTCCGACCACGGCATGGATCTCACCCTCCGCTACTCGCAGGTCGACGCCGTCGTTGGCCACTACGCCTGGGTAGCGCTTGGTAATGCCGGAGAGTTCGACGGCCGGGGTGGTCATGGCAGGGTCGCCGTTCTCAGTTCAGTAGAGGATCTTGTCGAAGAACGCTCGCGTGCGCTCCTGGGTGGGGTTGGAGAAAACCTCTTCTGGAGGGCCGACCTCGACGATCTCGCCCTCGTCGATGAACACCAGACGGTCGGCAGCTGCCCGGGCGAAGCCCATCTCGTGGGTCACCACGACCATGGTCATACCCTCGCCTGCCAACTCCAGCATGACGTCTAGGACCTCCTTGACCATCTCGGGGTCCAAGGCCGACGTGGGCTCATCGAACAGCATCACCCGTGGTTCCATGGCCAGGGACCGGGCGATGGCCACCCGCTGCTGTTGTCCACCGGAGAGTTGGCGGGGGTAGGACGCGGCCTTTTCGGGAATGCCGACCCGTTCGAGTTGGCGCATGGCCATATCGGTGGCTTCTGCCTTAGACCGGTTGCGGACCTTGCGTTGGGCCAGCGTGATGTTCTCCAGCACGGTTAGGTGGGGGAACAAGTTGAACTGTTGGAACACCATGCCCACTTCAGCCCGGACATGGTCCAGGTCTGTAGAGGCGTCGGTTAGTTCGAAGCCGTCCACCACAACTGTCCCCTCAGTGGGGATCTCCAGCAGGTTGATACAACGGAGCACAGTGGACTTGCCCGAACCGCTGGGGCCCACGATGACCACCACCTCCCCCTCGGCAACCTCCAGATCGACGTCGACTATGGCGCGGATGGTCTTGTCGAACGTCTTGGAGAGCCCCCGCAGGGAGATCATCGAGAGGGAGCTGGAATCGGCGTGTGTCTCCATCTCAGCGTTCTCCCTTCCGGTCCCTGGTCATCCGCCGTTCGAACACGCCGAGCAGGATTGACAGGCCGAGGGTCAGGCAGAGATAAATGAAGGCAACGACGAAGTAGCCCTCCCGGAACTTGAAGGTGCTCGCTGAGAACTGGCGTCCCCGCTGAGTGATTTCGAGGACGCCGAGGACCGAGAGCAGTGATGTGTCCTTGAGCACGGCGATGAAGTCGTTCCCGAGCGGAGGGATGATGGCCCGCATGGCCTGCGGGAGTACCACGGAGCGCATGGTCTGACGTCCTGTCAGGCCGAGTGACCGCCCAGCCTCGGTCTGTCCGGGTGGGATCGACTGGATACCGCCACGGAAGATCTCTGCCATGTAAGCGCCATAGATCAGAGCCAGAGTCACGGTCGCCCTCATCTCGAACCCGACCTGATAGCCGATCCGGTCTTGGAACCACGGCACGATGATCAGTGCCACCGTGAAGATCAGGGGCAGCATCGGAATGCCTCGGATGAACTCGACGTAGGTGCGTGACACGTTGCGGATGGCGAAGTTGCGCGAGAGTTGCCCGATGCCGGTTACCAGACCGATGAAGAGGGCAATTCCGAACGCTTGGAAGGTCGTCCTGATGGTGATACGCAGGCCTGGGATGATCCGCTCCCAGGCGAGGGCGTAGTCGTCGTTCTGGAGTATCTGAACTGCCATCCAGATGAGGACGGCGGCGATGATGACGCCCCACCAGGGGAAGGTGTCCCACCAGGGCCGTTCGTCAGTCACCCGGTTGCGCTGCGCCGTCTTCGTTTTGTTCACTTGTTCCTCTTGTTCCACCGGAGGGCGCCCGACCCTACCGGCTGGCCGGTCGTCGGGCCGGAGCCGGTGGGGTTCAAAACGGTGGGAGGCCGGGCCTTGCGGCCCGGCCTCCTCACCTCATCCCCCCGT
>PYIL01106836.1_pt1 | contig 17428 bp, 15 predicted proteins | sample 3578041 | NCBI WGS metagenome assembly PYIL01 (sample SAMN08408023, study PRJNA431606) | Marine metagenome isolate SA_KN192-05_S13_150m, whole genome shotgun... | biome: marine; feature: oceanic pelagic zone; material: water; isolation source: 150 m water sample, 0.2-0.8 um fraction ... | reverse complement strand
TCGATCGTCTCGTCACCGACACCACCACCTCTTCGTCGATGGCCAGTGGGACCGGTCTAATGAATCAGGCCTTCGGTCGGTGGGATTCTGAACTTCTTGCCATCCTTGGCGTTTCTCAAGAGGCCTTAGCGCCGATCCGTGATGATACGGAAGCCCACCTCAAGACTGAATACAACGACCGGTGGCCACAATTGGTTGATGCGTTTTGGCTCTCTGCCACTGGGGATGGTGCGGCAGCGACCATTGGGGCAGCTGCCTCCAACCCCGGCGATCTGACTATTTCGGTGGGAACCACATCAGCCGTTAGGCTCGCGCACCCTTCGTCGGTAGGACCGCCCCCCCTGGAGTCTTGGCGGTATCTCCTCAGACCTGGCCAGCCGATTAGCGGAGGTTGTCTTACGGATGGAGGATCAACTCTAGATCGCCTTCGTCGCGATCTGGATGTCCCCGATGACGTTGAACAACAGGTTGCGTTTGACGCGATCTCGGCTAACTCTGACTCACTTCTTACGGGAGGTGAGCGAGGTCCCTGGTGGTCCGAAGACAGCGGCGCCGACGTTCTGAAACCCGGTGACTATCCCGATCCTGCAGTTGCTTGGCTCTCCGCAATTCGAGGCGTCTCTGGTCGTCTGGCTGAAATCGCGGCTGTCCTTGATCAGGTTCATCCTATTAAGCGCGTGGTTTGTACGGGTGGCGCTTACGACCGATCACCTTTGTGGCACACTGCGATTGCCGATGCACTTGGACGCCCAATCGTGTCTGCTCCATTCGATGAGACCTCTCTGAGGGGAGTTGCGTCGTTAGCTTGGGACCGGGTTGACGTCTTGAACCGAGAGGGGTCGTTATCTTGGTCAGGGGAGTGCCGATGAAGGTTGGAATTGTTGGACTCGGCCGGATGGGGGCCGCGATCGCCCGCCGGCTAGGGCTCGGTGGCCACAGTTGCATCGTGTTTGATATTGATGATGTTCTTGTAGCCGAAGTGGCGGCAGACGGCGCGCAGGGGGCAACAGACCTGGAGACGTTGGTCGAGTCCTTCGAGGACGATCCGCGAATTATCTGGCTGATGGTTCCTGCGTCGGCCGTCGAGTCGGTCTTGGACGAACTTGTTCCCCATCTCAGTCCGTACGACATTGTCATTGATGGCGGGAACACGAACTGGCTTGATGACCTTGACCGCGCCCAGGCTCTTGGTGCGCAGGGAATCAGACTGCTAGATGTTGGGACCTCAGGTGGGGTCTGGGGCCTAGACCGGGGCTACTGCTTGATGGTGGGCGGAGACACAGATGCAGTCGCAACCATTACTCCAATCTTGGATACTCTCAGCCCTGGGATCGATGCTGCTCCGCGTACCAACGAACGTGTCGGTGACCCAACGCCCGGGGAAACAGGCTGGCTGCATTGCGGATCGACTGGTTCAGGCCATTTCGTAAAGATGGTTCACAACGGCATTGAATACGGAATGATGGCAGCCTTGGCTGAGGGTTTGGCCTTGTTGGCGGCTGCCAGTGGTGGTGTGACGGACCGTTTAGAGGGTTCTGGGACCGAGTTCGTTCGGGCAGTTGAGCGATTTGACTTCCCTATCGAGTCGATAACGGAGCTTTGGCGCCGCGGTTCGGTAATTGACTCCTGGCTATTGGATCTCGCCACAAGAGCACTTGCCGAAGACGCTTCCTTGGACTCGTATGGGGTGCGGGTTAGCGATTCTGGTGAAGGCCGTTGGGCTTCACAGACAGGGATTGAATTTGGGCTTCCTATGCCGGTTCTTTCTGCTGCCCTTCAAGCCCGGTTCGCCTCCCAGGACTCCACAGACACGGGCAACCGGATCCTCTCCGCCCTCCGCCACCAGTTTGGTGGGCACGGAGGAGTCTCTGGTGCCTGATGTCAACTGAGTACTTGGCCTTTGTAGCGAAGGTTCTTGAAGGTGACCTTTCCTCAACATCAAACCAGTTGGGACTAGATGTCGCGTCGCGTTTTCAGGCAAGTGTCTAGCCGGGCCAGTCTCGGGGTGGTAATCCCCTCGTACTGCAGTGCCCACTTGAGGCGGGTCCTTCTCGCCCTTAGAGAGTTGCCCGCTAAGGAGATAGTGGTCGTGGACTCGTCGCCCGATGAGCCCCAACTTGATGGCTTCTCAGTGGACCTCAAGCATCTAGGAGAGCGCGTATCGGCATCGACCGCTCGAAATATCGGAGCCAAAACAGTCAGCACTGACTACATCTTGTTCCTGGATTCCGACGTGCTGCTATCGAATCGGACGCTAGAAGTGATCGCCGAGATCCTTGAGAGTGCAGACGCCGATGTTGTCTGTGGGCTTTATCGAAATGATCCTCGCGAGAATGGCAGAGTCGAGGAATTGCAGAATGCTGTGCTCCGTCATCGACTATCGGGTGTCCGCAACCCGTCGGCGGTCATGGGATCGAGTTCGCACATGCTTGTTCGACGAGACGTCTTTGAGCAGATAGGTGGATTCAACCCAGAAATCGACAGTTATGAAGACTTCGAGTTTTCGGCGCGGTGCATCAAGTCCGGATTTTCCGTCAAGGTTGATACACGACTCGAGGCGGTCCACTTGAAGAAGTTCTCAGTTGTTTCGCTGTTACAGGACTACATCCAAAAATCTTGCAAGGCAATTATTGTGCGAGGTCGATATCCACTGGTGTTCAAGGGTCAAAAAATGCACCTTGGAACAGCGGTTACGGGATCCTGGATAGCTTCCATCTTGCTCCCACCGGCGTTGTTGGGCGTTGCTCTACGTCCTGATCCGGGACCTATTCACGTTGGCCTGATACTGGGACTATTTTTCTACTATTTGATAGCTAGTCAGAAGATCTTCTCTGGTACACGTATCGGCATGCGGATGGTCGCCTTTATGGTCTGGCCATTAATCGCATGGAGTACTGCTGTCGGGACGCTTGCTGGTATGACGATCTTGTTCGGCAGAAAAGTTACAAACCTATTCCAGAGCTTGCTTGATTGGATTCGGCTGGCACTGAGGATCGTGATCAGGAGAGGAATGCCTGTCCAGATCGTTCACTATGTAACTGCTCGATGCAACCTGAGGTGCGAGCATTGTTTCTACAAGGAGACGCTCGACGCACCAAACCCTGGGGAGATGTCCCTAGAGACGCTTGAGAAGACGATGAGCGACATCGGACCAGTTCTCTGGTATTCACTTGCTGGTGGCGAACCATTTCTTCGGAATGACCTAAGTGACATTATTGGCCTTGCGCAGACACACTGTCGGCCCAAAGTGTTCTCATTCCCTACGAATGGATGGTTCATCGAGCGAACGTTCTCTCAGACTCTCCGATCGCTTCAGCGAATGAATCATGGAAATTTGATCCTCTTCTTCTCACTTGATGGTCCCCAGGGGATTCACGATGGGATTCGGGGCGAAAACTCCTACTCCCGGGTGATCAAGTGCTTCGAGCGACTGCGACCACTCCAACGCTTGTATCCCAACCTATATCTAAATGTAGTTACAACTGTCACGCCGGATAATGCGGCGGTCATGCCCGAGTTTGTCTCAGATGTGTTAGAGGATTTGAAGCCAAATGCACTTTCCATCAACCTGTTCAGATATCACTCACTTGACCATCCGCCAATACCCGTAGAAGTTATTGATGCTTACGAGGAGGCAACTTACATATATGCTGACTACTTGGCATGTGGCGGCATAGACCATTACGGATTCTTTGGCAAAAAGGTATTGGCGAGCAAGGAAGTGATTCAGAAAGAGTTGATTCTTGAGGTAGCGCGTAATGACACATTCGTCACACCTTGTACCGCAGGATCCTTAAGTTATGTGATCAACGAGGATGGAAGCGTGGCAGCTTGTGAGATCCTGGAACCTGAGCAGAACCTCGGTCAACTCTCCGGGACACAGCGATCAGGTTCACCGCTTGGTGGACCGAAATCTGACGACGCTTCGGTGGTGGTAGCGCTGGGCACTAAGCCGTCGCCTGGTAATGGCAGCGACTCCAATGGTGAGGTCTCTTTCCAGTCGCTCATTCGCTCAGAGCGGGCAAAGGAACTCCGGTCATGGATCCGCGACACCGAATGTCGTTGTACGTACGAGTGTGCGATGTCGACCAATACGCTCTTTTCTTGGCCGCTGGCACGGTCTACCTACTTGCGGGTGCTCCGGAATCTGGTTACTCGTTAGGACTGGAGCCTGATGTGGTTAGCAGATGTCGGTCTGATGGCCTTCGTCCGCCTTGGTCGTGTGACTTCGATCTTGGGTCGGTCGGTGCTCTGGCTAAACAGCGCAAAGGGTCTGGACTTGGAGAACGGCACCGGCGAGTCGCAGTGAGGTTAGGAAGGTTGAGGGCTCGATTCCCTCTGAGCGCGCTCAGCATTTCAGCAGTTCAGGGCCGGTCCTCCGGGCCTTGTCCTAGAGGTGTGCGTTCCATTGCACACTCGGTTTAAACGGAGTTCCACGGGCACTCACCGTCAGATCAGAAGGCGCGGTCGTCGTGGGCTAACTGCAGGAGCCTCAACGGACGCTACCGAACTGCATGTGTGATGTCTCATTTGAGCTCGAGAGCACCACCTCACCTCGAGGCGAGTCAATCGTGACGGATAGTGCCGGTGGTCCTGGAGACACCGTGATGTCGAGATCGATGGAGCGCAGGGCGCCTGCGAGATCATCGGCGGCGGGCGATGTGATGGCCAGCGTCCTGAACTCGCCCCCGACGGGATTGGTGTCTTTCGGATTGGCGCACTCGAGCCAATCAATGAAAAACGGCATGCGCCCACCGTGCGGACTTCCGATAGGGAACAACAGGTCCCACACGAGAAGGTCACCTAGTTCCGTCTTCCGCTGGGTTCGATTGGGACCCTGAGTCGATACGCCAACCGGTTCCAGGGCCTGAGCAATGGCGATGAGATCGCCTTCGGCTGCCCAGGTGACAATTCCACCGTTCGTCAAGTTGGCGAACGGTGAGCCAGGGTCACCTTCCTGAGACTGTGCCGGGTCGGGTGCGATGATCTCGAGATAGGCGGAGCCGAGGGACAGAAGTGCGTTGCGTGTTCCAAGACCCACATGCACCCCGCCATAAGCGGCTGGTACCCCGAACGTGTCCGCTGCCCATTCCATGCCTTCGTCTAGTGAAGCCACTGCGTACATGAAGTGATCGATTCGCGTAGTCAGGATGTGCCCTCCTTGTTTTGGCACCGGACCGTGACTTCAACGTAATCCTCAAATTCCCCACGATTGAACTCATGTGGCAGCTAGCCCTTCCCGCCGTCGGGGACGGCACCGTCTGGCGACCTGCAGAGACCTCAATAGACCTTTGGAGGGGTCTGTACCCGCGAGTGGAGTACGGGAGGCACTTTGCCGACCGCAACCTCTACTCGTACAGGTTGGCTGGTGGCTCGGGTGGGTTCAACATTCGGGCCAACACGATCGACGAAGTTCGTTTGGGTGCACAAGAGACCGGAGTCTTTCGGCATAGGGCCGGAGATCGACGATCAAGTCATCCGGTTCTAACTCGTCCTCTGGGGTGATGACGGCTACCTGCAGGTCCGTTGCTCCGATGCCGCGCTCGATAAGGAGCAGACGGATGTTGGGAACCGCTACCCAGGGGTGGGCTAGATCGCTGATAGTCGAGTAGATACCGAGGTTTCGCGTGCTCGGCCAGAGTGACTGGTCGTTAACAACGACGATGCGGGAGTGCATCTCGGGATCGAAGTGGTCAAGCTCCTGGATGAGGTAGGCCTCCTTTGACTTAAAGGGCTCGAAAAAGACCTGATCGATGTTGGCCTGCGTATTTCGAACGGCACCCAGGATCACGACTCCCATCAGCACAGTCACCAACCAAGCTGGGATTGCAGATTCCCTGATTGGTTGACGCCGGGAGTTCAGATTGCTCCAGGTGACCTTGAGCAATTGGTGGACTGCTATGAGCAGATAAACCCACACGGTGGCCGTGATGCCGAGCATGTACCGGTATTCGATCTGGTTTTCGATCACGATGAGATGCGCGCCCATCGTTAAGCACGGGTACGCGAGTAGGAGGATGGTTGCTCCGAGCCGGTCGAGAGTGCCTCCGTTCTGTCGGAGATAGAGACCAGTTGCTATGGCTATGAGGATTGGACCAGCGGTCAATATCGCTTGTAGGTCAGTCGGGCTGGACACGAGGAAGGGTCGAGCAGCGACGCCGATCGGAAATCTCACAAACCAGGAGATCTTCGCTATTGCTTCCGAGGGGGTTGATACCAACAAGACTCTGGAATCTGTCTGTACATCGAGAATTTGATTGATGAATAGGGCGATTGTGAGGGCGACGAGAGCAGAGCCTGCGAGCAGGACAGCGAGCAGCCCTGATTCTTTAAGCATTCGCTGGACCGAAGTAGGTCTTATTGCTGTGCGGATGCCGAGAAGGCCCCAGGAGCAGAGGGCGGCTGGGGGGTAAAAGAGAAAGGTGATGACTGTCCCCAAGAACCCGAGGGTGACGAGTCTGCGACGATTCTCAAACCAGCCTCGGAGAAATGCGAGGCCGGCGCATCCTCCTAGAACTGGTATCCAGGCCAGTTTGTAGACGGTGGCCCATCCAACTGCTTCATGGAACGGAGGGAGGAGTCCAACTGAAACAGCGACAAGAGCTGAGTAGATCGGCCTCATTCCCCATGATTGGGCCACCTGTGCTAGGAGTCCCGCAAGGATGGCAATCCCGATGACTCCGACAAGTCGGAGAAAGCGGAGGTCGCCAATGTCGTCGACCAGGCCGAACATGACGGTGTTGACGAGCCCTCCGAGGGGCCGCATGTCAGAGAGGTGCTTTGTACTCGCACTTGTGAAAAGCATCGGGTAGTCGTCGCTCCACGCTGACCGCTGGAGCGCCAACGGCAGGTACAGAACAAGCAACACCAATGCAGCGGATAACGAGAAGAGGGCGTCCTTGCCTCGGATGCGGCCGACACGCCTCCCCTGAAGGGGTTCCCTGGTCTGCAATGGTCTATTTCCGGCGGTCCGGAGTTGAGTCAGTTCCGCCTACAAAAAGGGGAACGCGGTGGTGGAGCAGAACGAAGAGTAAGCCGGTCGCAACTCCGAGTTCGACAGCCCCGACAGTGCAGAGCATCGATGTCAAGGAAATGGTTGAGGCAAGGACGATGTACGCGACACCCAAGCCTGTCGCGAAGACCCAGATAGTGATTAGTTGTCGATCCAGGCGAGCAGTGGAGGTACTGACAACTAGGACGATGTTGACGACAGCAATCGCTGTGGTGGTTGTGGCGAGCAGGCTCTGCATGACACTCACTGCAACGATGTCTCCAAAGAGGATCTGGACCGCCACAGGAGCTCCGAGTGTCACAGCGACGATTCCCGAGACAATGCAGAGGAGCAACGGCCACCTATGCCGAACGGATCCGGGGACTCTCCGACTGGTGACGCTGCCACCTCTGGTCTGGTCGTTTCCCAAAGTTCGGTCGGCTGCGAATTTCGGTACAAGGCCGAGAGATAACTGATACGGAGTGCGAAGAAGCGCGAGCAGAATGAAGGTTGAAGAAGTCTCAATAATGTTTGCGGACTTGACCGCCATGATCATCGGGGACATCACGAGAGTGGCGTAGGCAAGTAAGCCGGCGATCGCCGAGCCGTATATTCGAGTCGTCGGTTGAGTGGTCTCCTGAACACTCAAGTTCGGACGCGGCGCTAACGACACCACTCCAAATCCAAGAAGAATGGCCAGAGCGAAGGCGCCGGGTCCTGCGTCAAAGAGCCAGAGAACAAGTGCTGCGACAGCTCGAAGGCTGTTCTCGATAGCTGAGAGGAACGCTACGAAGCGGAATTTTCGACGTGCTGCCCAAAGACCCCTGGTAGCGCTTGTAGCGGCGCAGCCGAGAGGTATCAAAGTTGCCAAGAGCGGCCAGATCGTCGAGGAGTCGCCGAAGATTTCCGTTCTCCAGATTGTGGTTACGACAGCGACGCCAGACATCAGGGGCACCGTGACCCTCAGTACTTCCTGTGAGCGAAGGGCCTGAAAGACGCTTCGGTAGGTGCCCGCTGATGTGATTACGTGCTGCTGTACCGAAAAGCCCAGACTTCCAGCGGAGAGTGCCCAGATCGTCCAGATCTGGATGATCTGTCGGAATTGATAAAGGCCGAGGGAGCGAGAAGACGCCGCCAGGAAAGTGAGTGCCGCCAGGCCAGAGACAACAGAGCCGAGAACGAGCCAGCATTCGTCGCGTTTCGATCTCAATTGTGGCTAGTCCCAGTCAAGCGGTGTGGCTAAGGGCACTGGTTAACGCTTCCACTACCCGGTCGCACTCGCTGTCTGTGAGCGTGTCGAAAAAGGGGAGGCGGATAATCCGACTACTGACCGAATCGCTGATCGGACAGTCGAAGTTTCGTTTGACCCAAGGTCGAGATCCCTCTGAACGGTGAAGCGGTTGGTAGTGGAAGGTGGCACCGATACCAGACTCGTTCAACTCCCGCAGAACAGCGTCGCGCCTCCCTTCTCCCGATACGAGCACGTAGAACATGTGGTAGGCCGATCGGTGCGTTCCTGAGACCGGAGGCACTTCGACACCCAGACCCGCTTCCAGAGGCGAAAGCTGTTTGTGGTAACGGGTGAACAGTTTCTGGCGCCTCCCCATGACGCCCGTTCGTTGCTCAATTTGACCAAGTAGGAAGGCAGCGAGGAGATCAGACATTCCGAACGAGGAACCTTGCTCGATCCACGTGTAACGGTCCACTCTGCCGTCGAGGAATGCAGCCCTGTTCGTGCCCTTGTCGTACAGCGTGTGAGCCCTGGCCACGTCTCGCTTTTCATTAATGACAAGTGCTCCGCCCTCCCCGCACGAAAAGTTCTTCGTCTCGTGAAAACTCAGGGTAGAGAACCGACCGAATGAACCAAGTGGGCTGCCACCATGCGAGCCGAACAAGCCATGTGCGTTGTCCTCGATCAGGGTGGCATTCCCGTGGGCCTCAACCAGCTGTGTCAATCGGTTGATATCGGCGGCCCTGCCGGCGTAGTGAACGGGAACTACTGCGCGTGTCGAAGAGTCGATGAGCGCACTGACCGAATCCGGATCAATGCACAAACTCACGGGGTCGATATCGGCAAATCGGAGTTCGGCACCCGACCGAGCGAACGCACTCGCAGTGGTCACAAAGGTGTAAGACGGCACGATTACGTTGGACCCCGGTTGCACGTTGAGGAGCATCGCTGATAGTTCGAGTGCACTTGTGCAAGATGTCGTAAGGAGAACGTCGGTTGCTGCCAGTTCCGTTCGGAGCAGGTCGACCACTCGGTCGGAAAATGGTCCCTTGGATGCTGAGTGTCCAGTGCTAACGGCTTCTTGCACGTACGACAGTTCGTTTCCCTGCAACGATGATCGGTTGAGAGGGATCCGCTCTACTGTCACGTAGCAGAACCGTAGTTCGGTCGCCAGTTTCCGAGTTGCCCAAGAGATGAGTTTCTACATGAGGGTCGTCTACCTGTCCCGCCAGTTCAATCACAGTGGCCTAGCGGTGTTCGATGCACTGAGTCAGAGCGATCGGTTCGATGTCATGGCAGTCGTGGTTCCGCCGGTCCGAGACTCTCAGCAGTCGATGCGTCGCCTCAACCGCCCACTGACGGCCTGGTTGGAGAAACTGCGGTACTGGTTGGATTCCGCCCGAACCGGGGCCCGTCGACTCAGATTCGAGGAGTCGATTTTACGACGGGCAAGGCGGGAGGGTATCCCGGTGTTGGAGATCTCATCTCTAAAGGAGGAGACAGGCTGGCAACATCTTGAACAACTCAAGCCAGATCTCATAGTTATTGGTGGCGGCTGGCCGGAACTGCTCCCCCCCGAAGTCATCGACCTTGCGCCGTTAGGCGCGCTTAACACGCACCCATCTCTGTTACCGGCCTATCGCGGAACCGATGTGCATCGGTGGCAGATCCGGGACGGTGTGAGCGTCTCAGGAATAACAGTCCACTACCTAGATCGAGACTTCGACACGGGTCCCGTACTTGGGCAGGTTGAGGTTGAGATACGACCCGGTGACACCCCACAGGACCTTTCTCGTCGCACTAGTCAGGCGGCGGGGCCACTCGTGCTCTCAGTCTTGGACCGCATCGCACGCGCGGCGCCCCAGCGTGTCGAGGTTTCGACCCAACCAGTAGGTGGTAGCGACCTGTTCCCAAGGTGGCCGTGGGCGGACGACGAGTTTATCGCTATCGATCCTGGCGGCTCGGCTAGGGAGGTCGAGCGGTTGGTGCTTGCCTGCTCCCAGGAATCATTCAGACATGATGGACCTTGGATCCGGATTGGATCGCGGCAGTTTGTCGTACGAACAGCTGAGATCCGGGCTCCCGTCGCAGAGGTCCAACCTGGCACGCTCGTCATACGTGGAGGTTGGCCGGTTCTCCAGTGTGGTGACGAAGCTGTGATCCTGCGGCGACTTCAGGAACGAGGACCTGTGCCGATGAGGTCTCGGAGCGTTTCTGGGCGGAGGTTCGCGAGGAACGTGATCGGCCGATCGAACTACATCAGTCTCACGGACGGTAACGGCCGGTGACTAAAGGTGGTCCTGCGGCCGGATCGAGGCTCCTCGTTCTTGGTGCAGGTGTGTTTCAACTCTCGATCATTAGAAAAGCACGCGAACTGGGGGCGTACGTCATCACGGCTGACAACGTTCCCTCCAATCCAGGCCATCGGATCGCCAACCAGTCGATCAACTGCTCGACCACTGAGACGCAAACGCTGATCGGCCAAGCAATAGATCTCGGTATTGATGGAGTAGTAACAGCGGCAAGCGACGTCGCCATTCCGACGGTGGCGGCCGTGCGAACCACTCTTGGGCTTCCGGCGCAGTTGAGTCCTGCCCTTGCTCGCAATCTCTCGATGAAGCCTGCCTTTCGAGAGTTCCTCGCAGGGGCAGGACTATCGTCCCAGCGCTACTGCTTCAGCAACGATTTTGAAAAGATCAAAGAGGAGGCACGAAATTTCACGTTTCCAGTAGTCACCAAGCCGGCCGACTCCTCAGGATCGCGTGGAGTCATACGTGTGTCAGAGCCGGTAGGGCTTGACGATGCCCTGCGCCTTTCGGCTTCTTTTTCGAGATCAGGACTCGTTGGTGCCGAGGAGTTATTGGCCGGAGTTGAGTACGGAGGCGACCTGTTCCTCGAGGGGGGACGGATCAAACACCTCTGTGTGACTGACAAGTACCTTCGAGAGTTCACGGTCAGGGGGCATGTGCTGCCCTCAGAAGTGACACCAGCGGTGGAGACGTTGATCCGGGCCGCCCTGGCCGAACTCTGCAGTTGTTTACCGTATGTCGAGGGTCCGATGAACTTTGACGTCAAGGTTGACGATCAGCGTGTGAACCTGATCGAGGTGAGCCCGCGTCTGGGCGGAAACGGCATTCCCGAGCTAATTCGTCGGGCGAACGGTCTTGACTTCGAGGCTATGGTGATACTGCAGGCATTGGGCGTTAGCGGCGCCCTGGAGGACGCTCCGCCCCATGGGATGGCCGGTTCGGTAGTGCTGGGCTTTGATCACGACGGCTTCGTTGGTTGCCTCCCAGACCTTGAGGCCGTCCGCTCAGTGGCGGAGACCGCTTGGGGTGTTCACTGGGCGAAACCTGTCGGGGCGAAAGTCGGGGCGATGAGAGACGCGGGTGGCATGATCGGAGTGGCGTATTTCGATTGTTCCGACCGAACCGACTACATGGCAACTTGTCATCATCTGGAGAACTGGCTGAACGAGGTGGTGTGTCGTGATACAGCCCAGTGAAGATACCCACACCTATTCGGTTGTTGTGCCTGTTTTTGACTCCGAGGGAACCCTCGAGGAGTTGTACCAACGACTTACCAATGTGATGGCGGAGTTGCTTGGGGCCGACGGGCGGTACGAACTGGTCTTTGTCGACGACGCTAGCCCTGGGAGAACGTGGCTAATCCTTCAGGAGTTGGTCTCTCGAGATTCTCGTGTTCGGGCAATCCAACTTATGAAAAACTCGGGGCAGGGACTGGCGACAATCTGCGGTCTTCAGGCAGCAGTTGGTGCTCGAATTATCACATTGGATGACGATCTTCAGCATCCCCCGGAGGAGATCCCTGTTCTGGTCAGGTATCTCGATGAGCATCCCGAGTGTGATGTAGTGATGGGTGTCCCGCGTGAGGGACAGCATTCTTGGTGGCGGAGATTGGGTAGTCGTGCGAGGAATCGGATGACCACCGTGATTCTGAATAAGCCCAGCGACCTCAAGTTCTCAGGTTTTCGGCTGATGACTAGTGCGGTCACAAGTTCATTCGGAGGTGTCCGGCTTCCTTACCCAGCGGTGGGGCCACTCTTGCTACGCGTGACGGACCGCGTGGTCAGTTTGGAGACCGAGCATCACCCGCGGAAAGTCGGAGAGAGCGGCTACAGCATTCGCAAATTGCTCCGCCAGGTGATGGGGAACATTATTGGCTTCTCGGTCCTACCTCTCCAATTTCTTGCGACAATCGGGCTTCTCGGTCTCATTTCCAGCCTTGCTTACGTAATGTATCTGCTAGTTAGGTATATGACTGGTGGCTCAAATGTGCCGGGGTTTACGACCCAGGCTCTGCTAATGACGTCGATGTTTGGTCTCAGCTTTTTCGCCTTTGGTGTAATCGGTGAGTACCTTGTCAGGATCCTCAACTCAACGGCAACGACTCCACCGTTCGTTGTTCGGTCTGATATTCGATCAACCTCACTTTCGTCACACGAGGACGGCTCAGGGGACATTGGAAACGCCCAGCAGGAAGCTAATTAACGGCCCAGACAGCAATTGAGATCAAGTAGAGATCCGCTCCAGTCAAGCGGCTCTTCAGGCAAAGGGATATTGGCGACGATCAAGAAGAGTGTTGTTAACAATTATCGTGTTAGTTGGTGAGATATTTAAGACCACTTAAGTCTCACCCATGTACCACACTAGGTTCGCTATCCAGTTTTTGAGTCTTCGATCGAAATACCTAATAAGTGTGCGGCATTACCTCGTAGAATCTTCCAGGTGTCCTCAGTAGATAGATGCTTCATCATTTCTGTCGCAAGTAATTTAGTGTCTGGCCAGGTTGAGTCACCGTGTGGATAATCTGTCTCAAACGCAATATTGTCTATTCCGATTTCGTCCAATGATCTAAGGCCGAAATCATCCCGAAAAAAACAACTAACAACCTGCCTGTAGTAGTAAGTAGAAGGAGGTTCTGGAACAAGGTCGAGTACCCCGGCCCGCGCCCTGTGCTCATGCCAGACGGTGTCGACGCGTTCAAGAATGTATGGGATCCAACCGATTTGGGCCTCGCTATAGAGGAGTTTCAAACCGGGAAACTTCACCAAGACTCCTGAGAACAAAAAATCGCAGAGTGAAGCTGCTGCGTTATTTGAAGAGAGTGAGAAAGAGACTGCCGGTGGCGCATCAGGTGAGCCGGGTAGTTCCTTCCATCCTGAGCCAATATGCATCGCGACGACTACACCAGTTTCCTGGCATTCAAGAAATAGTGGATCCCAGTAACCCGAATGAATTGATGGGAGTCCAAGGTTTGTAGGAAGTTCAGAGAAACACATAGCGCGACAACCACGACTTGCGTTCCGACGCACCTCTTCGACTGCATGAGTGACGTCCCATAGGGGAATAATGATCAGCGGCACCAACGCCCCATCAGAGTCCCCGCACCATTCTTCGACCATGAAGTCGTTATATGCGCGTACGCAAGCGAGAGAGAGTTCCTTATCGGATCGCTCAAGAAAGGTTTGGCCACAGAATCTTGAAAAAGTCGGAAACGTCAAAGATGTCTCGACGTGGTTCTTGCGCATATCTGACACTCGCGCTGCGGGCTCGTAGCATCCAGGTCGCATCTCTTCATAAGTGATTGGTACGAGGGTGCGTTGATCCGACGGGAACCCAACTGCCGCTATAGGACGCTTTGTCTGGTACACGAGGTCTTCAAAATGCCAAACGTCGCACCATTCTCCCTCAGGGACATCGACCCCGTCGGTGGGCGTCCCAGCTTTGTTAGGTAATCCGAGAGGCCCCACACGCTGACGTTTTACGTGGGGCCCTCTTGCCCGAAACTTTTCTGGCAACCATTGTTCCCATAGGTGTGGGGGCTCGACTAGGTGGTCGTCGAGACTAATGATTCTGGGAATCTCGACAGGCGAATTGGCGCGATCTGACATTACGACACCGCAGTTTCGTAGGCGTTGTGGATCATCTCTCCAACGAGGGTGGTTCTACTGGCATGCAGTTGCGTTTGACCAATACTTCTTCGAGTTGGTTGAGACCCCCCTTGGTCCCTACAACGCCCGTCAGGTGGAGCACTGTTCGGGTGACGACTTCTGCGTCAGGTCAAGTATCTGACACGGAACACGGCGCGGGTCGACCTTTGTCTCGGCCTCGACTGGACGGCCGCTACCCCCCCCTGATTAGGCAGGTGTTGGTGCCTTCACCCGTCTTGCCTTCGAAGTCGAAGGTCATGGTGTAGTCGCCCCAGGTGGAGAGGGCGTTCTCGTCTGCAGCCACCACCGTGTAGGTCTTGGTGCCCGGTGCGTCGCAGATGTAGTCGGAGATGTAGGCGTGCGTGCCGTCGAAGTCTCGATTCTCGTGCACCAGAGTGTCGGTGGAGTCGTAGATCTTCAGGTGCATGTCCAACTTGTTCCGAACCACGTATGGATCAACGGTGGTGCCAGATCCGTACGTGTCACCGGTAGACCTGAGGCTGATAGTTACCTTCGACCCCGGCAGCGCCGAGAATGAGTATCCGTCGGCAGATCCTGAAACGAGCGCAGCGGAACTGCTAACACCACTGGTCAGAACGCCCATGAATCGGTCGTAGAGAGCTGGGGCGGCCGTCGTGGTGGTCGGTGCGACTGTGGTGGTGGGCGCGACGGTTGTCGTGGGCGCGGTGGTGGTCGGTGCGACTGTGGTGGTCGGCGCCACGGTCGTGGTGATAGTCGGAGGATCGCGACGGACGGCGGTCGTGCCGTTCTTTCCGGCGTCGAGGCCGGCGAAGAAGGTGAGGATCGTCCCGCCATATGACTGTGCCTGGGCAGTGGTGATGCAGTAGTGGTCGGCTACCCAGTCCAGTGCTGTCTCCTCGGCAGCCGTCCAGGTCGAGGTGTAGGCATATGGGCCCGAGGCGTCGATGACCGAACCCAGACCGAGGGAACACTCGTCGTCGGTCATACCGCTCAGACCGGCCAGGATGTAGTGGATGACCTGTACGCCGGCTTTTTGGAGATCCGCCGGGGAGTCGTAGCCAAGGTGCTCGGTGGCCCAGATCAGGTCTGAGATCCCCGAGGTGGCATAACTCGTCTCTACCTGAGTGTCGGCGTTCGACGTGCTGGTGAACGCGGTCAACCCCACGGCGAGCACGGTCACGCTGAGAAATCCGAGCGCGAGCCGTCGGACCTGTGCCGGGACATTGAAGTTCATTGGGTCAGTCTTTCAGACGGGCGCGCGTGGGATGGGGACGGGCTATGGAGACGTGTCTATTGGCTGGTGGAGGTGGAATGGTGTTCAGACATGCGATCCTCTTCCCATGAGAGAAGGGGGGAAACGAGGTTGGGGCGCCCTCTTGCATCACATGGCGGTGGCAACCGCTCTGGCGGCGGGCCTGATAGCGGGTTGTGGGGGCTCTGACGAGGCCGAGCCGGCGCCCACCACGGTCGGGGAACTATTCGCTGGGTCCACCGCGACCACGACGGTAGAAGGCCCCGCCGTGCCCGGATGGAAGCACCGGGAGCTGCCCGAGATGCGCACCGCGCTCGAGGCCTGCGTTGCATTGGTTGACGTTAGGTCGTCGACGGCCGGTGACGAGGAGGGGTCGCGGACGGTGATCGTCGAATCTGGTGACAGTCTCGGGAAGATTGCCGCTCGGTTCGACAGGACCGTGGACCAGTTCATGAAGGCCAACGGGATCTCGGATCCGAATCTGCTCCAGGTCGGCCAGGTACTCGTGGTTCCGGCCCAGCGGATCGAGACCGAACTTGAGGTCGAGGGTCCAACGGTGCTCATCGAGCCCGTCTACTGCGAGGTGGACACCGGGGTCACGGCGTTCGGACCCGACGGCGTCCAGATCGGTGGCCCGGGGATCATTGAGGTATTCGCCGACTGGAAGCGCCTCGAGGGACCCGATGAGGCGCCACGGATCAACGGCCGCCTCCGGGGACTCGTGCAGGCCTCTGTGGGTTCATTTGTGGCGGACGTGGCCGACGAGGTGGAGCGGTTCGGCTTCGCCTGCCGTGACGGCTCACATGCCCGGTGCGCCTGGCTGCAGCATCGACCCGAGGTCCTAGTGGCCACCGAAGACCTGTTCAGCGTCCGCGACGTCGTCCGGCGCCTCATGCCCGGGGCATCGGCCGTCGACGAGGAGATCCGGACTGAGACGTTTGACGTAGCGACCGGTCGGCCGATCACGGTGGCCGAACTCTTCGACCCGATGACCGATTGGGTTGCTGCGTTATCTGCTGAGGCCATCAGTCGACTGTCCGAGGAGCCGTGGACTGACGAGCGGCGAGTCGTTGGCGCCTCACCGGAGGCCGGTAACTTCGAGCGCTTCAACCTCACCCATGGTGGCCTCGTACTTTCTTTCGCTCCGGGCACCATTGGCGGCCAGGGCAGCCACACAGTGTCCATCACTATCCCGTATCGCTCCCTGGATGGCTTCTGGGCAGCGGAAGGTCCGGTCTCCTGGATCGGATAGCCCGAAGCGGCTCGCGCCTAGGTTTCTTGTATGGAACTCCTCGAGGCGATGCGCACGACCTTCTCTTGTCGGGACTTCACCGATGAACCGGTCACCGACGACCAGCTCCACCGGATCCTCGACGCTGCCCGGTTTGCTCCCTCAGGTGGAAACAGACAGGGCGCCCATGTGGTGGTGGTGCGTGACCGGGAGGTGCGCCAACGGCTCGGTGATCTCTGTGGTCCGACCATGCGGTTGTACGCCGCTCAGGGGGCGGCCGGCGAGAACCCGTTCAACACGGTCGTCGAGTCGGCGGTGGACGCAACGGCGGTGATGGCCGTCGAGGATCCCGGAGACACCGCGGCCGGGCAGCCAGGCCTGTTCGAGAACCTTGGCGACGTCCCGGTGGTCCTGGTGGTGAGCGTGGACTTATCGGTGGTGGCTTCCATGGACAAGGACCTCGATCGGGTCGGCCTGGTCACCGGGGCCTCGGTGTACCCGCTGGTATGGAACATCCTGCTGGCCGCCCGCACCGAGGGTCTGGCCGGCGTGGTCACCACGGCGGTAGTCCCCGCCGAGGACGAGGTTCGTGACCTCCTTGGTTTGCCGGCCACTCATGCCGTGGCGGCCATGCTGCCCCTCGGCGTGCCGGTTCGTCAGCTCACGAAACTGTCGAGACGTCCGGTGGAGGACTTCACCACCGTGGATCGGTTCGACGGCCAGCCGCTCGGCCATTGATCCGAAGAGCCTCAGGGAACACAGGCGTGGAACTGGGTATCACCCTCCAT
>PYIL01231340.1_pt1 | contig 17460 bp, 12 predicted proteins | sample 3578041 | NCBI WGS metagenome assembly PYIL01 (sample SAMN08408023, study PRJNA431606) | Marine metagenome isolate SA_KN192-05_S13_150m, whole genome shotgun... | biome: marine; feature: oceanic pelagic zone; material: water; isolation source: 150 m water sample, 0.2-0.8 um fraction ... | reverse complement strand
TTTGTATCGATTCAGCGTCCGACGCTTTCGGCTCTGCTGGTGCAGTTTCTGGCGCATCTTTGGGCGGCACCAACACTGTGCTCTTGGAAATCAGAGCCACGGCTCCGTCAGACTCCACGGTGCAGACCACAGTCATGAATTCCAACCCGGCGCGGCGGCGAGGTTTCTCCACCAGTGCGCTTACTTTTACCTCACTGCCGATGGCCACGGGCTTCTTAGTTTCTATTTCCTGAAGACTGTGGATAGCGCCAGGAGGGAGAGCCAATTCCCGCAAAAGAGATCCCAAGGCTGAGGCTGCGGAGTAGAGCGGTGGGGCAAGGCCGGTTTCCTTGTAGATGGGCAACGCGTCGTCAACCGATGCCAGGTACTCGTCTACCGAGTCCTGCGTCGCATAAAACGAACCTAGGTCCAGATTACGCTCCGTCTCAAGCACCAATACGGACTGCCTCCCCGCCTACAACGATCTCTACAATGCCACGGTAAGTGCCAAAATCACTGTCTGATTTCTAGTAATGAAACCAGCCTCTGTTCCGTACAGCAATCTCCAGCAGATTATAACTAGGGCCAGCATCACCAGCAACATGGTGTACACCCAGCTTGGCCAGCTTTGATGTGCGCATGGAATCCGGTTAAAAGGCTCAGCCGAAGTTCTCCACTGCCAATCCCGCGATGTGCTCGCCGATGGCCAGTGATGAGGTTGCTCCGGGAGACGGCGCGTTTAGCACGTGGATGGCGTTACGACCCTGGATGATACTAAAATCGTCGAGCAGAGAACCGTCTCTGGCCACCGCCTGGGCACGGACACCGGAACCGCCGCCTCCCAGGTCTGAGTCTTGTATCTCCGGGATCAGAGTTTGGAGGTCGCGCAAGAATACTCTTTTGTTGTAGGAGCGCCAGATTTCGCCCATGCCAATCTTCCAATACTTGGCGGCCATCTTCCAGAAACCGGGGTACCCCAGGTTACCCAGACTGTCGCCAAGGTTGAAGTCACGTTTGCGGTAACCCTCCCGGCGTAGCGCCATCACTGCATTTGGACCGGCTTCCACGTGACCCTTGATGTTGCGGGTGAAGTGCACGCCCAGGAATGGGAACTCGGGATTGGGAACAGGGTAGATCAGCCCTTTAACCAGATGATGACTCTCTGGGCGCAGGGTATAATACTCGCCTCGAAAGGGGATGATCCGAACACCTACTTTCTCGTCGGTCATGGAAGCAACTTTGTCAGCATGCAATCCGGCGCAGTTGATCAGGTGCTTGGCTTGCAAGGTTCCTTTGGTCGTCTCCAGAGCCACTGAGCCTGCAGACTGGGTTATGTTTCGGACCGTTGCTCCGGTGAATATGTCTCCGCCAGTCTGTTGAAACTTATCGGCAAAGGCGGCGGCCACCTTGGTGAAGTCAACGATGCCGGTGTGGGGAGCCCACAACGCTTTCACCCCCGCGGTATGTGGTTCAATCTCTTTGAGGCGCTCCGGACCGACGACTTCAAGGTCCGGCACGCCGTTAGCCGTTCCCCTTTCATACAGGTCCTGAAGGCGGCCTAACTCCGACTCGTGAATGGCGACGATCACCTTGCCGCACTGCTGAAATTCGATCTCGTTCTCTTCACAGAATTTGACCATGTTGTTCAGACCGGAAACACAGAACTTTGCCTTATGGGATCCGGGCCGGTAATAGATGCCGGAGTGCATCACGCCGCTGTTGTGGCCAGTCTGGTGGGTAGCCAGTTCCTCCTCCTTCTCCACAACTGCGACCTGCCATTGGGGCGCCCGCTCTAACAGTTGCATGGCTGTGGACAGACCAAGGATACCGCCACCAATGATTACGATGTCATACTGGCTCGATTCCATCTAATTGCCTCTTAAACCTTGCTTTAGAATCAAAATATGCAGTGCGTAATGTCGCAGAAATAATGCTTGCAAAGTTGTGGCTAAAGGGTAGTCCGACGGACTGGGTCGGTCAAGGCGTAGCATTCTGGGTAAAACCCATTTTCTTGACCCTTTGCCCTCTATGAAGTACTTTTGAATTCGGCTTGGCCCAGGGTCAGCGTATACCTTTGGGCTCTATTAAACATTCAACGATAGATTTGGGGGAAGAAACGCATGTTCTTCGGCGCATTTATGGAGTTTGGCAACCGGGCCGGAGTTACAGAGGCCCATGCCTTCCAGGAAGGATTCCGCATGGTGGATGCGGCAGAAGAGCAAGGGCTAGACGGAGTTTGGCTGGCTGAATTGCACTTCAACCCCACCCGCTCTGTAATGTCTTCACCTATCGTCATAGCCAGTTCCATTGCCACCCGCACCAAGCGTCTCAGGGTTGGTATGGCCGTGTATGTGCTGCCCCTAAGCAACCCGCTGCGCATAGCCGAAGAAGTGGCCACGGTAGATCACATAAGCGAGGGTCGGTTCGAGTTCGGAATTGGCCGGAGTGGGTTCGCTCGTTCCTACGATGTCTTCAGCATCCCCTACGGCGAGAGCCAAGAGCGGTTCGCAGAATCTCTGAAGATCATCTTGCAGGCCTGGAAAGGCGAGGAATTCTCCTACGAGGGAAAGTACTACAACGTGGAGAAGGCGACAATCTCGCCGGTGCCTTACCAACAGCCCCACCCGCCGCTCCGCATCGCGGCTAACTCGGCCGATACGTTCATCCGGCTGGGAGAGGCGGGACACCCGATCTTCGTGGGTCTGCGCGGCATGGACATCCCGGAACTGCAGGAGAACGTGAACCAGTACCGCAAGAGTTGGCAGAAGGCTGGCCACCCTGGACAGGGCAACGTCTCACTCCGTATCCCGGTGTATGCCGGCGAGACCATGGAGCAGGCAATGGACGATCCCTTTGAGAGTATCAGCGGCTATTTTGGCCGCATGGGCAGTCTCTACCGCGAACGCGCCGGAAAGGCAGGGTTGGAAGTGACCGAACTGGCCGACGGGCGGGCCGAAAGACTGGCCGCCCTCAGCTACGACGATATGCTAAAAACCAAAATCGCCTTTGGCACCGCCGAGAGTTTGGTTGACCGGTTCACCCAATTGAAGGAAGAACTGGGGCTGGACGGCGTTGTGGCTGAATTGAATCCCGGCGGGCTGATTCCTGAAGAGCGGGTGCTGCGAAGCCTCAAGATAGTTACAGAAAAGATCATGCCAGCCTTCAAATAACCCAGGCACCAACGTACCAACCCATTCTGCGCCGTATCCAACCGATTAGGAAGTGACCAAATTGAAACTAGCAGTATTGGACGATTACCAAGGGACAGCCAAGGACCTGGGAGATTGGTCAAGTCTGCCCCCTGGAACCACCGTTCAATTTTTCCAGGACCACATCGCCGATGAGAACAAGTTGGTTGATAGGCTGAAGGACTTTGACATGGTGATGGGGATGCGGGAACGCACACCCTTCACTCGCACCATCCTTTCCAGGCTGCCAAAGCTGAGACTTTTGATGACCACCGGCCTCCGTAACGCGTCATTCGACATGGAGGCCGCCAACGACCTGGGTATACCAGTCTGCGGCGCCAGAGGTGCTGGAGAAGGCCCAACCGAGCTGACATGGGGACTGATTCTTTCTCTGCTGCGCCACATCCACGAGGAAGACAAACGGTCAAGGGAAGGCACCTGGGGCACCACCGTTGGCGTGGGGCTGAAGGGCAAGACCCTGGGCTTAATCGGTCTGGGCCACATCGGGTCATTGGTCGCCAAGGTTGGCGTCGCCTTTGACATGAACATCATCGCCTGGAGTCAGAACATGACTGCCGAACGGGCCAAAGAATGCGGGGCGACTCTGGTGGACAAGGAGACCCTGTTCAGGGAGTCAGACATCGTATCCGTTCACCTGGTTCTCAGTGACCGCAGTCGGGGCCTGGTCGGCACCGAAGAACTTGAGATGATGAAGTCCACCGCCTACTTGGTAAACATCTCCAGAGGGCCCATCGTTGATGAGAAAGCCTTGATCGACGTCTTAGAGCGGAAGGCAATTGCCGGTGCAGCCCTTGATACCTTCGACGTTGAGCCGCTGCCCTTGAACCACCCGCTATTCAAGACTCCCAACACCCTAATATGCCCCCATTTGGGCTACGTCACGGAAGAAGGCTACCGGGCTTTTTACTCGGGAGTGATTGAGAACGTACGGGCATTCACCAGTGGTGAACCCATCAATTTGATCAACGAGGACGTGCTCACCTCCACCGAATTCAGGGGCTACAACTAAACCCATACCAAGCGATGTTCGCCTTGTCTCGAAGCAACCGGAAGGATTACTGTCCCTTCCCTCTTCTGAGAAAGGTTAGGTCCCCCGATTTATCGGGGAGACTCGCGACGGAGTCGGAGATGAGGGCAGGCACTATCGACAAACCAATCCCAAGGAGAATCCCCAGATGAAAGCGGTCAGACTGAATGAGTTCGGCGATGTGGACGTTCTCAAGATTGAAGAAGTGGACATGCCCGTTCCCCGTTCCCACCACGTCCTAATCAAGGTGGATTCGACCGGCGTGAACTTTGCCGATGTCCTGCGGCGCGGCGGCAACTATCCCGGTCCCGGTCTGCCTTCTTCTATGGGCCTGGAGTGCGCCGGAACTGTGACCGAGGTTGGCTCCGATGTCACTGGAATTTCGGTGGGCCAGAAGGTCATGGGCATGGGGCCAGGCAGCCACGCTGAGTACGCTGCGGTGAACGGAAATCTGGTGTTTCCCTACCCCGATTCCCTGGACTCGATCATCGCGGGTGGTATGCCCATAGTGTTCTTGACCGCCTACCACATCCTGCAATCCAGGGGCCACATTAAGTCGGGTGACACCGTACTGGTCCAGGCCGGAGCTTCCGGTGTCGGCACGGTTCTGATTCAACTGGCCAAGGCCTGGGGCGCAAAAGTCATTGCCACGGCGTCAACCCAGGACAAACTCGATCTGTGCAAATCTCTGGGAGCCGACGTGACCATCAATTACACCGAGACCGACTTTGAAGAAGTGGTCAAAGAGGAATCGGGCGGCGACGGCGTTCAGGTGGTGGCAGAATGTGTTGGCGGAGAGGTTCTGGAAAAGAGCGTGCGCTGCATCGCATCGTTTGGGACGTTGGTCAGCTACGGCAATGCGTCACAGACCCCAACCAACCTTAAGGCGTCGGATATCACCACCATGAACCGGACGATGGTCGGGTTTAGCATGGGCCGTTCCCCCCGGGGCCTGCTAGATCACAAGGGCGCCATGGAAGAAATGTTCCCCATGATTGCCGACGGCAAGGTCAAGCTGGTAGTAGACCAAATCCTCCCCATGGGTGAGATCGGCAAGGCCCACCAACACCTGTCCAGCCGAGGCGCACGCGGCAAGGTGATCCTCACCCCGTAGTCGAATTTCGCCGCCCTTAAATGGTTCAAACCTGCGAGAGTTGAACCGGAGAGACCCAATGAAAATCTTGTTGATTGCGACCAACCGCCACGGCCGCTACATGAATAACATCCAGGCCCAGCCCCTGCCATTGGGCCTAGCCTACATCGCCGGGTATCTTGACCCAGAGCGACACACCACAAAGATGCTGGACCTAATGTTTGCCGAAGACTACGCCGGTGAAGTTGAACGGGCGGTGAAAGATTTTCAACCCGACCTGGTGGGTTTGTCTCTCCGCAACCTGGACAACGGCAGCAACCTTTATCCAGAGTCGGTGCTTCCCATAACCAAGGAGGTCACCGACCTGATCCGGTCCATCAGCCAAGCGACCATCGTCTGCGGTGGACCTGCTTTCAGCATCTTCCCATACGATTGCTTTGATTACGTGGGGCCGGATGTTGGCGTCGCCGGCAGTGGTGGCGACGCCTTTTCCGACTTGGCCGACCGTATCGAGCGGGGTGAATCATATAACGACTTGCCTGGCCTGGTCTACCGGTCGAACGGCGAGATCACGATCACTGAGCCGCAGACCACCTCCGGGGTGATGAAGCCGCCTCGCCTGGACGAATTGGACCTTGGGAAATACGCCGAAGCAGGCTTTGGCATCGGCGTCATAACCAAATGGTTCGCCAACCGGGGGACCGACGACGAAGCGCACCGGCAGAACCTGAGGCCCATCCAAGAAGTGATCGACGAGATCAAGGACATGAAGCAACGACTTGGCTTAAGCAAGTTCTTCTTCATCGCCAACGGTTTCAACGTCCCAGCGGATAACGCCAAGGCTTTTTGCCAAGCTCTAATCGACGCTGATCTGGACATATTGTGGAATACCGGACTTGCTCCCCGTGGCTGCGACGGGGAATTGATCAGCTTGATGAAGGAATCTGGGTGTGGGTTGGTGATAATCGGCGACCTGGTGGTTGATGCCCTAGATCCCGACGACCTGTCGGCCAGACTGGATCAGATGCAACAAGTGTGCCGTCTTTGCGAGGAAGGAGACCTCCCGTTCACCGTCGGTCAGACCTTCGGCGCGCCCGGAGAAACAAGCGAGACCGTGGAACGAAAACTGACGTTTCTGCGGGACATCAAACCCGAGGTGGCCAACCTGAGGGTTGGGATTCGGATGCTCCCTGGATCAAAGTCCGCTGACCAGTCACGGTCAGAGGGACAGGTCTTTGAGGACAAAGACCTGATGATGCCTGCCTTCTACATCGCAGAGTCAGTGAAGGACTGGATCGTCGACCACCTTCAATCCGAGGCCAGCCAGAACCCCAGCTGGAGCATTGACTGACGCCTCGGAACAGTCACTTGACGCGTAGAACCTTACTTAGAATCTCTCTCCCAGATGGCCTCCAGTACCACCCTCGGTGACATGGGCGTCTCGTTCATGCGGATGCCGATCGCCTGGTTGATGGCATTGGCGATGGCCGGCACCGGCGGGATGATTGAAACCTCCCCCACTCCCCTAACCCCGGTCGGGAGTTCGGGATTTGGGACTTCCACGATTTGGGTGTCAATCATTGGCAAGTCCAATGCGGTGGGCATCCGGTAATCCAACAGGGTGGCGTTCAACATCCGGCCCTCGTCGTCGGTGACGTATTCCTCGTTAAGCGCCCATCCGATGCCCTGAGCCGCCCCGCCCTGTACCTGGCCCTCCACGTAGAGAGGATGGATAGCAGTGCCGGGGTCTTGCAAGGCTGTGTACCTGAGAATGTCGGTTTTTCCGGTCTCCGGATCAACCTCAACATCCACTATGTGCGCCGCGAAACCCGGGCTTTCTCCGCCCCAAACTCCGTCGGCCCGACCAACCAACGGCCCACCGGTGGTGTTCTGCCTGGCGGCGATCTCCTTAAGGGTTAGACGCAACTCCGGGTTGGGGCGGTGGGTGAATATGTCGTCGTTAATGTCCACCTCTTCCACAGGCACGTCCCAGATTAGCGCGGCCCTGGCAGCCAACTGACGCTGCAGGTCACGCGCTGCTTCAAAAGATGCCCAGCCGGTCTTATAGACCGCGCTGCTGCCGGCGCTGATGGCGGTGTAGCCGATGGAATCCGTATCTCCGACAGAAGGATGCACATCCTCGGGGGCGATGCCCAGAACCTCGGCCACGTGCATGGCAGCGGCGGTACGACTGCCTGCAAGGTCGGAAGAACCTTCCACGAGGCCAACACTACCGTCGGCCTGCATACTGACCACAGCACTTGCCGGGCCGGTGATGTTATTGCAGACGGCGGTGGCGATACCGCGACCCCGGTTCGGTCCACCGAGCGGCGCGCTGTAATGGGGGTGGTCCTTGACCGCTTGAAGGGTCTCCACATAACCGACTTTCTTGTAAGGAATGCCAGTAATCCGGCGGGTGCCATCCTTTGCGGCATTCAATAGCCTAAACTCTACGGGGTCCATGGACAGCTTGGCAGCCAGCTCGTCGATCAGGGTTTCACCGGCAAACCCGGCGGGCGGGCCTAACGGCGCACGGTAGGGAGCGACTTTGGGTTTGTTGACCACCACGTCGTACCCTTCTGCCCTGGAGTTTGGGATATCGTAAGGGGCAAATATAGTCATACAAGCCAGGTTGACCAATGCCCCGGGAAAAGCGCCGGACTCGTAGACCAAGTGGGCGTCGGCAGCGGTGATCTTTCCGTCTTTGGTGGCCCCTATCTTGGCTTTGATATAGCCACCGGCGGTTGCGCCGGTACCTTCAAACACTTCAGCGCGGGTCATGGTTATCTTGACCGGATGGCCAGTCTTCTTGGACAGCAATGAGGCCACCGGTTCCACGTAGACTACCAGCTTGCCGCCGAATCCTCCGCCCACCTCCATTGGGACCACTTTTACTTGGGAGATGGGAACACCTACGACCAGAGCCGTGAAGTCCCTGATGGCGAAATGACCCTGGGAACTGCCCCAGACCGTAACCCGACCGTCGCGGTCCCACCGGGCGGTCGCGCTGTGAGGCTCGATGTAGCCCTGGTGCACGGGCCTGGTGCGGAACTCCCGTTCCACCACCACATCGGCCTCTTTGAACCCCTGCTCCTGGTTGCCCACTTCGTAGACAAAGTGGCTGGCGACGTTAGTCGGTTCACTCTCGTCATCGTCGTCCTTGAGGCCACCAGGGCGGAAGAACTCACCCTCCGAATGGAACAGCCGATCATGGAGAATGGAAGCGCCTGGTTCCATGGCCTCTTTGCCATCCAATACCGGAGTCAGCACCTCGTAGTCAACCTCAATCAGGGCCAATGCTTCCTCGGCGATATGGACACTGGTCGCCGACACACCGGCCACGGCATGGCCTTTGTACAGCACCTTCTCGCTGGCCAGGACGTTGTTGCTGAGGAACCTTGGATTCAACGGTGCTCCCTCAGCCACATCGACCGGACGGCCAGACAGTACTGGCAGGTCAGCGGAGGTCACCACTGCCTTCACGCCGGGCAGGGTCAGGGCTTTAGACGTGTCGATTGACTTAATCTTGGCGTGGGCGTGAGGACTCCGGAGAATCTTACCGTGGAGGAGACCGGGCAGATTGATGTCCGCGCCGTACCTGGCTTGACCGGTTACCTTGTCGGTGGCGTCATGCCGAATAGGGGTGGTGCCAATCACTCTGAATTCGCCGTCGCTGCTGGGTGTCTTGGCAGTCATTTCTGGTCTCCTCGGTTTTAGTATTTACTCGTAGCGGAGGGCCTCAGCCGGATAGATTCGGGAGGCTTGACGCGCCGGCATGTAGGTGGTGGCCAGGGAGAACACATAGGCTATGGCCACGATGATACCAATCTGGAGCCAGGGGATGGCGAACCTGATGGTCTCGACGTCTTCCTGGATGTCTTTGACGATGTTGTAGGAGATCACTGTGCCCAAGCCGACGCCGATTGCCACGCCCATTATCACCACGAACGAAGACTCGGTGAGGAAGCTCAGTTGCACCATGCCACGGCGGTAGCCAATGGCGCGGAGCACGCCTATCTGCTGGCGTCGTTCCACAACGGCGCGCAGGCTGACAACCCCCAAGGATGCGATGCCCACCAGCAGGCCCAGACCCATGAAGCTGGTGAATAGGTAATTGAAGGCCCGGTTGGCTGCGGCAATGCCATCTACCAACTCGGACAATACGTCGCTCTCCATTCCGTTCTCGCGGAAGGCTGACTCTAGGTTCTTGGAAAGCGTGGGGACATCAACGCCGTCAGCGGCCTTGAACCGGTAGGTGGTGGTCGGGATCTTGAACGGTATGGCGGCATCGAGTTCTTTTCTGGAGGCGATGATTCCCTGACCCAGCTCACCAAACGCGTCCGAGAGTCGGTCGGTGACAGCAATGATGGTCAGCGGGATTACCGTGCCGGTCCGTGGGTCCCTCACTTCTATGTGTATGGGCTCCATCTCGGTGTCTTCGTAGTAGACGCCCTCCAATTCAAAGGATACATCGTCGTTACCGAACTGCTCCCGGGATGGGACGATCCGTGAGTCAGTTACAACCAGGTTAGAGTCTTTTTGGACTGCAGCCCAAACTTCATCCTCGCTTTCATAGCCGTCGGCTATCAACTTCAGGGGGCTTCCTGTTTGCTGGAGGTATCGGTCATCCGCGGCCCGGATACCGTAGAAGCGCCACCGCTGTTCCTCGGCGCCCACCTGCCTGATCTCCACCGGAAACGCGGTATACCCGCCAATGGCAGTTATGTCATGGTTGTCCAGGGTTGACCGGTCGTCGATGGCCAACCGGATATCGTCAATGGGAGTGTTGGCATTCACAATGGCCTGGATATCCCAACCTCCAGCCACCCGTTCCGAGTCTCCCACCGCCGCGCTGAAAGCCTCGGTGAGGATGGACATGACGATCAGGGTGAATATCACCAGAGCGAACATAGCCAGTGTCAGCCCGGTGCGGAATTTGGCGGCCATGGGGTAAGCCACTGCGGTTACCAAAACCGGTCTGAGCCAGCCGAAGGGCTTGGTCACAAAGGTCAGTAATTTGAGGAGCAGGTCGGCGTTGTACATCACCGTCCAGACTGCTGCGGACACCATGGCTACACCGGAGATAAAGAACATCTCGATGCCGCCTTCAATATCGCCAAATATCTTTTTGAGCAGGCTGAACGGGACGATCCAGAACGCCAGGTTGACCACTCCCATGAAGGTATAGGCGATGCGGTCCCCGACATCTGACCGCACTCCGGTGCGGTGGGAGAGTGTCCGCAGGGATAGGCCAATCCCGATTATTACCAGAGTTATCCCGATGCGAAGGGACGCGGCTTCATCTGATTCGATTCCAAGCCAGGTGAACAATCCTCCGACAACCACTGTCATCCAACCATGGCTCATGGGCACCCAGAGAGCTTGTGCGATGGTCTCGATCAGGCCGAAGGGCAGGGTAACTACCGCCCAGACCGAGGTTATCAGCAAACCGAGCCCCCGGCGTATGTCCATCCTGACCAAGGCCCATAGTCCGATTCCAAAGAGAACAACGGGGCGGGCAAAAGCCCAAAGCGGTTCCAGCAGACGCTTCCGGTATGGGGTTTGGGATTGCTCGACCGGTGGCGGTAGCCCTCTAACTGCTGCCACGATGTTCAAGCGACTGACCCGGTAGGCCGAGATACCAACGGTAGCCAGTGTGACCACCATGCCCAAGCAGTAGGCAACGATTACGCTTCTGGGCTCGAAATGGGCGAACATGGTGAAGTTTTCTGGAGCGCCGGTCCCGCCGGATTGGAAGATCCGGTTCACCATGAAGACGATTATGGAACTTGCCCCCAAACCCATGGCAACGCCAACCGCGCCCGAGATAATCGAATACGCAGTGCCCTCAAAGATGAACATCTGGACCAGGTGACGCTGCTTGGCCCCCACGGCCCGGGCCATGCCCATCTCCGAGCGCCTCGCCGCCGCCAGCATCACAAAGATCAAGAAGATCAACAACACGCCCACCATGATTGAGAACAATCCCATGATGATGAAGATACTGGTCACACCGGAACCGGCTCGGTCGGCCACGTCCAATGCCTGTTTCTTGATGTCCAGGACTCGGAACTCGGCCAGACCGGCGAACAGCGTACTGGCCTGGCCTTCCAACTCGGCTAGTTCGGCTTGGTGTGCGGCGTTTAAGACTTCTTCTTGGACGTCTTCGTCCGCCAGTGCCCCGATAAAGTCATCGGCCAGTACGGTTTCAGCCAGCCCTCTTGCAACCACAGCCAAATCTGCCGCCAACTCCGCCGTGAGGGTCGGCCTCAGGATTTCCAGTTCATCGATGACATCCTGACGGTTGAGCAAGGTTTGAAGCTGACCGGCGATCTCACGGTCGGTGAATAACACCCGCAGCGCGTCTGTGACATCGTCGCTTACCTCAGCGCCGCCAAATACTCCGCCTTGATTGGAGACGGCCATGGAATTGATCAGGCCTTCTCGTCCGAACATCTCCTGTGCCCGGTCCAGCCGTACCAGAAGCGTAGGGCCGTCACCGGCCAGGCCGCTACTATCCACCACGCCCTGGACTTTGAAGTCGATGCTGTCCCCGCCGACAAATGTGACCAGTTGGTCACCGGCCTGGGCGTCCAATTCCTCCGCCGCTTCTTCGTTGATCAGGGCATCGTTTGGCCCCAACGTCTCCAGGTCGATCTCCTGTCCGTTGGTCATATGGAACCGTCCAAAGTCTTCCAGAGAGTCGGGGTCCACCCCCGTCACTCGCATCTGCCCTTCACTCAGTGAAGTACGGTTGTTCACAGTTGGAGCAAACTCGTCTATCCCGGGGGCCAGGCCATCGATCAGGTCTATATCCGCCACTTCAACCTTCAATTGCTCGTAGCGGTCAAGGGAGAAATAGTTGAAGCTGCCAATGGTATCTGACTCATCAGCCCGGGCAGAGACGATGATCTCGTCGATGGTTCCCAGGGCGTCGATGGCGTTCTTGCGGATGGAAAAGGTGATGGAATCGCCGGTGCCAAATGCGGCCGCCATGATCAAGGTGCTGATCATGATTCCAACGATTATCAATGCAGTCTGGGACTTCCGGCGGGGGATGTTACGCAAGCCCAGCTTGAGCATCACCCGGTTACGACAGGCCATTATGACCACACCGGCTAACACCGGCAAAAAGAGCGCCAAAAGGACAATCATGATGGAGTCCATGGGGACACCGAACAGCTCTTCCATGTTGGTCCTGGTCTATAAGACCGGGTGGTTAAAAGTTGGTATTAGAGTTCTGTGACGTGGCCATTGCCGTCATCCACAATGGCTCCGTCTCGCATTCGCACGATGCGGTGGGCCCGCTCGCCGACGTCGTTGGAATGGGTGACAAGTACAAAGCTCTGGCCGTTCTGAACGTTCAGTTTACACATGAGATCCATGATCTCTGATGCCGTTTCGCTATCCAGGTCGCCGGTGGGTTCGTCGGCCCAGACGATGGATGGATTATTGACCAGCGCCCGGGCGATGGTCACGCGTTGACGCTGACCGCCGGAAAGTTCCCCCGGGAGGTGTTGGGCCCGGTCACTCAACCCAACTAGTTCCAGCAACTCCATGGAGCGCCTCCGGGCTTCCACCGGACGGACTCCAGACACCAATAACGGTAGTTCTACATTCTCCACTGCTGACAGCACCGGAAGGAGGTTGTAGAGCTGGAAGACAAAACCCATGTTGCGGGCACGGTAGTCGCTGCGGTTATCATCAGGCAGGTCGTGGAGAACGACACCATCTATCACCACCTGACCGGAGTCGATCTCGTCCAGACCAGAGAGGCAGTTCAGCATGGTGGTCTTGCCACAGCCGCTGGGACCCATGATGGCGACCATCTCACCGCGCTCCACGTTCAAGTTAACACCCCTAAGGGCGTTTACCTTTACGGTGCCGGTGTAGTAGGTCTTGTGTATGCGGGTGGCAGTTATTATTGGTTCGGACATCGTTATAGAAGGCGCAAGGATCGCGAAATACTCAAGCCAAGTATATCTGAATACTCACGCCATGGGTGTATTCTAAAAATTCATATTCAAGCAACTGGCAGCCGACAGCAGTTGGAGTGGCTGTTTAGTTGGCAGCTTGAACCCGGTCACGTACTTGTTCCAACCACCACCACATGCGACTCCACACCAACCTTCTTTCCATGTCTTCCAGGTCGCGACCGACCTCTTTTCGCACTGTGGAGACCGCCTGGCCGGCCAAGAACCCCCAAGAGCCGGACTCTTCCCTTAACCAGCCGACCACCTTATCCTGGTTGCCTTTGACCACGCCTGCCAATATGGGGTCAAGTACTTCATTGGTCGCCGAAAACACAATAGGCATAGGTTCATATCCATACCTACCAACCAATCGAACAAGCCGGACCAGCCAAATAACTATCCGGTGGCTGATAGTAAATTAACATTGGGACGCTCTTAATAAGCCCGGTCCATTAGCCGTCACCCTGACTCACTGAATTAGAGCCGCTATCTTTTTCTTGCTGGTTCCCTGCGCTCCTTTGGGGAACACTGTGGAAACCAAATACCGAATCGGTCACCAGCAATGAAAAAACAGTTTAACCTTATTTCGAACGGTTTTCACCTAGTTATACGTCATGATCCTTTCCAATTGGATCGTGATCCGTTTCCGTCGCTCATCTGAATGACGCCCCAGCATTTTAAAAGCATAAATGATGCGACCAGAGCCACATTTTATACATCTACATTGCTTTACCATCAATATTATCCGGAGATAAAAGTAACCACCAATAGTCCAAGGGAACAAAAATCAGCCCTGAATTGAGAGGTAGCATGCGTCAGAAATTCTTATTAAGTAACCGACCAAAAGCAGTTTCTCAAGGGCAAAGGTCTTGATCTACGATACTTTGAACGAGACCGCAGAAATCGTCGATACTGGCTTCCATATCGCCGATGCTCAGCTACTCTTTATTGACAGCTAAAGTTCGAACTCTTTAACGTCGGGTGAAATGGTCAGGGTTGCTCCGGTTAGTTGCTGCACCTCTTCAGGCGTCCAACCCGGGGCCACTTCTTTGAGGGTCAGTCCCTGGCCGTCGCACTCGATCACGGCCAGGTCTGTGACTATCAAGTAAACACACCCTTTGCCGGTCAATGGAAAGGTGCACTCCTGAACGATCTTTGGTCCGCCGTTCCGGTCCGTATGCTCCATGGCGACGATCACCCCGGACGCTCCGGTGGCCAGGTCCATGGCGCCTCCCACGTTGCCAACGCCCCGCTGGGGAAGCATCCAGTTGGCGAGGTCACCGGTGGCAGACACCTGGTGGGAACCCAGCACCGTCACATCCACATGACCGCCTCTAATCATGGCAAAAGCTTCAGCCGAATCGAAGAATGACATCCCGCCGATTATCTGAAGGTACTGGCCTCCAGCATTGATCAGGTCAATGTCCTCATCGCCCTCTTCGGCAAGGGGACCGCAGTTCAAGATGCCGCTCTCACTGTGGTAGAAGACCGTCCGACCCTCTGGCACAAAACTGGAAACCATGGTGGGGATGCCGATGCCCAGGTTCACGTAGGAGCCATCGGGCAGCTCTTTGGCAACTCGCATGGCCACGATCTCCCGGGGTAGGCGTTCTTTATCGGCTAACGATTCCATCACTTGACCTTTTTTCGCTCGATTAAATATCTAGGTATGCTGAAAAATCTGGTGGCCTGACTACGATACGGTCAACGAATAAGCCGGGCGTGACAATCTCTTCGGGACCAAGTTGGCCGGGCTCCACAATCTCGTCCACCTCCACCACCGTGACCTTGGCGGTTGTGGCCATCACCGGGTTGAAGTTCCGAGAAGTGCCTTTGTAAACCACGTTGCCCAGAGTGTCGGCCTTGTGGCCGCGGATGATACAGAAATCAGCACGCAGCCCAGTTTCCAAGATGTAGTCTTTGCCATCGATTGTTCTGGTTTCTTTGCCGTCGCCCAGCAGCGTCCCCGTTCCCGTGGGAGTGTAGAAGGCCGCCACACCAGCTCCGCCGCTACGGAGGCGTTCCGCCAGAGTGCCCTGGGGAACCACTTCGAGGTCTGTCTCGCCCCGGTTATAGGCCTCCTCAAAGGCGCTGGGGCGGGATGCCGACGGTGAAACAGGATATGAAGCGGTCGCTTTGACCACCTGGTTGTTCTCCACCAGGATGCTGTGGTCGATGATGTTGGGAGATCCAAAGGCGCTGACCCGGGCCACACCGGCTGTGTTGCTGATCAACTGCAACTTCTTTACACCTAGGTCACGTAGTCCGACCATCAGGTAATGCGCCATCCCTCCGGGTCCGGCAAAACCGTCAACATTGATGACTGAACCTTCCGGTACGTCACTGAGAGCATCAATGGCGCTTGGGTAGATCTTGTTGAGCGGCTCAAAGGTGGGTAAATCGAAGGTCATCTCTCTTACGTCGGACGCCACCGCCAGTGGTGCATCTGTGATGGCGATGATCTCTTCAGCGGTCCAGCCGGGCGCGGTCTCCACCAACTCCAGGCCGGTGGCCAGGACCTTGATTACGGCAACGTCGGTGATAATTATGCCTACTCGGCCTACTCCATCCACAGGAACACTGCATTTTTCGACTATGTTCGAGCGCTCTCCTGGATACTGGTGGGGCATGGTCGCAATCACTATCGACGCGCCGTAGGCCATATCTATCGCGGAACTGGGAGCAGATAACCCTGCCGTCTCTTCGGTGGTCCAGTGGACAAAATCTCCGGTGGCAGAGACCTGCGACGGCTGCAGAATCGCAACGTCGGTGTGACCGCCACGCAGGATGCCAGCCACGTCCACCACGCCGGTGAATGAGCCGCCTGGGAGCATGGCTACCGCATTGCCGCCCGCATCTACCACGCCTTCATCACTCTTCTGGCTCTGAAATCCCATGGCGCCGCTGTCCGCGATGAACCATACGCCACCGGTGGCAGGCAAATGTCTCGGCAGATGGCAGGGTAATCCCATACCCAAAGCGACGACCGCGCCTGGGAATAGCTCCTGAGCGGCGCGGCCCACCATGTTGGACGGTTCTAGGCGATTAGCTGGCATTCTAATAATCTCCTATTACTGGGCCGACAGAACGAGACGGTCGATGAATATCGCTTGGGTGATGACCAGTTCTGGGTCTATCCCGCCTGGCTCATGGACGGCGTCGACTTCCACCACCGTGGTGCCCGCGGCCATGGCCATGGTCGGGTTCCAGTTGCGGCCGGTCCCCTGGTAGACCATGTTCCCTAGAGTATCGGCTGCTTCGGCTCTGAGCAGCGCGTAATCGGCCTTTAGAGCCAGTTCCAGCACATGCTCTCGACCGTCGTATTGGCGCACCTCTTTCCCCTCGGTGAACCTGGTACCGGAGCCGCTGGGTAGAAATACCCCACCGATGCCGGCGCCTCCAGCCCGAAGCCGCTCGGCCAATACGCCCTGGGGCACGATCTCAAGTTCCAGCTTGCCCAACTCCCAGGCCTCTTTCACCGGGCCACCACGCACCGGATGGAAAGGCAAGGGTGAGATCATTTTCTTCACCCGTCCGGTGGCTACCAGGTCGGCAACAGTGAAGTCATCTGCCTCCTGTATCCAGGCCCCTTGGCAGATTAGCGTCAACTCTGAAACGCCGATCTCCGCCAGGCCCCGAAGCAGGTCCTGCGGTATCCCGCAACCGGCAAACCCAGCCACCAGAACCATGGCCCCGTTTGAGATACCTTCGAGGGCGTCTTTGCCAGACGGGTAGAGCTTGCCTTGTCTTGCCGAATTATCAGGGGCGCTGGTCATTGGGGTTTCCTGTTACTTATGGAATATCAGGTGCTGTCTGGTCATGCTGAGTTGTTCAGCAGCAACGCATTATAGCGTCAGCGGAGTGGATATTCCACGGAGGGGTGTCCAACCGCCTCAACCGGAATTCCTGACAGGAGGCAGTAGGACTTACGAGAACAGTTGCCCTCACCCTAGCTCTCTCCCATGCGTGGGAAAGGAGATTATTCGGGGGAAACCGGTCGAGGGGACTCAGCCAGCAAAAAAAGCCACCCCGTGGTTAACGGGGTGGCTTTTGGTTTGAGCTTTTTGCCGGGACTCTGGGGTGAGACTCCTTAGAAGTCCATTCCGCCACCAGGAGGCATGGCCGGCATTGCCGGGGCTGCCTGGGGGATCTCGCTGATCACGGACTCGGTAGTGAGCA
>PYIL01136350.1_pt1 | contig 17483 bp, 10 predicted proteins | sample 3578041 | NCBI WGS metagenome assembly PYIL01 (sample SAMN08408023, study PRJNA431606) | Marine metagenome isolate SA_KN192-05_S13_150m, whole genome shotgun... | biome: marine; feature: oceanic pelagic zone; material: water; isolation source: 150 m water sample, 0.2-0.8 um fraction ... | reverse complement strand
GTCGATCTGATACCAAATCTCGTGGAGGATTGGGAACCTTGGCTAAATTGGGATGAGCCCTATGACCCCGGTCACGGGATTCCGAGACAATTGGGCATGGTCACCAGTTCGGCACCACCGATCGTGGTGAACGGGGTGGTCGTGGTGCTTACTGGACACGAGCCAAGCTATGACCAGACTCGGATCGAGAACGTCCCTGGTGACATCATGGGTTACGACGCTAAAACGGGACAGTATCTCTGGAAGTTTCGTGTCATTCCACGACCTGGTGAGGTCGGTCACGACACTTGGAAGAACGATGCTTGGCGGTGGTCGGGTGACATGTCGTCTTGGGCGCCCGCCGCGGCCGACCCAAAACTAGGCCTCGTCTACATCGTGACGAACGCCTCGACCGTTCAGTCCTACACAGGCCATCGACCGGGTCATAACCTTTTTGGTGGTTGTGTTCTTGCGTTGGACGTTCAGACAGGTGAGCTACGGTGGTACTTCCAGATCCACCACAGTGACCAGTGGAACTACGACATTCCGACCGTGCCCATCCTGATGGACTTAACGGTGGATGGGGAGCAAATTCCTGCGTTGATCCAGAACACGAAACAAGGTCTCATCTTTGCATTCAACCGGGAGACCGGTGAGCCGATTTGGCCAATTGAGGAGCGCTCGGTCATGCAGACTGAGGTTCCTGGTAACTACACGGCGCCCACCCAGCCCTATCCGACTTGGCCTGAACCCTTAGATCCAATTGTATTAAATGGGATCACCGATGAGTTCGTGATCGACTATACGCCTGAGTTAAAACAGCAAGCGTTGGAGATTTTGACCGAGTTCCGAGTTGGAGGGCTCTATGTGCCACCTCTTCCGTACCCCCACAACCACGAATACCGCAATGTCATCGGTTGTTTGGGAGGGTTGAATATCTATCATCCACCTGTTGCCGATCCCACTACGGGAATTATGTACGCACCGCATACCCGCGGCTGTAGTGCTCCCTCGTTCTTGGTGCCTACGAACGGGGTCGACGAGGAGCGAGGTTTACCTGGACTTTCTGCGGAACCTTGGAGGGGTCGAGAACGGCATACGGCCACAACGGGAACTACGGTGGCAGCATGGGCGCCAGGCGGCTCTCGTGCATTCTTACCTATGATCGAAGGTCTGCCAGTGTACAGGCCACTTTATCAAGGACTCACGGCCTACGACATGAACACAGGCGAGAAGCTCTGGGACATTCCGGTTGGTCAGACTCCCGACCGAATCAGAGAACACCGTCTTTTAGCTGGGGTGGATATTCCCAAGACCGGAGGAACCGGTAACTCTATACAGATGGTCATGGGAGATCTCTTGGTGCAAACGACGGAGGGTCTCAGGGGTGAAACCGAGGTAAATGCCAACGATATGCCGATGCTACATGCTCGCGACAAGCGGACGGGGCAGATCCTCGCGAGTGTCGAGATTCCGATTCCGGGTCAGTACGGGATGATGACCTACCTGCACAAGGGAAAACAGTACATTGTGTTTCAGGCGGGGAGCTGGCGGCGAGAGGAACCAGGTTCTCTCGTCGCGCTAGCCCTACCGTAACACCAGCAATGTCTTCCACAAGGTAGCGCTTCGCTAATTACTTTGCCGTTCAATTCAATATTGGTGATGTTTACGGCTGGTGTCCTGTTCCAGTGTCAGTCGTATCGTTGTTTAACCAGTGTGTGAACCAACTTCGTAACCGCTCAAGGCGGTCTACAAGTAACCACGGTTCGCCGGAGCGCGAAAGTCCATGCGAAGATCGTGGGTACCGGACCAGTTCGACAGGAATTTGCCGTTTCATCAGCGCCATGAACCATTGTTCGCCGTCGGCAATCGGCGTCCGATAGTCGTTTTCACTATGGATGATTAGTGTCGGTGCGGTAACGTTTTCAACGTATGAAATAGGGGAAAGACGACGGTAAAGCTCTCGCTGTTCCCACGGTGGTCCTAGGAATTCATAATCCGTGAGGCCCTGCGCGTCAGACGAGCCATACCAACTCTCCCAGTTTGTAATTGACCGGCTGGTTACGGCTGCGGCAAAACGGTTAGTGGTGGCGGTCAACCAGTTCGTCATGAAACCTCCGTAACTTCCACCGGACACACCAAGACGCTCAGAATCTATGTTCGGGTAAGCCTGCATGGCAGCATCCACACCGGTAAGATAGTCTTCGGAATCCATTTCACCCCATTGTCCGAGTGTTGCGTAGGTGAACGCATGCCCGTATCCAGTTGAACCGCGTGGGTTGGTGTAAAGAACGAAGAAGCCAGCATTTGACAAGACGTGAAACGTTCGAAAAAACGTATTGCCATAGGCGCCGTGCGGCCCACCATGAATTTTGAGGATCATCGGGTAACGATTTCCAGATTGATATCCAATGGGTTTTATAAGCCAGCCTTCAATTTCAGTGCCGTCGTTAACAATCCAGGTGAGACGCTCTGCTGGCATTAAGGTGATGTTCTTGAGCCATTCTTCGTTGTAACGGGTGACTCGGAATTCACTCGTGCCATCGCCACGGGCCACGAATACTTCGGTTGGCATAATAGCCGTGGTAGCGGTGTAGGCAATGGTTTGCCCGTCGTTTGACGTGGAAACGCCTCGCACGCGTCGAGCACCTGTTGTGACTTGACGCACAAGACTGCCTTGGGTAGACACTTCAAATAGGTGTGACGAACCTTTAATGCCAGCCTCAAACCGAAGTGTGTCGTTATCGGTCCAACGAGGAGTTCCCGGGGTGAGATTCCAGTTACTAGTCAATGTTCGTGGTGTTCCATTAAATCTTCCGTCAGCTCCGAGGCTGACCACTTTCAGGTCTGTTTTTTTGCCTCGTGCAGGCGTCGAGAGATAGGCAAGCAAAGCTCCATTAGGCGAGATCGCAATCCCGCGTTCAGAGCCAGGGTTCGAAGTGAGTCGCCGCGGTTGTCCAGCGCCGTCCATTGCTAGCGTGTAGATATCAACTGTTAGGTCTTTGTTGTACTCGTCATCCTCTTCTGCGTCCGCGGTAAAGTACAAACGCTCGCCGTCGGCACTCCAAATTACCTCTCGGATGTCGAAGGCCAGAGAGGTGAGTTGGCGCGGCTCACCACCCGCAGCGGATACTACGAACAGTTGTGTTGCTTCCACAATAGACGGATGCGCCTGTAACTGAAGGCGGCCATCGCGCTTGTAGCGCATGGACGTAATCACACGTCCGTCGAAGCGCTCCACGTTGACTGTTTGTGAGATAGCATTCGGCGCGATCCAGCCTGGTCTATCACCGGGTGCATTCGTCTCCATGGTGTTCGATGACTCACGGTTTGGCTTCTTTGTGTAAGCAATCCACATTCCATCCGGCGACCATATTGGAGTTCCGTCTACACCTGGGACATGGTGGGCTTCACCACCCGGCGTAGTTACTCGAACAAACCATGTGCTATTTGAATCGTCGCCTCGTGCTGATTGAAAACTGAGAATGCTACCATCCGGTGACCACCGTGGGGCAGATGATTCTTCTGTAGGGTTTGTGAAGCGGAACGGATCACCGTCGGGCCTACCCGCTCGTAACCGCTGCATCCACACCTCCCGATGGCGTTGATTGTTGTCCTCCAGGATTGTCACGACAGTAAAAGCAAGAAGATCCCCATGCGGAGAAAGCGCAACGTCCAGTGTGCCGACCTCGTTGTAGTAATCCTCAGGAAGAAGGCCTCGGGAGCTAGGTTGTGCCGCAGTCAGAGTCGAAGTGATGGTGATTAGCAGTATTGAAATATAAAATTTTCTACTTAGCATGTCGAACCTCAGGCTTGTGCGATAGGGTGATCGGTGCGTAGGAGGACTTGTTCGAAAGTTTGGGACAGTTCACTCCGTGAATTGTCATAGCCAATCATTTTATGCCATGTCATAGTGTCGATCGGAAATCGTTCGCTATTGGCAAAGGGCGTGATTGTAAGGAGAGACGTTAGCATGCGGAGTGGGCCCATTATTGGAATTGTTTTAACCATCATTGCTATCTCTGGCACGGCTTCGTTTGCACACACCCAGAGTGAAAGTCTTAGTGTTTCTGGCCTATTGGAACCGGTTGAGATTCTGACCGACCGCTGGGGGATTGCACATATTTATGCCGAGAATGAGTCCGACCTGTTCTTTGCCCAAGGTTTCAGCGCGGCACGCGACCGATTATTTCAGTTTGAATTGTGGAGACGGCAGGCTACTGGTACGACAGCGGAGATTCTTGGTTCTCGAGCCTTAGCACGAGACATTGGAGCCCGTCTTCACATGTTCCGGGGCGATTTAGAAGAAGAACTCAACCATTATCATCCCCGTGGGAAAGCGATCATTGAAGCGTTTGTGGCTGGAATTAATGCGTATATTGCGGAGACTGAACGTCAACCAGACCTGTTACCAATCGAATTTGAACTCCTCGGTATTACACCTGGACCTTGGACTCCAGCGATCGTCATTTCTCGTCATCAAGGGCTGGTTTCGAATCTAACCCGTGAGCTGGCCTACGGACGCGCGGTAGATGCTATTGGGTCTGGTGAGGTTTCGGAACTTTCTTGGTTTCGGCCAGGGAACCCTAGTCTTGATCTCGACCCTGCGATTGACGGAAGTTTACTTACCGAAGACATTCTTGAAACATACCGAGCGTTTCGTCGACCGATACGTTTTACCCCGGATGACATTGCTGTTGAATACCGAGGCAATCAAGCGGCCTTTAACCGTCTCGCAAGTCTTATTCCAAGCGAACTCGACCTTGCTGAATTTGGTGATGCCATTGGGTCGAACAATTGGGTCGTCGGTGGAAGCCGGACCTTAAGCGGGTATCCACTCATGGCGAATGATCCGCACCGAGTCCAGCAGGCGCCGTCCTTACGATATTGGGTCCATTTAGTGGCTCCAGGGTGGAACGTAATTGGTGGTGGTGAGCCGACACTTCCTGGAGTGTCGATCGGACACAACGAGTATGGTGCTTGGGGTTTAACTGTGTTTGGACAAGACAACGAGGACCTGTATGTCTACGACACGAACCCAGAGAATGCTCAGCAGTATCGTTACCGCGATTCATGGGAAGACATGCGGGTGATTGAAGAACGGTTTAATGTGGAAGGTGAGTTAGCCAAGACCTCCATGGAGTTGAAATTTACACGGCATGGACCGGTTCTGTATGAGGATGTTGCTAACAGGAAAGCCTATGCGCTTAGAGCGGCTTGGATGGACATCGGTTCGGCTCCCTATCTTGCGAGTTTACGAATGGACCAGGCAACGAGTTGGGAAGAGTTCCGTGATGCATGCCGCTATAGTCGATTGCCTTCGGAAAATATGGTGTGGATTGATACTGATAAGAACATTGGATATCAGGCAGTTGGTGTTTCTCCGATCCGTCCAAATTGGAGTGGCCTAGTACCGGTGCCTGGTGATGGTCGGTACGAATGGGATGGTTATCTACCCATTGAGGATTTACCTCATGTGTTTAATCCTGAGGCGGACTATTTTGCAACTGCAAACAATTTCATGGTGCCAGAGAATTATGCCTATATGAACGCATTGCACTACACCTGGGGTGACGAAATGCGGGCAGTACGTTTGGCCGAAGTGCTCGGGTCAGGGCGTCGGCATACGCTCGTCGATATGATGCAGTTGCAGCATGACGAACTGTCAGTGCCTGCTAGAAATCTCGTGCCGCTTCTTGATGGTGTCACGATTACCGATACTCGCATTGTTGCAGTTCGGCGAAAGTTGCTTGATTGGGATTTTGTACTTGGCCAGCGATCAACCGAAGCCGCGATCTATGTTGCTTGGGAGCGCCAGCTTTTGGATCGCGTAAAAAAGTTATTCATACCTCAAACGGTTCAAGAATTATTAAGTCTCAATATGAAGCGAGTAATTGATTGGTTGTCTGCACCAGACGGTCGATTTGGTCCTGATCCTGTGGATGGACGCAATGCTTTGCTTGTCGACACCCTGTCCGAAGCTATCAGTCACCTACAGAGTCGTCTTGGACCTAATATGACACAGTGGCAATATGGGGATGCCCGTTACAAGCATGCTTTAATCCGTCATCCACTCGGTGCTGCGGTTCGTTCGGACTTGAGAGACCAATTGGATGTGGGTCCTGTATCGCGCGGGGGGTATGGACGCACCGTAAACAATACAGGGAATGGTGACAACCAGACGAGCGGGGCGTCATTTCGAATTATTGCTGATTCGGAAAACTGGGATAATTCAGTGGGTACCAATAGTCCTGGACAATCCGGTGACCCAGATAATGTGCACTATCGCGATCTCTTTGACTTATGGGCGCGAGGGCAGTACTTTCCGATATTCTATAGTCGTGAGAAGGTTGAGTCAGTTGTCGAGCAAACGACCAATTTAGAGCCGGCAGCTACGTCATTTGTAGGTCGTTGAGTTGGAGGAAGATCGATGAAACGTTTCACTTTCGTGATTGCGGTGCTAGTAGGTGCTTCGGTTGTTTTATTGCAGGCGGGAGGACAGCCGATTCGCGCACGCAATGGAATGGTAGTGTCACAGAGCGAGATTGCATCCCAAGTTGGTGTTGATGCGCTCGAAGATGGAGGTACAGCGGTTGATGCGGCTGTGGCCACGGCATTTGCGTTGGCTGTAACTCATCCTACGGCTGGCAATATCGGTGGCGGTGGCTTTCTGGTACACCGAGCTGCCTCGGGTGATGCTGTCGCTTACGATTTCCGTGAAAGTGCACCAGCAGCTGCCACTCCTACTATGTGGTTCGAAAATGAAGAGTATTCCTTTGAGCGACATCACCTCAGTCATCTCTCAGTCGGAGTGCCTGGGACTGTTGCGGGTTTACATTTGGCTTGGGAAGAACACGGGACATTACCGTGGTCCAGGTTAGTTGAGCCCGCGATTGCTCTAGCAGAGAATGGATTCACCGTAACGCACGATTTTTCCGCGTCGTTGAAGCAAGCGCTACAGCGAATACAAATTTATCCGGCATCGGTAGCTCAATTTTCAAAGCATGGCGTGCCCTACGAGGCAGGTGAGATATTTCGTCAACCGGATCTTGCACGCACGTTGCAGCGGATTGCGGACTTTGGACCGGCTGGTTTCTACGAAGGTGAAACTGCGAGATTGCTGGCCCAAGAGATGGCTGCAAACGGTGGGTTAATCACGGAAGATGATCTTAAAGCCTATCGTGCAATAAAGCGCGAGCCAATTCGTGGTACCTATCGTGGTTACGAAATCATTTCAATGCCGCCGCCAAGTTCTGGCGGGATCGTGCTCGTCGAAATGCTTAACATGCTTGAAGGCTACGACTTAGTTTCGTCAGGATTTCAGTCTGCGCGGACGATACATCTAATGACGGAAGCGATGCGACGGGGTTATGCCGACCGCGCTTTGTATCTCGGAGATCCGGATTTTAATCCTGAGATGCCGGTAACCCGTTTAATCTCGAAGTCACATGCTACAGATTTGCGTGATTCGATTGATGAAGAGCATGCGTCAATATCGAGTCCAACCAGTTTTACTTGGCCGTCAGAAAGTCCAGAGACGACGCATTTTTCGGTGGTTGATGCTGCTCGCAACGCCGTTTCTTTAACCTATACCCTCGAATTTGGATATGGTTCAGGCATCGTGGTGCCGGGTGCTGGTTTTCTGTTGAATAACGAAATGGGAGATTTTAATGCTGGGCCGGATATCACAAACGCGAATGGTCTGATCGGCACAGAACCCAATTTGGCAGAGCCTTACAAACGAATGCTATCGAGTATGACGCCAACAATTCTCACAAAAGATGGTCAGCTCTTTATGGTCACTGGCACGCCTGGAGGCCGGACGATTATTAATACCGTGCTGCAGACCATTCTGAATGTTGTGGATTTCGGTATGAATGCACAGGAAGCTACTGATGCGCCACGTTTCCATCACCAATGGTTGCCAGATCGGATTAGTTACGAACGCCTCGGTTTTTCAGCCGATACGATCGCCCTTTTGGAGGCACGTGGCCACACGCTACAAGCAAGGAATGGTGGGCAAGGCACTGCGCAGTTAATCGTTTTTGACGTCGAGAGGAATTTGCTCGAGGGTGGGCTAGACCGTCGCAGACCTGATGGGGGAGCCGTCGGAACCGATCGATAAGCTAACGACCTAATAACTGCCTATTAGACCACCGTCTACTTGGATCGCACTGCCAGTAATGTAGCTTGCGGCTTCCGACGCAAGAAATACGGCAAGGTTAGCGAGTTCGTCTGGCTGTCCAAGTCGACCGAGAGGAATCGTCTGAACTGCGGCCGACCGGACAGCTTCAAAGGATTGATTAGAGCGTGCTGCGTCTGCGCGATCAAGTTCGTCGACCCGCTCGGTTGATAGACGTCCCGGTGCGATGACGTTTACTAGGATGCCGTCTTTGGCTAGCTCCTTCGATAATGTTTTAGCTGTTCCTAACACCGCCATTCGCATTGCATTGGAAAGCACGAGACCTGGAATCGGTTGACGGATTGACGAAGAGGCGATTGTGAGCAGTCGTCCGTAACCCGTCTTCTTCATTTCAGGTGCCGCAGCGCGGGCTAGTTCTACGAAACTCATTAGATTAAGGTCAAAGGCTGTCGTCCACTGGTCTGTTGACATTTCTGACGAGTCGCCGGCTGGTGGACCACCAGCATTATGCAATGCGATTTCAAGGCCACCGTAAAGTGTGACGCACGTTTGTACGAGCGTGTACGCCGTGTCACGTTGGCTAACATCGGAAGCGACGGGATGGACACGCGTTCCAGCATCCGCACGAATACGTTCGGCGGCTTCATTGATGCGAGCGTCATCACGGCTAGTGATGACTAGGTCGCATCCCTCTCTTGCTAAACCCAACGCGCATGCATAACCTAACCCCCGGCTTGCCGCATAAACCAAGGCACGTTTACCTTTTAGACCGAGTTGCACGAGTGATAACCTCCATTCCAATCTAGAAGCATGTCTCTCAAACCATTCGATACTTCAGCGTGTTCTCTCAAATAAGTTGGGTGATTCGATTCAGCGACTAGTTGATGCATATAAACGCTGGTATGTCGTGTAATTGGTGATTACTTCACGTACAAACCGACGTGTTTCACTATACGGGATTGAATCAACAAATTGATCTTCACGAAGTCCATCGGCAGCCTGCCACCACACGGCTGCTAAGTCTTCACCTGCATTATAGGAAGCTGTAACCGGAGCGACGGCACCCTCAAACATTGTGAGTAATCTTTGCATGAGCGTAGCCCCTAAGCGGGTATTCACGCGTGGTTGGAGGAGGACTGCTTCGTCTAGAGGGACGTCTTGGAGCCCTACTGGTACACGGAGCTCTTCAGCTGTGTACGGCATGATCTGCATTAAACCGAGTGCGCCAACCAAAGACCGCGCATTGGAATCGAAACGTGATTCCTGACGCATGAGTGCATAGAGTAGCAAGGGATCGACACCTGTGGCTTCGCCGGCATCTTCCACGTCACTTAGGAAGGGACGCGGGTAAAGGAGATTCCAGAAATCATCTGGTAACCCTTTCGCTGGTTGGCGTAGGAACTGGCCGAAATGGTTCACGAGAATATTCATTCCTTGATTGTAAGCACCTGCATTTGCCAAGGCGCGTACAGTGACGAGGGCGAGGGCTTGGTCGCCACGCTGACGCTCCAGTAGTTTTCGAACAGAATCCGCAGCGTCTGCAGCCAGACCAGCTTGCGCAAGGATTGAGGCAGCTTTAAATTCCGGTTGTTGAGTCGTAGAAGTCGAAAGCTTTAAGACAGGAAAAGTGATTGTTCGTGTTTCTGGAACAAAGGTCTCGGAGTTTGCACCGAAGCGCAGTTCCTGCAGGCGTTTTTTGGCTTTAAGTCCGTAGTAGTGATACGGAAACCGTTGTTGGAGTGTTTGGAACAGCTTAATAGCGTGGTCCTCACGGGACAAGCGGTGTTCCGCAATGCCACACCAATACAATGCTGCTGGTTCAAGATCGCCGGTTGGCTTTCTCTGCAGCAGTCCACGGAGGTTCAGGGCAGCACGTTCGAACTGGCCAACGCGAATTGCGGCGACCCCAGCTCGCCATAGGACCGTGCGGCGATCGGAGGCGTTCTCAGTCATGCGGTACAGCTCGCGATAGACTGCCAGACCTTCTTTAATTTCGCCGACCGCGACCAGATAAGCCGCGAGTAAGGTTCCGGTGCTGCGACGAATAGTCATCGATGTTCCAGGGCTCCGGCCTGACCACAGATCATGACCTAGGTTTTTAACTTCGTCAGTTTTCGCTTCTCGAACGGCCAAGCGAAATCGTGTCAGACGAACACGTGGCAGTTCTTCGTGTGTTGGGTGCTGCCTCGCAAATTCCTCACAGAGGCGTTTCGCTTCAGCATTCGCACGCATGGCATAGAACGTCTCGATTCTCTCGAGTTGGATGACCGCGTTCTGTTCCCGATCAGGATTGTTATCATTCCAATCCTCGATCAGTTCAAGGGCTGCTTCATAGCGTGCTTGATTGCGAAGACTCTTCACGTGTTCTTGGTACTGAGTGTTGCTTAATGGTGTACGTGTGGCGCCTGTGGAGCTAACAAGAAGATTTTCTGCAGAACGGGCAGCTATAAAGCCATCGGCCGTCCTACTCAAGGTTTGGGCCTCTCGGTACAGTGTTAGGGCACCTTCAATATTACCAGCCGCAGCTTCGAGGCCAGCAATACCGAGCCGAGCCCGGTCAGCTGAACGGCCTGAGGTGCGAAGTCGCAGGGCCAGACGGTACATAGCTATTGACTCTTGCGCGATTCCATTTTGGTTATAGTTGTCAGCAATGTTGAGTATGAAGTCGAGATGTTCTCGCTCCGGTTGATTATTGGTTAATAACTGCAGGTACTTATGTGCTTGAGCGGCGTCACCCTGACTCGTTAGATGTGTGATTACGGTCGTGAGAGCGAAGTGACGTAATGCAGCTTCCTCTTCGGCGATCGCGAGCAGTAGCTGCCTGCTTTCGGTGTATCGCTCCAGTTCGGCTAAGAGACTTGCTTTTAACACTCGTGCTGCAATTGGTGCCGTTGATTGTGGGGTTCCACTAATGACCTCGTCGATCACTGCTAGGGCTGCCAGGGCATTATCAGCATTTCGAACCTCGAACACCTGAGGATAATTGGTGGAAGGGAGTCGTATTTGTTCACTGGCGAGTACTGGGGTTGCTAGCAAATTCCAGATCAGCACCAAAAACGCTACCAAGAGTCCCATCGCTTGGGCGTTGAGGTTCCAAGTTTTCCTAGTCATGACGCTACAGCGTACCATGCTTCCGATTCCCAATTCTTGTATGGGTCCGCGACACTAAGCTTTCCATGCGGCATATCTTTGCAATGGTTGGCTGGTCGCTGTGTTCCAAAGACGTTACAATGTCCGCAGGAATGGGCGTCACCCATCTTCGTATGTGCCCATAGGCTTGGGAAAGATAGTCGATGCTCAAGCAGGGCGCCCCATAATCGATAGGAGAAGTTTTGTGCATATCACATCAGGAAAACTTGCAGGTATGAAGGCAGTTTCGAACGACCGCGGTGTAATTGCCGCTGCTGCGATGGATCAACGTGGCTCCTTAAAAAAATCTTTGGCTGCGCAAAAGGGTGGCGATATTACGGACACGATGATGCAGGAATTTAAGGCAGTTGTTGCAGAAGTATTGACACCACACGCTAGTGCAATTCTTCTGGATCCCCAATGGGGACTCGAAGCTTCGAAGCAGCGATCGAAGAACGCCGGATTACTGCTGGCTTACGAATCAAGTGGATACGACAATACTCAACCTGGTCGGTTATCTGGTCTTTTGCAGCACTGGTCTGTGAAGCGCTTACAAGAGCAAGGCGCAAATTGCATCAAGATTTTGTTGTACTACTCACCATTCGAAGATAAGGCGATCAACGAGGAGAAGCATGCATGGATTGAACGGATCGGTGATGAGTGCAGAGCAAACGACATTCCGTTCTTTCTTGAACCCGTTGGTTACGATCCTAGTGGTGGTGATGAGAAGGGACCTGAATTTGCCAAGATCAAACCCGAAGTGGTCAAACTCAGCATGGCAGAGTTTACGAAGGAACGTTACGGCGTTGATGTGATGAAAGTGGAAGTGCCAGTTAATATGAAGTGTGTCGAGGGTGCTCAGGCCTTCGCTGGGACCAAGGCTTATACCAAGGATGAGGCGATGGAGCATTTTCGAGCAGCTGCAGCGGTTGCCACGAAGCCGTTTATCTATCTTTCAGCGGGTGTGAGTAATGCGGAGTTCACCGAATCACTCCAACTGGCGACTGACTCTGGCGTCAAGTTTTCGGGAGTGTTGTGTGGACGTGCAACTTGGAAAGAGGGAATTCCTGTTTATGCGAAACAGGGCGTCAGCGCCTTTCGGACTTGGCTTGAAAGTGAAGGGGTTGCCAACATCAATAATGTGAATGACCGGTTGCAAACAGCCAGTCCATGGTACGCGGCGTATGGCGCTGATTCAGCTGACGCCTTGGCATAAGGTGGATTGCTGTGATTAACCTCGCGTTGATCGCGATTCACGCCTGATTATTTGCATTGATGCACTACGCTTATCACGCTAACGTGCTGAAGGCACTCGAGGGCCATGGGTTGCAACCGACGGCCTCGACACCCCCTCAACTGGTCAAGGATCACATTACTAACCTCTACTTGTACGAACTACGAGGTCTCCGAAAGCGACTGATGCGCAAAGAATTTCCGAAGCATGAGTATGCAAGCTTGGTGGAGAATTTGCGGCAGCGTTACCCCCTAATGTCCTTAGCGAGCAATCGCTGGGCGACGGTGTCGGGCTGACCCCTGATGAGAGACCGTGAGTGGTTAGGACTGCTCGGTTCGTTGGTGGTAGCTTAGGTCATCTTCAAGAGTGCCACACAGATGAATCTGTAGACCGAGTTCCTTGGCCATCGACGCTTTGGCAATCAATGCTTGCAAGGCTGTAGTCGCATTCGGAGCATAAGCGACTTGGATGTGGTTCGCCTTGTGCTGAGCCATCAATTGGTCGCGGCTGACCCCGTAGAGCACCGCATGCATGATGGGCCATTGGGGGGTCGTCAGATGCCAACGCCGTTCCGTTTCCTCATCAGGGAGTCGAACGACACCACCACGACCGATGTCCATGTGGAGCATGTTGCTTTCGATGTAGATCCGGCTCCAGACGATCTCACCCGGCTTACTAATACCTTTTAGGGTTGAACCGCCAAGTGGGAAATACATGGGCGGCTGACGTTCCCCAACTGCTCCTCGGTAGCCGTCAATGAAATGATTGGCGGGTGCAGCGCCTGAGATCTCGAACACCCACACGAATTCGTCCACACCGTAATCGTGCACGGCTTCACCCCACCGAACATCATGAAGTGTCGTTGAAGGGTCGAGCCCGAGGTTTGTCCAGACTCGATTGGTGAGGATCGCATCGACACCCGCACACTCGTCCACTTCATTGAAATGCGGGATCGCCGAACCTGCGAAAACTTCGTTGCCCTCTGCATCTTGCACTGGTGGTCGGTCCAGGTTGTTTAATAAGCCTTCAGCGAGGTCGGATGAGACACAGATATCCTTGAGTCCTTGTTGATATTGAATACCGATGGCTGCACACCCAAAGTCAGCTGCGAGTCGAGCAGCTGCGTCATACATCTTGAGCCCTTCGAGCACCTGCGCTTGGGTTAGATGCTGGGTTTCGTCCTGCCCGAATCGAAACTGCATGCCACGGTTGAGGAGCCACTCGAGATGGGCGGTAGCGGTGCTGTCTGGCACGTCACGCATCGCAGCGTACAGTGCTGATTGACTCAGACGTTCCTTAAAGATCCCGAGAGGGTGGAGCAGGTGGTCGGGAATGATCGCATTGAACATCCCCATGCAGCCTTCGTCAAATACTCCGAGGATGGCTTGGTCGGTACGCAACGTGACGGCGAGTGCCCGTCCTCGTTGTTCGTACTCGGCAAGCGCCAGCGGCCACGTCTGATCGGCCAGGGCACGAACGTGACCAAGTTCATGGGTAAATGCGCCGGACTGTATCCAGTCACTCAGGCATCGACGCGCGAAGTCATCCTGAAAATCTTCACTCCAGATCGTGCTATACGGCACCCCGGCTTTCGTCAACGACCCATTCAGGTTAAGTAGCCCCACGAGGCCAGGCCATTCACCACTCCAGTTCGCTAAAGTGATGATTGGCCCTCGGTGCTTACTTAACCCAGCCAGGATGTGACTGGTGTACTGCCACACAGCAGTGGCGACCACTAGCGGAACGTCCGGATCCAGTCGCCGAAAGACGTCCATCCCATAGGCTTGCCCATCAATGAAGCCGTGGCCCTTATCGGGTACGAGGTCATGTGCACGGGTGACTGGGCGGCCGAACTCGGCGAAGACCTGACCGATCGTGGTTTCCAGCGCGGCTTGGGCTGGCCAGCATCGTTGGTTCGCGGCGAGCCGAGAGTCTCCACTGGCGATGAGATGAACCGGTCGTTCGTTGTTCATAACGTACGTATCTGGGTAATTAGACCATGGTCGTTACGACTTTCTGTAGCATACCCGACTTATCGTCATCCGACGGTTTCCAGACTCCACTCAGTGTAAGATGACAAGAGAGGTTCGGTTTCGCATCCCCTGGCTGGAGAGAAAGGATCATGATGAACGACCCCAAGGAAAAGCCCTCCGGTTCGAAGGCGCCAGCGTTCGTACCAGACCTGCTTGAGCATGGCGCCCCACGTCGCGGACAATCGCAGACTTTAGATAGGCGGTTGTTTATGCAGCTCCATGTGTTTACTGATTCTCCGTGGAATTTTAACGACGATGTTCGTCTTACCACCAAAGTGTCGGAGTACGTTGACCGAGGCCTTGAAGCTGTCGTCTATACGAATGTGAATGATCCTTGCGGTATTGGTGTGCTGGTAATGTCTGAAGACCCAGGAACGTTACATTCCACTTCGATTGCCTTATTCAATGAAGCACCGTTCACTGACCTGACACCAGTGCCGGATTTTACAATGTTTGGTCGGACTTATTCGGCTGGACGTGAAGCCGATCTAGAAGATTTCCTGTTGCAGAAACCTCGACGGAATGCCTTGAACCCGGACCACCCGTGGGCCATCTGGTATCCGCTTCGCAGGTCGGGTGCGTTCAACCGTCTTGAAAAAGCGGAACAGGGTCGGATGATGGTGGAGCATGCGCTAATCGGACGCGCCTACGGTGAAGCAGGTGCGGCCACGGATATTCGTCTGGAATGTCACGGTCTCGATCGCGACGATAACGAATTCGTGTTGGGCATTGTCGGTTCGGAGTTGTATCCCTTGTCTAAATTGATTAAGGATATGCGCAGTACCCGCCAGACCTCTGAATTTATCGAGAAGATGGGCCCGTTTTTTATCGGTCGTGTCCTCTACCAAAGCCCGTTACTCGCTGACTCACACACGGGGTAACGGTAATCCAACGTTAGAGACCTGAAAGTTAAAGGAGCGAGATGGCGACGTGTGCGGAGGTGCTTGCACAGACACTCAGGGATGGTGGCATCACTCGGATGTACGGCTTACCAGGTGGCGAGATCCTCGATTTTGTTGAAGCGGCTCGCAAGGTCGGGATTGAGTTTCTGCTGACGCGCCACGAAGCGACCGCATCCTTGATGGCAGACGCCACCGGTCAGATGCAGCGCCGGCCCGGTGTGTGTGTCTCGACTTTGGGCCCAGGGGCCGTGAATATGACACTTGGGGTGGCGAACGCCTTTCTTGACCGTGCACCCATGATTGCCATCACGGCAGCGACTGCGACGGCGGCACAGCCCTACGCAACGCATCAAAATCTTGACTTGAATGCCGTGTACCGTCCATTTACAAAGATGTCTATCACATTGAATGGGGAAGACACCGCAGCGAAGGTGCGCCAGGCCTTCTGTTGCACGCTTGAACCGCGTATGGGACCGGTGCACATTAGCCTGCCCAGTGACGTCAGTCGCCAACCAGAACGGCAAAGTACGGACCCCTTAAGTGTGGCCCTCATGCCAGAGCCTGTTGCTCCAGCTTCGACTGAAGCGATCGATCGAATGGTGCAGCATCTTCACCAGGCGCGGCGTCCTGTGGTGCTTCTCGGTCTGGACCTTAACCCGGAGACGGATGTGGAAGCAGTCCGCCGCTTTGTTGAGGCGTTTGGCGCGCCCGTATTCGTGACGCCGAAAGCCAAAGGCCTGCTGCCAGAAGATCATCCACAGTTTTTTGGCGTGTGCTGCGGGGTCTCCGGTGATGGTGTCATCGTCGATTTTCTGAGTACCGCTGATCTGTTGGTGGGCGTCGGCTTTGAGCCCGTCGAGTCCGAAAAATTATGGCATCAAAGCCTACCCCTCGTGTCCGTTGGTCCGCTATCAATCGCGGCGGGCCAGTTTAAGCCCGCTGTTGAACTTGTGGGCGAGGTGCGGTCCTCGCTTGATGCGCTTGCCGGGATTTCCTGGTTACAGACTGGCTGGAGTGAATCATTGTTGACGGAATTTCAAGCAACACTGGCGGATGTGTTGACGCCTCCAGAACAACTCGATCATGGGCTGTCACCGGTGGAAGTGACGCGATGCCTCCGGCAAGTGTCGGCCGCGGATACGATTTTGACGACGGACGTCGGTTCGATCAAATTTGTGACAACACAGGCGTGGACCACGTTTGCGCCGCTTTCGTTTTTTGAATCCAACGGCCTGTCGTCGATGAGTTACGCGTTTCCGGCAGCTATGGCAGCGACACTACAGTATCCGGACCGTCCCGTTCTTTGTACGATTGGTGACGGTGGCTTCGGAATGACACTAGGGGATGTCGAGACCTGTGTTCGAGAAAAACTCCACTTCGTGACGGTTGTATTTAACGATCAATCGCTGAGTCTAATTCAAATTGCCCAAGCCCGACGGGGTCTCACTGAACGCGGTGTCCGCTATGGCTCCGTCGACTTTGCGGCAGCAGCGGCGGCGCTTGGCGCATGGAGTCAGCGCGTGACGTCACTTGAAGAGTTGGCTGAAGCCGTTCAAGCGGGCCGGATGAGTAATCGGCCAGCAGTCATCGACGTGCCGATTGATCCTCGCGAATATCAAGTGCATGCGGCACCACCCAAGATGGTCTAACCCAGGGGAGACATTATGCAGGATGCCTTAATTACGACTGTGAACCGTAACCAGACAGCGCGCGGTTATTGTTTGGTGTTGTGCGTCTCCTTGTTAGGGTCGTTCGCGATGGGCTGTGGGCCCACCGCTCCGGTTGTCGAAGATGCATCAGAAGAAGTGATTTCGACAGCGGTGATGGATGCAGCTGTTCTAGATGCTCAACTGGATGAGCTGCTGAAGTCCGGTCAGCATGACGGGATGGAAGTGAGTGTCTGGGTGGGTGGACGCGAGGAGGATCCCTGGTATGTGCGCAACGCAGAAGTGTGGCGACCGGTCGCCAGTGCAATCAAGGTCGCCTACCTCATCGAACTGTTTAACACCTATGCTGACCAACTTGATGGTGTGCTCGAGGGCGCTGCAGAGATTGTCACTGAT
>PYIL01187794.1_pt1 | contig 17685 bp, 15 predicted proteins | sample 3578041 | NCBI WGS metagenome assembly PYIL01 (sample SAMN08408023, study PRJNA431606) | Marine metagenome isolate SA_KN192-05_S13_150m, whole genome shotgun... | biome: marine; feature: oceanic pelagic zone; material: water; isolation source: 150 m water sample, 0.2-0.8 um fraction ... | reverse complement strand
GAGGGGTGGGCGAGGAGATTCCCTACCGGTTCGAACCGGGCGTCGACACGGCCCGACTTCTGGACGACCACGGGGCTCTGGTCGCTGGAGAGGAAAGTGGGGTTGAGGTAACCGTGGCCGGTCGGCTGATGCTACGGCGTCTTCAGGGACAGCTGGCCTTCGGGGTGCTCCAGGACTCGTCCGGTCGAGTTCAGTTGTTCGCCCCGGAGAAGACCACTCCGGATTTCGCTGGCTTCGCTGGGCTGCACCTCGGCGACTGGGTAGGTGTGACCGGGGAGGTGCTGCGCACCAAGCGGGGTGAACTCTCCGTCAGGGTGGACTCATGGGTGCGCCTGGCCGAGGCCCGCCGGCCGTTCCCCGACAAGTGGCACGGGATCACCGATGTCGACACCCGCTACCGGCAGCGGTACGTGGACCTCTGGGTCACCGAGGAAACCCGGAGGGTATTTGCCACCCGTAGCCAGGTCGTTTCCTGGATCCGTAGGTGGCTGGAGGGCCGCGGCTTCATGGAGGTTGAGACGCCGGTTTTTCATCCGATCCCCGGTGGTGCGCTTGCCCGTCCGTTCACCACCCACCACCAGGCTTTGGACATGGACCTGTACCTTCGGGTGGCGCCTGAGTTATACCTGAAGCGCCTGGTGGTGGGCGGATTTGAACGGGTCTTCGAGATTGCCCGGGTGTTTCGGAACGAGGGGCTATCTACCCGCCATAACCCCGAGTTTACGATGCTTGAGTTGTACCAGGCTTACGCCGATTACCGCGACATCATGGACTTGGTTGAGGAGTTGGTTTCCCAGTTGGCGGTCGAGGTATGTGGGACGACCTCGATTTCCTACGACGGTCGGGACCTGGAGCTGGCTACCCCGTGGCGGCGGGCTCCGATGTTGGAGCTACTTGGTGAGTACGCCGGCATTGAGGTCGACCTGGACACCCCACAGGGTGACTTGGAGGGCTTGTGCCAGGAGAGGGGGATCCCCATCGAGGATCACTGGGGCCCGGGCAAGCTGATCACCGAGCTTTACGAGAAGACGACCGAGCCTGAGTTGTGGGGTCCGGTGTTCGTGACTGACTACCCACGGGAGGTGTCACCCCTGTCTAGGGACCATCGCAGCCGGCCGGGTCTAGTGGAGCGCTTCGAGGCAATCGTGGCAGGCCGGGAGCTTTGCAACGCGTTCACCGAGATAGTGGGACCGGACGACCAACGGGCCCGATTCTCCGACCAAGAGGCGGTACGGGCGGCCGGCGACCAGGAGGCTATGGCGATCGACGATGACTACCTACGGGCCCTTGAGTATGGGTTGCCCCCCACCGGTGGGCTTGGGGTCGGCATCGATCGCCTGGTGATGTTGCTTACTGACACCACGAGTATTCGGGATGTGATCCTGTTCCCAACCCTGCGTCCTGAACAGGGCTGATTGAACCGACGCAGGCTTTAGGAGAATGGGGACATCTGGTCGGCAAGAAGGTCGCAGGTGACCTGCAAGGTGTGGATCGCCGGTGTGGGCGGAAGTGAAGCCAGGTCCTGTCGGGCCTCGTCGGCGAAGCCGCGTGCGGTGGCGACCGTGTCGACTATGGCCGCGTCGGCCCTAACCAGATTTCGAGCCCGATCCCGGGTGGCGAGATCCATCGGACCTCCGAGCATGGACCGGAGGTCCGGTCCCGCGGAGCCGGCCAGGGCCCGAATGACGGGGAGAGTGTAGACACCCTCGGCCAGGTCGTTACCGGCTGGCTTGCCTAGCTCCTCGTCGGTGGCCATCACGTCTAGTAGGTCGTCCACAACCTGGAACGCCAGCCCGTAATGGTGTCCGAATGCGCTTAGGGCATCGACCGCCTCTTGGGGGTGACCGGCGACGATGCCGCCGATGCGTGCTGAGGTAGCCAGCAGTGCGGCCGTCTTTCCGGAGATCGACGCCAGGTAGGCCTCTTCGGTTCGGTCCGGGTCGAAGGCTGCTCGGACCTCTCGGACCTGGCCTTCGCAGAGGGCGGCGATGGTGGAGGCCAGCAATCTGGCGACCTCAGTGCCCAGGTCGGCGGCTATCTCTGAGGCCCGGGCCAAAAGGTAGTCACCGGCCAGGATGGCTTCCCGGTTACCCCAGCGGGCGTTGACGCTCTTAACGTTACGGCGAGTTTTGGCGCCGTCGATGACGTCGTCGTGGTAAAGGGAGCCCTGGTGGACTAGTTCGACGGCCACTCCTCCCAGGATCACGTCGTCGGTTGGGGCTTTGGGGTGCTCGGCCAGGGCCTGGGCCGAGGCAATGGTCAGGCCCGGTCGGATCCGTTTGCCTCCGGCGTCGATCAGGTGTCGTGACATGTCGGTCATAAGCGGTTCGTCGGAGTCGATGGCGCGGTGCAGCCCCGTCTCGGTCCGGAGGAGGGCCTCGGCCATACCCGGCAGCTCAAGCAGCGTCGGCGGATTGGCCACACGAGGAGGATACGGCGGGTTTGACGGTGGTCGAAATCGTCTTTTCCGCGCCGTAACGATCGCGGGTCGTCGGGCGGCCCTATGGGTAGTCGGTGGCCACGGGTACACTTGGCTCAATATCGGGACTGGTGGGGCAGCTGGTCCAGGAGCAGACTTCGAGACGGAAGGTGAGCGGGTGTTCGAGCGGTTCACCGATAGAGCTAGGCGGGTGGTTGTGTTAGCGCAGGAAGAGGCACGCCTGCTGAACCACAACTACATCGGTACGGAGCACATCCTATTGGGGCTCATCCATGAAGGTGAGGGGGTGGCCGCTAAGGCGTTGGAGTCTTTAGGTATCTCACTGGAGGGGGTCCGAAGCCAGGTAGAGGAATTGATCGGTCAGGGTGGGAGTTCGCCGAGCGGGCACATCCCGTTCACGCCGCGGGCCAAGAAAGTCCTCGAGTTGTCGTTGCGGGAGGCCCTCCAGTTAGGGCACAACTACATTGGTACCGAGCACATCCTGCTAGGGCTGATACGCGAGGGCGAAGGTGTAGCCGCCCAGGTGCTGGTGAAGTTGGGTGCCGATCTATCGCGGGTCCGCCAGCAGGTAATTCAGTTACTGTCCGGCTACACCGGCTCCGGTGGTGCCGAGTCGAGCGAGAAGGCCGGGGCCACCTCTGGTGGTCGTGGCGGAGACAGCCCGTCCGGATCGCTGGTCCTTGACCAGTTCGGCCGCAACCTCACTCACGCGGCTACCGAGAAGAAATTGGACCCGGTCATCGGACGGAAACGTGAACTGGAGAGGGTCATGCAGGTTCTCTCCCGTCGAACCAAGAACAATCCGGTGCTAGTTGGCGAACCCGGAGTGGGTAAGACGGCCATCGTCGAGGGTCTGGCCCAGATGGTGGCCGGGGGGGACGTCCCCGAGACGATTCGAGGAAAGCAGCTCTACACCCTTGACCTGGGCGCTCTGGTGGCCGGAAGCCGTTATCGGGGCGACTTCGAGGAGCGCCTCAAGAAGGTTCTCAAGGAGATCCGGACCCGTGGCGACATCATCCTTTTCATCGACGAGATCCACACCCTGGTGGGTGCCGGGGCAGCCGAGGGGGCGATTGACGCAGCGGCGATCCTCAAACCGATGCTGGCCCGGGGAGAGTTGCAGACTATCGGTGCCACCACCCTCGACGAGTACCGTAAGCACGTCGAAAAGGATGCGGCCTTAGAGCGCCGACTCCAGCCGATCACTGTGGACGAGCCCACCGTGGCCCACACCGTAGAGATTCTCAAGGGATTGCGAGAGCGCTACGAGTCGCATCACCGGGTGACAATCACCGACCAGGCGCTGGTAGCCGCTGCCAACCTGGCCGACCGCTACATTTCTGATCGACACCTTCCCGACAAGGCCATCGACCTGATCGACGAGGCGGGGTCTCGGTTACGTCTGCGGCGCATGGACACCCCCGACGACCTCCGGGAACTCGAGACCGACCTTGCTGAGATTGTTCAGCGCAAGAAGGCCGCGGTGGAATCCCAGGACTTCGAAGAAGCCGGCCGACTGCGCGACCAGGAGAAGGAACTGCAGTCTCGTAAGGCCGAGAGGGAGTCCGAGATCCGGTCGTCTGGCGTGGATCTGTTCGACGAGGTCGATGAGGAGGCGGTCGCCGAGGTCCTCTCGGTGTGGACCGGGATTCCCGTCTACAAGTTGACCGAAGAGGAGACCCAGAAACTTCTCCGGATGGAGGAGGATCTCCATAAGCGCGTTATCGGCCAGGAGGACGCCATTGGGGCGGTAAGCCAGGCCATCCGTCGTACCCGGGCTGGCCTGAAGGACCCGAAGCGCCCATCGGGGTCGTTCATCTTCCTCGGGCCCTCCGGAGTGGGAAAGACCGAACTGGCCAAGACGCTGGCCGAGTTCCTCTTTGGCGATGAGGAGGCGCTGATCGCCCTTGACATGTCCGAATACATGGAAAAGCACACAGTAAGTCGTCTAATCGGCTCGCCGCCTGGATACATCGGGTACGAGGAGGGAGGACAGTTGACCGAAGCGGTCCGTCGTCGTCCGTTCTCGGTAGTGCTCTTCGACGAAATCGAGAAAGCCCATCCGGATGTGTTCAACACCCTGTTGCAGATCCTTGAGGAGGGTCGGCTCACCGACTCGCAGGGCCGCTCAGTGGATTTCCGCAACACGGTCCTGATCATGACATCCAACCTGGGTACTGCCGACCTGCGCAAGGCCAACCTGGGCTTTGTCAAGACGGGCGAGGCGATTAGCTATGAGCGGATGAAGGCCAAGGTCCAGGACGCCCTCAAGGCCAACTTCCGGCCCGAGTTCCTGAACCGGATCGACGAAACCATCGTCTTCCACGAGTTGACGATGGAGGAAGTGGTTCGGGTCGTGGACCTGATGATCCGGCGGGTGGTCGACCAATTGGCCGGACAGGGTCTTGGGTTGGAGCTCACCGATGCCGCCAAGGCCCACCTGGCTGCTGAGGGTTACGACCCGACGATGGGGGCCCGCCCCCTGCGTCGGGCAATCCAACACCTGGTTGAGGACCCGCTGTCCGAACGGCTGCTCCAAAAAGAGTTTACCGCCGGCGAGATCATCGTTGTCGACGTGGTCGAGGGTAGCGAGGACGAATCGGATGACGAGCCGAAGGAGACGGCTGGTGACGCGGCCCGGGGGGGCCGGCGGATCGTCTTTAGAGCCATCGCCGGGTTCGAACCGCCGACCATGGAGATGGCCGTGGAGGGCGCTGAGTAGGCAGCCCGGCTGGGTACGGCGCCGTCGGGACCGGGGCCCTCACCTAGCGTCGTGATCATGTCCGTGTCTGTCCCATTCAGGGTCCTAATGCAACTGGTGACCCTGGTCGCCTTCGTGTCGGTGCTCTCAGCTTGTCGGGTGGAATCGACGGTGAGCGTCGAGGTGGCCGGCGACGGTTCGGGGGTGGTCGGAGTAGAGGTTCTCCTCGACGAGAAGGCGACCGTCGCGGTCGGGAACCTTGAGCGCCAGTTGCGCTATGACGACTTGGTCGAAGCAGGGTGGTCGGTGCACCGTCCGGTTCTGACCGACGACGGTGGCACCCTGGTGACGGCTGCCAAGCCGTTTGAGGTGCAGAACCAGCTGGGCTCAGTCCTTGACGAAGTTCTTGGTCCGGGGGTCTTCGATAATTTCGAACTAGTTCGAGAGCGCTCCTTCGCCACCACGACCTGGGTGATCTCCGGCATCGTCGATCTGTCGCGGGGCCTTAATCTGTTTAGCGATCCGGCGCTCAGGGGGGCCCTTTCAGGGCTGCCCCTGGGGCGAACCCCTGAACAACTGGCCGAACTTGTTGATTGCGAGACGCCCTGCGATCCGGCTGGGGCCTTCACCTTGGATCTGGTGGTGACCCTGCCTGACGATCAGGATCTTCCGGCGGAGGCAGCCCGGTGGTCGGTTCAACTTGGTGACAGGACGGCTACCCCGTTCGAGTTGTCCTCGACAATCCGCCACCGAGCGCCCCGGCTGTGGCTGGTGGTCTCACTCGTCTTAGTCGGTATGGCGGTGGTGGCCCTCGCGGTGCAGGGAATCCGGGCGTTGCTCGGGCGACGTACCACCCCTGCTACCGCCAGGCCAGTACGGGCCCGCAGGAAGGCATCGGAGATCATTGAGCAGTTGCCGCGATCCCCTCATGAACCTGCCGACCGGAGCCTGCAACTGGTGGTTGTAGGCGGCACCGGGGTGGTCTGGCAGGGGGGTACAGGGCCCGAGGGGTTGCTGGTGCCCTTTGTTCGGGCCCGTGGCGGGATCGCCGACACCGAGGAGATCGCCGACCGGTACCGGTCGGCGAGCCTCGGCCAGGTATCAACCGCTGAGTTCTGGTTGTCGATCGGGGTACTCGGCGACCCGGATACCCTGGACAGCGATTATCTGGCCCGGGTGGGACTGCGTCCGGACACCCGGCCGTTCCTTGAGCAAATGGCGGCCCGTGGCCTGCCCGTAGCCTGCATGACCAACGCCGTCTTGTCCTGGGCCCAACACCTCCGGCAGGGCCTCGGCCTACAGGAGTTGATCCCTCACTGGGTGGTCAGCGGTGAAGTTGGGGCCCGGAAGCCTAGCAACGCGATGTTTGAGGCGGTTCGTCGGATGACCGGGGTGGCCTATCCCAACATGTTGCTCATCGACTCGGACCCGTCGACCCTAGAAGCCGGTCGTGGTGTGGGGATGTCGACAGTACTTATGAGAGGTCGTGCCCTGGTACCCGACGGGTTCGCCCATCCGGTGATCGATGGGTTCGCCAACCTCTTTCGGGCTGGACGCCGTCAAGATTTACGGCGCAGCGACGGTTCGAAGTCTGACCCGCTGGTGGACTAGTAATTCCCGGGATGCGGACCAAACTGCCGTCAGGAACGACCGCCGAACTGGTCCATCCGCCGTCTGGGCCAGCCGAACAGGGTTTGGTTGTTGTCCCGGATGTGATGGGGATACGGCCGCTGTTCGATGACCTGGTGGCTCGTCTGGCCTCCGCGTACGGCTGGTCGGTGTGTGCCTTCGAGCTCTACCCGGGCCGGGAGGATCTCGAGGTGGTGGCTCGTTTGGCGGCCGCCTCGACGCTGGTCGATGAGCGGATCTTGGATGACGGGGTGGCCGCTGCCGAACTAACCGGGGCTGCCAGGGTGGGCATCCTGGGCTTCTGCATGGGTGGCATGTACACCCTCAAGGCGGTGTCCACGGGCCGATTCGATCGCCACTGCCCCTTCTACGGGATGATTCGGGTGCCCGACAGCTGGCGGGGTTCCGGCCAGGGCGAGCCGTTAGATGCCCTGGCGGTCGGCGATGCCTCCTCGGTACTTGCCGTCATTGGTGTGGAGGACCGGTGGACCCCACCTGAGGATGTGGACGCGCTAGCTGCTACCGGTGCCACCGTGGCCCGATATGAGGGAGCCGACCATGGCTTCGTACATGATCCGAGCCGTCCTGCTCACCGGGCCGATGCCGCCGCCGACGCTTGGGAGCGAGTAGTCGGGTGGCTGTCGGCCTGAGGGCGAACCTCATCGGGTCCGGGAACCGGGGGGTTTCGCTCACCGAGCCCGGAGTGTCAACTGCTCCCGGTTAGTGATCTGGTAGGAGCGCCCGACCTGGTTCAGCCATCCCAGGCGGATAAACGATGCGATGGCTTTATTCACGCGTTCCCGCGAGGCTCCGACCATGCCAGCCAGTTCCTCCTGAGTCACGGGGAGAAGGAACTCATCGTCGCCTCCAGCCATGTCCAGCAGCCGCTTCGCCGTGCGCCCGGTGACGTCAAGAAACACCGAATCGGCGAGAGCCTGGTCTGTGTTGCGGAGCCGGTTCGTCAGCACGTCGACGACCCGCCACAGCAAGGTGGGGTCAGCTTCGTAGAGAGCCCGAACTGGCCGGTAGGGCACCTCCGTGACTACCGACTCCTCCAGTGCCCGTGCTCCAGCGGAGCGCCCGCGTTCGTCGAATAGACCCATCTCGCCGAACAGATCGCCCGTTTCCATCAGGGCTACCACGGATTCCCGACCCAGGAAGTTCTGGTTGGCGATCGCGATTCGGCCCGACTCCACCACGTAGAGGGCGCCCGGGGGATCGCCTTCGGCGAACAGCACGTCGCCGCGTCGTAGCCGACGCTGGAGGGAGGCGTCGGTGATTGCCTTGAGGGAGACATCGTCAAGATCGGCGAACAAGAGGGTTTCGCGGAACAAGGTGGTGTCAGCCATGGCCACTGGCCATGCTAATGACATGCTGTCAGGAGGATGAGGTGCGTATGAGGTCAGTCGCCGGTGACGGTCGCCGGACCCAGGCCAATGTGGGGAGAACGATGAGTGTGTGGACGATCGTTGTCGCGGCTGGGCGGGGTGACCGGTTTGGTGGCGACAAGCAGGTGGTCGACCTGTCGGGTCGGCCGGTGCTGGCCCGTTCGGTAGCCACTGCGGCAGAGGTGTCCGATGGGGTCGTAGTGGTGGCCGCCTCCGACAGGCGGGCCGTAGTAACTGATCTACTGGTGGGCATCGAAGGTGTGGTGGAGGTAGTAGCAGGTGGTTCCACCCGCGCCTCCTCGGTCCGGGCTGGTTTGGTGGCGGTGCCCGACGAGGCGACGGTGGTACTTGTTCACGACGGGGCCCGACCCCTGGCCTCAGTCGAGCTGTTCCGACGGGTGGCCTCCGGGGTGGGAGAAGGTGTCGACGCGGTAGTGCCGGGGGTGGCGGTGAGCGACTCCCTGCGGGCGGTCACCGGAGGGGCATTAGATCGGGAGGAGGTGATCGCCGTGCAGACCCCGCAGGGTTTCAGCGCCCGGGCCCTGCGCGATGCACATCGTTTGGGCGGTGAGGCCTCCGATGACGCAAGCATGGTCGAGGCGGCCGGCGGCACAGTGGTGGTCGTGGAAGGCGAGGCCGCCAATGCGAAGATCACCGTTCCTCTTGATTTGGTCATGGCCGAGTTGTTGCTGGGTTCAATCCGTCCCGACCACGGCGGGGGGATGGTGGCCGGTGGATGACCTGCGCGTCGGACATGGATTCGACGTCCACCCGATTGGTGAGGACCAGGAGCGTCCACTCGTGCTAGGAGGCGTGCAGTTTGACGGCCCTGGCCTGGTCGGGCACAGCGATGCCGATGTGGTGGCCCACGCCTGTGCCGATGCTCTACTCGGGGCGGCGGGCCGGGGCGACCTGGGTGAGCGTTTCCCGGACACTGATCCTTCCCTGGCCGGCGCCGACAGTCTTTCCCTACTTGCTGAGGTGGTAGGCGATCTGGACACCGACGGCTGGGAGGTCTGCAACGTAGATTGCACCGTGGTTCTCGAGGAGCCCCGCCTTGCTCCCCATCGGGCGGAGATGCAACGTCGACTCGGTGAGGTGGTCGGCGCCCCGGTGGGTGTTAGGGGTAGGCGGGCTGAGAGCCTGGGACCGGTGGGTCGGGGAGAGGCCGTGGTCTGTCTGGCCGTGGCCTTGATCCGACGGCGGTGAGCGGCCGCCGACGAGGCGGCCGACCTCCCCAACGGCGGGTTCGGGGCCAGCGGGGGACCACCCCGGTACGTCCCGGCGGAGGTCGGGCGAAGGGGTTGGGCGGCGACCAGGTGGAAGGTCGCCATGCTGTACGGGAACTGCTGGTGGCTGGCACCCGCAGTATTAGGGAGGTGGTTCTGGCCGGGGACCTGGACCCGGCACCCATTCTGGACGACATCATTGACTTGGCTGACGAGGCCCGGGTGTCGATCCGCGAACTAACCCGCTCCCGATTCGAGTCGATGGCCCATACCGAGTCCCCGCAGGGGGTTCTGGCCCTTGCCGCGCCACTTATCGACCGTGACCTTGACGACTTGCTGGTAACTGATGCCTCAGGCCGCCGGCCGTTCCTGCTGGTGCTCGACGGTGTGACCGACCCTGGGAACCTAGGGGCCATGTTTCGTTCGGCCGAGTGCGCCGGGGTGACCGGCGTGGTCCTTCCGCGCCACCGGTCCGCCCGGGTGACGGCCACGGTGACTAAGGCGGCCGCCGGGGCGATTGAGCACCTCCGCCTGGCGGGCGTTACAGGTGTGCCGTCGGCGCTCGGCCGCTTATCGTCGGCAGGGGTTTGGTCGGTGGGGCTCGACACCGGAGGGTCGAGTCCCATCTACGACCTTGCGGTGGCCGACCAGCCGCTAGCCCTGGTTTTTGGATCGGAGGGCCGGGGCCTGTCCCGCTTGGTCCGGGAGCGCTGTGATGCCCTGGCCCACATTCCTCTATTCGGAATCCTGGGATCGCTGAATGTGGGTGCCGCGGCAGCTATAGCACTCTTCGAGGTGGCTCGGCGTCGGGGACTGGCCGGCTGAGGTGCCCTTGGGCCAGCTGAGCCCGAGGTCGGAATCGAACCGACGACCTGGCGCTTACAAGGCGCCTGCTCTGGCCAACTGAGCTACTCGGGCGTGCCCTGATCGTAGGGTGTACTCGTCCTTCTGGGGCGGGGGGTACTTGAACGGGGTCACTGGTCGGAGGATGATTGGTCGTGGCCCTAACCGACCGAGACCGGAAGATCCTCGATCTTGAGCGGGCCTGGTGGACCGAGGCGGAGCCTAAGGACGCCCAGATTCGTGAGCGATTCGAGCTGTCCACCACCCGGTACCACCAGTTGCTGGCCGAGTTGCTTGACAACGAGGAGGCACTGTCCTACGACCCGCTGGTTGTGCGCCGCCTCCGCCGGCAACGTGATCGCCGCCGCCGGGCCCGTCTTGAACCTCGGGTCGTTGAGGACGACGGCACTCCATGACGGTCACCGGTCGTGTCGGAGGAGGTGGGCTGGGGCCAAGCAACGCAGCGGCCGCTCCCCGGGCCCTGCTAATTATCGCTGTTGCTGTCATCCTCGGGCTGGTGCTGCTCTGGAAGGGTCTCGATACCACTCCGGGGGTCGCCGTCTCGCCGGAGACCACTGACGACGGTTTGGCCGAGTCGGTGGGCATGGTGGAGGAGGGGACGGCCGGTCTACCGACAGCGGATGAACCGGTGGCTACGACCAGTTTGGCTCCGACGACCACGACCAGCACCACAGCCGTCCCTGCGCCGACCCGGCCACCGAATCAGGTACGGGTGCTGGTTGCTAACGGCTCCGGGGTCCCTCGTGGGGCCGCGACTGTGACTGGCGTCCTCCAACCGGCCGGCTACACCACTCTTCCCCCGGCTAACGCAACGCCCACCGACGCCTCGGGCATCTACTACCGGTCGGGCTATTCCGGCGACGCTCGGGCCGTGATGGATATTGTTGCCCCAGGTAATCCGGACCTGCTCTTGCCCCTGCCGCCCGGTGGGCTGGATGTCCCTGACGGCACCCTGGATCGTGTGGCAGACGCCAACGTGGTGGTCATCCTGGGCGCGGACCTCCGTATCAATCGCTGAGGGGGCCGGGTTGCGGGTGGTTGCCGCGCCCGACAAGTTTCGGGGTACGGCCAGTGCTGCCGCGGTGGCTGCCGCGATGGCCCGGTCGGTCGTCGACGCTGGAGGTTCCGCCGTGGAGGTACCTATGGCTGACGGTGGGGAGGGCACCCTGGAGGCTCTTGGGGGGCCGAATCGTACGACGCGAGTGAGCGGTCCGCTAGGTCGACCGGTAGAGGCGCACTGGCGCCTAGACGGACCGACGGCCGTGATCGAGATGGCCTTGACCTCAGGTCTGTTGCTGGCCGGTGGGTCGGACGGCAACCGGGCCCTGGATGCCACGACGGCTGGCACCGGTGAGCTGATCCGCTTGGCGGTGGAGCAAGGAGCCCGTCGGGTGCTGGTCGGGATGGGGGGTTCGGCCACCACCGACGGGGGGCTGGGAGCCCTCCAGGCCATGGGCTCGCCGGCCCGCTATCGGGGAGTTCACCTGTTGGTGGCCTGTGACGTGAGGACCTCTTTCGTCGAAGCCGCGGAGGTGTTCGGGCCGCAGAAAGGGGCCAGCCCGGCTGAGGTGGAGCTTCTTCGGCGCAGGTTGGAGCGCCTAGCCCAGGTCTACGAGGAGGAGTACGGCGTGGCCGTCGGTGACCTGCCCCGGGCGGGAGCAGCCGGTGGCCTGGCCGGTGGCCTGGCCGCCATAGGGGCCACCCTGGTCGACGGGGTTGATCTAGTGGCCGACGAGTTGGTCCTCGATGAACTGGTCGACGGTGTCGACCTAGTGGTCTCCGGGGAGGGTCACTTGGATGCCAGTTCATTCGAGGGCAAGGTGGTTGGCGGAGTGGCCGCCCACGCAACGGCCCTCGCCGTACCGCTGTTCGTGGTGGCAGGACGCGTCGACCCCGAAGTGGCCGGCCGGGTCGATGCCGTGTCTCTGGTCGAGTCTTTCGGCGAGGGGCGAGCCATGTACGACACGCTGGCCTGCGTAGCCGAGGCGGTGTCCGCTCGGCTGGCTGGCGGGCCGACTCGGGGTTGGGAGCCCCAACCTAGTCCGTAGGGTATTGGCATGGCCGTGAGCGTTCGGATCCCCACAACCCTGCGACCCCTCACCGGCGGGGCCTCCGAGGTTCAAGTGGAGGCTGGCACGGTTACCGAGGCGCTTTCCGCTCTGGAGGTGTCACACCCCGGTTTCGGCTATCGCATCCTCGACGAATCCGGCCAGTTGCGCCGGTTTGTCAACGTCTTCGTCAGCGACGACGACATCCGGTTTCTCGACGGCCTTGACACGGCGGTGCCCGAAGGGGGGACCGTGGCCATCGTTCCCGCGGTAGCAGGCGGTTACCGCTGAGCTCCCTGTCCCTCCCCGGTTAACCAAGGGACATCTGGGGGCCTACGGAGGTTGGTTTTCTGGCCTTGCGCTGATTGGATTGGCACTCCGATCAGGAGAGTGCCAGCTGATCGGGTGAGTGCCGGGGCGGCCCGTTTGGCCGTCGGTTACTTTCGACAAAAGATCCGATTGAGGAAAGGCTGACACCGATGGCGAAGATCATCACGTTCGACGAGCAGGCCCGCCGGGCTCTCGAGAAGGGCATGAACCAGTTGGCCGACGCGGTGCGGGTCACCCTAGGCCCCAAGGGCCGCAACGTAGTCCTCGACAAGAAGTGGGGAGCTCCCACAATCACCAACGATGGCGTCTCTATCGCTAAAGAGATTGACCTGGAGGACCCCTACGAAAGGATCGGCGCGGAACTGGTCAAAGAGGTTGCGAAGAAAACAGACGACGTGGCAGGTGACGGTACCACCACGGCGACGGTGCTGGCCTGGGCGATGGTCCGGGAGGGCCTCCGCAACGTGGCTGCCGGCGCCAACCCCATGTCCCTTAAGCGGGGTATCGAGGCGGCCACGGAGGCCGCTGTGGAGTCCATCGCCACCGCATCGGTAGATGTATCCAGCGACAAGGACCAAATCGCTAACGTGGCCGCGATCTCGGCCGCCGACCCCGAGATAGGCCAGATGATCTCGGAGGCTATCGACAAGGTAGGCAAGGATGGGGTCATCACCGTCGAGGAGGGCCAGACCTTCGGTCTGGAGATGGAGCTCGTCGAGGGGATGCGCTTCGACAAGGGTTACATCTCCCCCTACTTCGTGACCGACCCCGAGCGCATGGAGGCCGTCCTTGAGGAGCCGTACGTACTCCTGGTGGCCTCGAAGATTTCCGCCGTACGCGACCTAGTGCCAGCCCTCGAGAAGGTCATGCAGGCCGGCCGGCCGCTGGTCGTAATTGCTGAGGACGTGGAAGGTGAGGCCCTGGCCACGCTGGTAGTCAACAAGATCCGAGGCACGTTCACCTCTGTAGCTGTCAAGGCCCCAGGATTCGGCGACCGCCGTAAGGCAATGCTTCAGGACATGGCAATCCTGACCGGCGGCCAGGTCATCTCCGAGGAGGTGGGCCTCAAGGTTGACTCGGTGACCCTTGACATGTTGGGTTCGGCCCGCAAGATGGTGGTCACCAAGGATGAGACCACCCTCGTGGAGGGTGCCGGCGATCAAGAAGAGATCGCGGGCCGTATCACCCAGATCAAGGGCGAGATCGACAACACCGACTCCGACTACGACCGGGAAAAACTTCAGGAGCGTCTAGCCAAACTCTCGGGTGGCGTGGCAGTACTCAAGGTCGGCGCAGCCACCGAGGTCGAACTCAAGGAGAAGAAGCACCGCATCGAGGACGCGGTGAGTACCACGAAGGCGGCGATCGAGGAGGGTGTGGTGGCCGGTGGTGGCGTGACTCTGCTACGGGCCCAGGTGGCCGCCGAGTCGGCAGCCGAAGATCTGGATCACGACGAGGCCACCGGGGCCGGCATCGTTACTCGGTCCCTAGTCAGCCCGCTCACCCAGATCGCAGTGAACGCCGGCCTCGAAGGTGGTGTGGTGGTCGAGAAAGTGAGGGCCCTCGACGGCCCGAATGGCCTGAACGCCGATACCGGCGAATACGAGGACCTGATCGCCGCGGGTATTATTGATGCGGCCAAAGTCACACGCTCGGCCCTGCAAAACGCGGCGTCGATCGCCGCCCTGTTCCTGACCACCGAGGCAGTCATTGCCGACGCCCCGGAGGATGGCGGCACCCCAGGTATGCCGGACATGGATTTCTGACCGAATCGGTAGTCGCAGAGCACTCAGGGGCGCCCATCCGGGCGCCCCTCTGCGCGCCCGGGCCCTATCCGAGTGGGGGGAAGCGATCTGGGGATCCGGGGGGTTGGCAGTCGGGCTAGGGCTGGGCGTGTTGCCAGCCGAACCGGCCCTTGATGCAAAGGTGACCGTCGGTTACTGAGTGGTCGGCCGGGGAGGTGACCTTGACGATTTGTTCGTCCTGTACGTGCAAGTCCAGGTTGCATCCCACGCCGCAGAAGCCGCACACCGTGCGGGTCACCTCTTGGGCGTCAGTATCCCAGGTTCCGGTGAGGCGCATGTCGTGCTCGGTCTTGAACACTAGGGCTCCGGTGGGGCACACGCCGATGCAGTTTCCGCAATACACGCAGGCGGATTCGGGCAACTCCACGTCAAACTCGGTGGAGATGTGGGCCCCGAAACCCCGTCCGGCGGTTGCGATGGCGAAGGTGTGCTGGGCGTCGTCCCCGCAGGCTTCGACGCATTTGTAGCAGAGGATGCAGCGTTCGTAGTCCCGCACGTAGAGCTCGTCCTGGACCTTGGCCGGCTGGGCGACTGTCGTCACGTCGTGGTGATCACCCATCCGCTCAGGCCGGGAGCCGTAGTGATCCATCCAGTCGGCGATCTCTTCGTCGGCTCTGTCCATGACCACTGACGAGGCCAGTAGTTCCAGGACCATCCTCCGGCTGGTACGAACTCGCTCCGAGTCGGTAGCTACCACCATCCCCTCCTCGACGGGACGGGAGCACGACGGCACAAGGACCCGGGAGCCCTCCACCTCGACCACGCAGACCCGGCATACGTTGACCGGGGTGAGGTTCTCGGCCCAGCACAGCGTAGGGGTGTCGAGCCCGGCCCGACGGCAGGCGTCGAGGATGGTCGCCCCTTCCGGGACGGCGACTGTCTCACCGTCGATGGTGATCTCCACCAGGGTTGTTGGTACCCCGACAGGTGTTTCGTTCACCGGTTCGCCTCCAGCAGTCCGAGATCCAGGGCGGAGCGCACCGCAGATGAGGCGGTGTGGCCCAGCCCGCAGATCGAAGCGTCGCCCATCACGGCGGCCAGGTCGTCGAACAGCGGCCGTTCGTCGCCGGATGATGTGCCGTCGGACATCCTGATCAGCAGTTCCTCCTGCCTGACGGTGCCGACCCGGCAGGGTACGCATTGTCCGCACGACTCGTCGCGGAAGAAAGCCGCGATGCGCCGAACCGTGTCGGTTAGGTCATCGTGGTTGCCGAAGGCCATGACGACCCCGGAGCCCAGTGACACCCCGGCCTCTCGGGTGGCTTCGAAGGTTAGGGGGAGGTCGATGGAGTCGGGGCCGACAAAACTGCCGGCCGCTCCACCCAGCAGCACCGCGGCGAGGTCTCCGGATCCGGAGAAGCCGCCGGCTGCCTCGAGCACCTCGCCGAGGGTCACCCCGAATTCGAATTCGTAAAGTCCCGGGGTTTTGACTCTACCGCTGACGCAGAACAGCCGGGTTCCTGAGGATTTTTCAGTGCCCTCAGTGGCAAAGGCCGCCCCGCCGTCGAGGACGATGCGGGGCACGTTGGCCAGCGTCTCCACGTTGTTGACCACCGTCGGCTCGTCAAACAGCCCGTGGGTGGTGGGAAACGGCGGTTTGTTGCGAGGTTCGCCCCGGTACCCCTCGATGGAGTTGAACAGGGCGGTCTCCTCGCCGCAGATGTAGGCGCCAGCCCCGTTACGCAGTTCGATATCGAAGGTCCGGCCGGATCCAGCGACGTCGGTGCCGAGCAGACCGGCCCGTCGGGTCGCTTCGATTGCTGTGGACAGGCGCTCGGTGGCTACCGGGTACTCGCCCCGGACGTAGAGCCATCCCGTCTCGGCGCCGACGGCTAGGCCGGCGATGGTCATGGCCTCGATGATGGCGAAGGGGTCGTCTTCCATCAGTACCCGGTCCTTAAAGGTGCCCGGTTCGGACTCGTCGGCGTTGCACACCAGATGGTGGGGTCGCCCCTTTTGGTCGGCCACTGCTCGCCATTTGACGCCGGTGGGGAAGGCGGCTCCGCCCCGTCCCAGCAGTCCGGAGGCGGTGACCTCGGCAATGACCTGATCGTCTCCCATCTTCAGGGCGGTCTCAAGGGCCCGGTAGCCACCGTGGGTCCGGTAATCGTCAAGGCTTGTCGGGTCGACCACTCCGACCCGGGCTAGTAGCCGTAGCCGGTCCGAGCCGGCCTGGGGTACCGCCGTCGGTGCAGTGGGGCCACCGGTGGCTACCGCCTGGCCAATGGCCGTGGGGTCGGCGTCCCCCACGGTGAGGTCGGTGGCTCCGATGCGTTGGATGAGCACCGCGGGCCCCCGTTCGCACTGGCCGAGACACGGGCTTGGCTGTGCCTTGTATCCGGCGGCAGTCAGGGAGTCGACCAGCTCGGCGCCTCCGGTCAGCCGGCATGCCACGTCGTCGCACACGTGGAGCACCATCTCGGTCTCGGGTGGTTCGCCGGCCAACAGGTGGTAGAAGGTGGCTACTCCATAGGCCTCGGCCGGCGGTACTTCTAGGACTTGGCAGACGTGGTTGAGGCCACCCGGGCTGATCCATCCGGCGGCCCGCTGGAGGGCATGAAGGGCTGGCAGCAGAAGGTGACGACGCTCCCGAGTCCGCTGTCGGCCGCCGTAGACAAGGCGTTCTGACACCTCCACGGTGACCGGGCCCAGCCCGGCCACGGCCTGGTCTACGGCGACCCGTTCGGTCTCGGTGGGGGCGGCGGTACCGAACCTGAGGTCAGGCACCGACGAGCTTCTCTACCCGGATGGCGGCCGCCTTGAACTCAGAGGTGCCCGACTGGGGGTCCCAGGCGTCGTTGGTCAACTGGTTGACGTCAGCGAGTTCAGGGAAGTGGAAGGTGGTGAAAGCCAGGCCGACCGGCAGGTGGGGGTCGACGGCGACGGTCATCTCGATCGTTCCGCGCCGGGAAGACACTCGAACGCGGTCCCCGGCGGCCACTCCTAGGGTTACCGAGTCGGTTGGGGACAGGTCGAGGGCCTGGCCGGTGCGGATCGGTGAGTCGTACTTGTCGGTCTGCACGCCAGTGTTATACGAGTCAAGGGCCCGACCGGTTGTGAGGCGCAGCGGATATCGGTTGTCGAGTGCCTCGGCAGGAGGGCGGTCCTCAACACAGGAGAACGGGGCGAGCCGCCCACCGACCGGCCGTTCCCAGAGGCGACCGTGGAGGAAGGGGCTACCGGGCTGGTCCTTGTCGGGGCATGGCCACTGGATGCCCCCTTCGGCCTCGATGCGTTCCCAGGACATTCCG
>PYIL01312500.1_pt1 | contig 17701 bp, 17 predicted proteins | sample 3578041 | NCBI WGS metagenome assembly PYIL01 (sample SAMN08408023, study PRJNA431606) | Marine metagenome isolate SA_KN192-05_S13_150m, whole genome shotgun... | biome: marine; feature: oceanic pelagic zone; material: water; isolation source: 150 m water sample, 0.2-0.8 um fraction ... | reverse complement strand
GCCAGCCAGGTCCATGGAGTCCACGAATTCCCAGCCGGCACAGCCCTGCTGTCGCATTGACTGAGGATAGGAACGCCGCTGTACCTCCCCGTTGCCCCTGGCAGTGGCCATGATGCCACCACCGGCCTCATAGATGGTCTGTTCTACGTGGGCGCCCTCGCTGTTTGCGAAGGTCTTGTGCTCTTTGCTGAAGATGAGATTGCCAGTGCGGGCTGAGATCCCCTTGACCGAGCCCATCCGAGCGTCTGCTTCCAGCAACAACCCGAGTTTGTCTCCTGAGGAGATGGTGAACGGATCAACTTGTACAGGGGTGGTATAGACGCCCTTGCTGGTCACCGGAGGGCCTAGTGAGACAGGCCCGTTACTGGATTGTGCAGAGACCTTGGCGATTTCCACCGCTAGGCTGGTTATTCTGTCGATTTCAGCAGAGGAGACGATGTTGCTGGATGCGAAACCCCAGGAGCCATCGACCAATACTCGCACGCCGATGCCCAAAGACTCGTCATTACTTAGGGTGTCTACCGCGCCGGAGCGTACTACGAATCGTTCCTGGTCGGTCTCGACCAACCGGACATCACAGTACGACGCACCTTGCACAGAGGCCAAATCCAGGGCTCTGGATAGAAAATCGTCCAAAGGCATGCATCTCTCCTGGCGCTGGCTTTAACTTCCGAGTCAATCTTATCAGACCTGTCGTTGGCTGTAGTCGATCGCGTTTTGCGTATAAACCTATCGTTTCTTATGCTTAGCGAAGCTACGATACCGGTTAAAAATGGGTATATTGATCATTACTTCTTAATCGGATGAGAGAATTTACTCCTGAGTTAGCAGCAACGGTCATTTTGATTATCGGTGATCTGGCAATCGAAAAGACGCATGATTTCTTGCAACCACTGTCAAATCCGATTCTTGAGAAGCTGGTCTCGATTCACGAATTAGAGCAAGCTCTGCTCACATTCTTTGAGACCGACAGGTCCCATATCTAGAGGCCTGCCCGGTCTTAAAGAACTGCCTCTGCCACTTTCTCGATAGCCTCATGCGCCGACCTTTCGTCGGCGGTGTTCAGCATGTGGACCACACGGTTGGCGCCTGCATCTGCAAAACGGCGGTTCATCTCTTTGTCTGCAGGCGCGTCCCACATGGTGATGTTGAATTCAGAGGCGTTCCTACCTTGCTGAATCATAAGTTCTTCGATGTGTTTCCGGGCTCCGGAGAGCTTGTCCGGGTCCTGGTACTGAGAGGTGTTTCTTGCCCTGGGCAGCCACCCATCGCCATAACGAGCGATCCTCCTAGCCGCGCTCTCCAACTCGCCACCCACGAATATGGGCGGGTGTGGCTTTTGAACTGGTTTGGGGGAGCAGACCAACGGCGGAAAGTCGATATATTCGCCGTGGTATTCAGTAACTTCGGTGGTCCAAAGTTCCTTCATCACGTCCACGTATTCTCGGGTCTGTTTCCAGCGGTGGGGGAAATCTACACCCAGTATCTCTGACTCGCCCTTCAACCAACCGGCACCGACGCCGAAGAGGAACCTTCCCTCTGACAGGTGATCCAGAGTCGCAACCTCCTTGGCCAAACGGATGGGATTGCGTTCCGGTACCAGGCAGATGCCGGTGCCTAATTTGATCTTCTTAGTCACGGTGGCGGCTCCGGCGAGGAATATCAACGGGTCTTGTATCTGGTTGATTCCACCTTCGGCATAGAATTTGGGGATCCCTCCCTGACGGCCGATGGCGGGCTCGACCTTGAAGTCGATGGGAACTATACCGTGCTCCGGCGCCCAAAGGGATTCAAATCCCAGTTCCTCCACCTTGCAGGCCAAATCTATGGTATTGAAGTCGTGCTGTGTCATTAATAATGCGATGCCGATGTCCATGTTTCTCCTTAAGTAGTGCTGGGAGTCGTGCTGAAATCGCGCCCAAATCAAAAGTCCTCCCCCGCGCTTTGGTAGGGAAGGACTCACAGTTTCAAATTACCTGGCATTGCGATTAATCGTATGGTATGTGTTTGGTCCCAACGGAATTCTCCTATGGGAATAGCTGCTCTCCAGTGTCAGCGTCGGTGACGGTGATGGCGGCTACCGGGCAGTTCTCTGCGGCTTCTAGAATCAGTTCTTCGGTATCGTTATCGGGGTTGGCTGGAGCACCTTGGCGGTCGTCGTTCAGCTCAAACGCCTTGGTTGCGATGGTTACGCACATTGCGTTACCGACGCAGACGTCATGATCAACAGACACCGTAATCTTTCTTGCCATGGTGTACATACCCCGCATATGCAACGTTGAGGCCGAAGACGTGAACCAGGCTGATACAACGTTAAGGCAGGCTAGTTGTGCCTGAAAACAGCGGCATCACCAAGTTGGACGCATTCTAACAGGGGGTATATGGGGGGTCAAATGAGGTCTGGGCCTGAAGAGTAGAAGGTCTAACGAGGTTTTGCCTGGACTAACGGACTAAGTTGCATCAACTGGTGGATCTTGCCGTTGAGCATCAACTCTGTGGTCATCTCTGCCAATACCGCTGACATCAGAAAACCGTCAGTGCTTGGTACTGCCAGGAATACGCCGTCGGTGCCCGGAAGATTGCCAACTAGCGGTATGCGGTTCGGAGTGGAGGCAGCAAAAGCAGCGATTGTCTCGACTTCCGAGGGTTGGAAGCCAGGCATGATTGAGGCCACTTGAGCCAATAGCCAATCACGAATTTCTGCAGAGGGTTTGGATTCGAACCCGGCAGGGTCGTATTTGCTTCCCGCATGTACAAGGCCATCTCTACGGCCAACGATGTTGACCGCGTTCCAGCGCACGGCGCAGTTAAGGGGCGCGCCAACATCTAGGCTGATATGCACTTTTTGCAGACCGTGGGGTTCAACAGGCAGGTCATAACCCAGCCACTCTGACACGATCCTCTGAGTCCAGGCTCCGGTGGACAGCACCACGGATGAGCACGGCAGAGTGTTGCCGTCATGAAGGGATACACCGGTGACGCGGCCACCCGTTAAGTTCAGATTGGTAGCCTGATTCTGGCGCAGGATGGTAACGCCTTCAGACTCGGCCGCGTTAGCTATGGCCGCCATGAACAACTTTGGGTCCATCTGGATGCAGTCTTGGTGCAAGGTTCCGCCGGTAATCGAGTCTGAGAGCCTGGGTTCAATCTCCAGTGCAGCCGGGCCATCCACCCATTCTGCCCGAAGGCCGGCGGCTTTCAGGTCGCTCAGCACCTGTCGGCTGGTTTGCTCCTCGTCGGGGTTGGTAGCCGCATAAAGGTAGCGGACTTCCTGCTCGAGATAATCCGTCTTGCCAGCTTCTTTGATGCTGGGCAGATGTTTACGCCACAGAGCCAGGCTCTCCGCTCCCAGGGAAACCTTGTAGGTGTCATCGTCGCCCGAGGCAGGTTGGACGTTCCCAGCGGAGTTTCCGGTGGCTCCAGAGCCAGGCCCGCCCTGTTCCACCAGAGTTACGGATACCCCCTCACTGGCCAGGCGATAGGCTATAAAGCAACCGACCACGCCGCCGCCGATTACGGCAACTGTTCCGTCCAGTATGTTTTGAGAGTTGGTCAAAGTATCGCAGTCTATAAAATTCGAGTTAGGGCATCTGGCTATAGTGGATTAACATCAACCACGACCTTGCCGATGGCGCCAGCGGCCACGGCCAGATGGGCATCTTTCAACTGCTCTAATGGGAAGTGAGGTCCTGCAAATGGGAACAATTTACCCTGCTCCAGCCAGGACGTGATGTCCCTTGCTGCATCGGTTTTGGCGGTCTCAGGCATGTCATATACCAGTACCATTCGGACAGTGACGTTGGTGGACCTGAATTTCAATGGAACGGTGGGTGCGGCCGAACTGCCCGCCGAATAGACTGCCAACACGCCACCAGACTTCAATACCTCTTGGCTGACCGGGAAATTGGCAGCCATGTCTACCTCCGATATGTGGTCAACGCCGCTGCCGTTGGTAAGGCTGAAGATATGTTCTGTAGTGTTGCCATCCCGGTAGTTGATGGTGTGGTCGGCGCCAGCTGCCAGCGCTATTTGAGCCTTCTCGTCGGAACTGACGGTGCTGATGACCGTCGCGCCGCCCAGTTTGGCTTGTTGGATGGCGTAGTGGCCCACCGCACCGGCGCCTCCTGGAACCAATAGGGTCTTGCCGGTGACAGGTCCATCGGAGAACACGCACCGGTGAGCGGTCATGGCGGGAACACCGAGCCCAGCTCCCATAGTGAAATCGGTTTGGTCCGGTAGTCGGACCGCGTGACCGCTGGGTACCGTGGTGTACTCAGCGCCAGTGCCGAATGGCCGACCGAACTGGGATTCAAACACCCAGACTCGTTCTCCGATCCTGGATTCTGGGACCCCCGAACCGACGGCGTCGATCACACCCGCCCCGTCCTGATTGGGTATGACCCGGGGGAAGCCGATAAGGTTTGTTAGCCCCTGGCGGCGTTTCCAATCCGATGGATTAACGCCTGATGTGGCCACTTTAACCCGTACCTCTCCCTCCTCAGGTTGGGGGTCGGCCATGTCTCCGTACTGGAGAATGTCCGCATCGCCGTTCTGCTCGTACCAAACCGCTTTCATGGCATCCTACCGGTAGAAATCTGTACTGAGAACAAGCCTGTCTCAGCCTCTGGAAGCGTAATCTGATTTGGCACGGTCAATGGCTTGAACGCGCCCGGCGGTAAGCACCTCACGGTGTTCGAACGCCCATTTGTTTGAGGCTGCAGTGCTTAGAGCAGTGCCCTGGAACTGAGGCATCACGTAACGGGCGATCAGCTCAAAGCTGTGCAGGATGTCTTCCCGTTTTGCCCAGTCGATGGTCTGAACCATGAACCCGCCAAAGCCGCCGCTTCGTTCTTCCAGTCTGCGGATGCCGGCTATGCAGTCGTCGGGGTCGCCGATGATCCATGTGCCGTTCTCCACCATAGCGTCGATGATCGTATCTTGGGGGCCATCGGTCACCGGGTCTCGGCCCATGGTGTTCTGGAAATATTCCCCCTGGTAGCGGCCTGCGCCCAGCCTTGCCTGGTCAAAGGCCTCTTTTCGGGTCTCGGCGACGTGCACCGGAATGACCAGACGCCAGTCGTCCCTGTTCACTACCTGGTTGTGCTCTGCGGCCGATTCCTCGGCGATGGACCACAGTCCGGCCAGGTCAGACTCCACGGCAGATGGGTCCCTGGGACGGGTGATAGTCAGGATGGATGCGCCGTATTTACCGGCCAGAGCAACCCCGGCAGGAGACTGAACCGATGCCACGGACAGAGGCATGTGGGGTTTGGTATAAGGGCGCAGCTGGATCATGGCTTCACGGAGTTCGAACCACTCGCTCTTGTAGGTGATGGGTTCGGTCTCGGTCATCAACCGCAGGACGATGCCTAATGCCTCATCCATGCGCTGGCGCTGGGTGGTTGGGTCGATTCCCAGCATGTAGGCGTCGCCAGGTAGTGCTCCGGGGCCAACGCCCAGCATGACGCGACCGTGGGTCATATGGTCCAGCTGCACCATTCGGTTGGCGACCATGAACGGGTGGTGGTAGGGCAAACTGATGACCCCGCTGCCCAGTTTTATGTGCTTTGTGCGGTCTGCGGCCACCGCCATGAACAGTTCTGGGGAAGATATGGTCTCCCAGCCAGCGCTATGGTGTTCACCGATCCAGGCCTCGTCGTAGCCCAGGTGGTCCAGCCACTGCACCAATTCCATATCGCGGTCCATCGCCAATGTGGGGTTTTCACCGACTCGGTGGAACGGCCCCATGAATATCCCGAATTTCATCCGCTCAGGTAGAGCCATGTCGTTCTACGCTCCTAATCGATTGACCCACAGCGTCGATCCGTCTCATTAGTGCAGGTCGACATAAATTGTCATCTGTGGGTGAGATTGGGCGCATTATAGCCTCACAAACTGAGCATTGCCAATGAAAGCCACAGCTAAATACTTCAAAATCAACATCCGTTGACGGTAGGTAGTTTGACGTGGCCCGTTCCCAGTAGTAGTCTAGCCGCCTGCACCTCGACGCAACGCCGCGCCGGGTACTAATCAACCACGGGGAACAACCCCAAGAAATCATCGAAGTTTCGAAGTTAAGGAAGGATCATTCATGCCGTACGAAGGATTATTGGCGGAAACCGTGCTCATCAATGGACACGAAGGTACCCAGATCGATGCCTACCTGGCCCGACCTCTGGGCGCTGGCCCCGTTGGCTCAGTGGTTTTGATTCACCACATGCCCGGCTGGGATGCAGCCTCCAAGGAAATGGCCCGCAAGTTGGCCTATAACGGCTTTGCAACCATCTCCCCCAACCTCCACTTTCGCGAGGGCAAAGGCTCTCCCACCGAGAACAGCAATAGCATCCGCGAGGCCGGTGGTATGCCTGATGTCCGAACCATGGGCGACGTCTCGGCTGCCATGGACTACCTCCGCAGCTTGCCCTATACCAACGGAAAGGTTGGCCTGATCGGCTTCTGCTCCGGCGGACGTCAGACCTACCTGGGCGCTTGCACCTTGGACAACGTCAACGCTGCAGTCGATTGTTGGGGCGGCGGAGTCACCAAGGGCAACGATGAGCTCACCCCCGCTATGCCCGCCTGGCCCATCGACTTCACCGACGGCCTGAACTGTCCGCTTTTGGGATTGTTCGGCGAAGAGGACGCTAGGCCTTCGCCGGCAGATGTTGCCGAGACCGAGGCCGAGCTGAAACGCTTGGGCAAGGACTATGAATTCCACATGTATCCCGGCGCTGGTCACGGTTTCTTCGCCGTAGACCGCCCCAGCTACCATCAAGAAGCCGCTACAGACGGCTGGCAGAAGGTGGTTGGCTTCTTTGGGAAACACCTCAGCTAAGCCTGACGATAATCGTCATTGAAAAAGGGGCTGTCGATCGACAGCCCCTTTCTTGTTTCATACCTATTTCGATGTGCTCACAGGGCTTGGTAGGTGAGTGTCAATATACCCGAACGAGTTCCATCGTTATTCCAGCGAAAGACTGAGTCCAGAGGTACTTCTGCTCCACCAATGTACATAATTGGGGCCCATATCCGCTCATGGTGAGCCCGTTGAATCACTGTTTCAACGACTACGAACTCCACCCGATGATTGACCAATGCGGATCCTTCAACGAGGTCAGGACGAACGGTTTTTTAAATCCTGGCTTTAAAACCCGCCCCGTCTTTCCTGCGTAGGCAGGAATTAAGGAAATATTTTCGGTAGCCAATATTGGGTCGAAGGGAATCTATCTGGATTCCAGCTGCCGCTCAAAAGACGAGTAGGAGCGCGGTGGATGCACGATTGAAAATACGGTGTGATTTGTCGGAGACAGTCTCCGATTACCGCCTAGTTGTAGCGGATGCGGGGGTCTAACCAGCCGTAGAGCAGGTCCACTATCAGGTTGATCAGAAGCACTCCGGTTCCTATGACCACGATCACCGCCTGGATCATGGGAAAATCACGGTGGAAGATTGCTTCGATCAGGATTCGTCCCACCCCTGGAATAAGGAAGATGGTCTCGATGATTATTGCGCCCTCAAACAGCCGGGCGAACTGCCAGCCGGAGATGGTCAAGATGGGTAAGAACGCGTTTTTGAGGCCGTGTCTGACTAGCACAACCCGTTCCGCAAGACCCTTGGCACGGGCCGTGCGCATGTAATCTTCTCGTAGGACCTCCATCATGGCGGAGCGCGTAACCCGAGCGATGAAAGCCATGTCGTAGATTGCCAATGCCAAAGCAGGGAAGATCATCTGCTGGAGATTCTTCACTGGGTCTTCCCACAGCTCCACATACCCCAGCGGCGGCAACCAATTGAAGACTGCCAGGAGGAACAGGATCATCATGATCGCCATCAAGAAATTGGGGATGGCGATGCCCACGATGGTAAAAGATCGTGCTCCAAGGTCGAGCCAGCCGTCTGGTTTGATTGCCGAGACCACTCCCAGTGGCACGGATAAGGTCGCCGATATCGTAATGGCCAAGATAGCCAGTTCCAAGGTTCTGGGCATCCGGTCGCCTAGTTCGCTCATCACAGAAGCCTTGAACCAGAAGGAGTCGCCGAAGTCTCCCTTGAGTATTCCACCCAACCAACTGGCGTATTGAACGCCCAGGTTACGGTCAGTGCCAAGCTCTGCCCGTAGATTTTCCAAGTCCTGAGTGGTGTAGGAACCCCCTCCGTCACCCTCCAACAGGGCGATCGCCGGGTCTCCAGGGATGACTCGCATGACGAAAAACACCAATATCGTCATCAACAGCAGTGTAGGGATAAAAAGGCCGATTCTCTTTAAGGTATATTGCCGCATATAGGGGGAACTCTTGCAGTATTGGTGCTTGGTTATGGTAAAAGCTGACCATCGGGGTGGATAGGAAATCGCACTCGATGCTCAGCTAAATATCGTCGCTTGGGCCTAGATGATAATGTTGCTCTCCCATTATAACAAAATGGTGGGTCAATTCGAATTGCCAATCCAGACAGGAGAGGTTGCGAAATCTGCCGTTCCAGCGGATTATGTATCCAGCATCTTCTTTCCCTGTTTAAGAACACGATATTCAGTGACGTAACTGACCCTGAAGGAGGGAACATGGCTGAGATTGTATTGGGCCTAGGCACTTCCCACAGTCCCATGTTGAGTCTGCCCGGAGACATGTGGGGCGAGTACGCCGCACGGGATAAAGGCAACCCGATGTTGCTCTCCCTGGAGGACGGTTCAACCAAGACCTATGACGAGCTCTTGGCTGCGGCTGATCCCGCAATCGCCACCAGGCTCACACCAGAAATTTTCCAAGCGCAGTATGAAGCGTGCCAGAAGGGTATCAATGCCCTTGAGGACGCGATGAATGAGGCCAATCCTGACGTTGTAGTCATCGTAGGTGATGACCAAGAAGAGCTGTTCTTTGAAGACAACATGCCTATGTTCTCGATCTATTGGGGGGATACCATGCACCTGACCCCCCGCGGTATGGGAGAGGGCGCTTCTCCGGCTACCAAGGCCTCCATGTGGGGCTACGGCACCGAGGAGTTGGATGTGCCGGTGGATTCTGCTCTGGGCTTGCACCTGATTGAAAGCCTGATCGAGGACGATTTTGACATCGCCCATGCGCGTTACATGAACCACGAGGCCGGCGGCGCTGTCGGACCCATGGGTTATGTGAAAGAGAAGATTGTGACCGAGCCCAGGCACCAGGCTATGCCCCACGCTTACTCCTACGTGGTCAAGCGCATCATGAACAACAACATCCGGCCCATTGTGCCGGTTTCTCAGAATACCTTCTATCCGCCGAACCAGCCCACTCCCAGGCGGTGCTACAACTTGGGCAAGTCAATAGCCAAGTCGATCAAGGCCTGGGACAGCGACAAGAAAGTAGCCATCGTCGGCTCCGGCGGTCTCAGCCACTTTCTGGTGGATGAAGAGATCGACCAACTGGCGCTCAAAGGCATGAAGGAAAGGGATGCCGAGGCGATCGCCGCCCTGCCCAGGTATCGTCTGAACTCCGGCAGCTCGGAGATCTTGAATTGGGTCACCGCCGCTGCGGCCTGCGAACACCTGGAGATGGACTTGGTAGAATATGTTCCGGTGTACCGCTCTCCCGCAGGTACCGGTGGCGGCTGGGGATTCGCTGTCTGGCGTTAAACCGACCCGCCCGCGCAAAAGATCAATACAACGGCCCTTCCTTGTTTTCGATTGGAAACGAGGAAGGACCTGCGTGAATCAGGGATTAACGGACATCTCTCACACCGATTAGAGGTTTCAATCCATGGCACAAGCCCCTAAAGATGATTGGGTGACAGTCGACGGCATGAGTTTTCATTATCGGGACTGGGGCGGCAAGGGCCAACCCATCATGCTGTTCCACGGTCTGGCGTCTACCTGTCATATCTGGGATATGGTCGCGCCGATATTGGCCCAGGACCACGCAGTTATTGCGGTGGATCAACGGGGACATGGCCAGACTGATAAGCCCGATGACGGTTATGACATCGAATCGGTGACCCAAGACGCCTTGGGTGTCGTCAACGGACTCGGCGTTGAGAACCCGGTGGTCATCGGCCACTCCTGGGGCGGCAGCATTGCATTGAACATGGCAGTGGAGGCTCCAGAGTCGGTCAGAGGCCTGGTGTGGGTCGATGGAGGCATGATCAACGTTTCAAACCGTTACCCCAACATCGAAGAAGCCAAATCCGAAATGGCACCGCCCGACTTCACTGGCGTGAAGGTCGAGTCTTTCCTGGAACGTGTGCGAACCAGACACCAAGAGACCGGCATGTCCTCTGAAGTGGCTAATATTGTAATGGCCAATTTTCAGGTCTTAGAAGACAACACCATTAAAGCCAATCTTAGCCGGGACAACCACCTGAGGATCATTGAAGGGCTTTGGGACCACAAGCCCAGGGAGCTTTACGGCCAGGTGCAGTGTCCGGTGCTGATCATGCCAGCCAGGCAACAGAATAACCTGGCCACCCACGAGAGGGGCAAACGTCGGCTGATGCTGGTGGAAGAGGCGGAGGAAAGACTGCCCACCAGCAAGACCGTCTGGCTTGAAGACAGCATTCATGACGTGCCTATCCAGAGGCCAGAGCTGGTGGCTGATGTCATCAAAAGCCATCTGGCTGACGGGTTCTTTGGCTAATATCGGTTACTAAAACGCCCGTCTGAAATAACGGAGAGAGTAATGGTCCAAGTGGACTACTCGGCGCTGGATGACCCCAACATATCGATGAATTCCTTCTACCCTAGGCAGGGTTGGACGCCGCCACCGGAAGGTGTTCAGGACTACACCATAAACGTTGGTGATGATATCGGATTGTCCTGTCGGTTCTTCCCCGCCGGCAGTAGCAGCCCCACAATCTTGTTCTTCTACGGTAACGGAGAGACAGCCATCGACTACAATTCCATCGCGCCGCTGTACAACCAGATCGGCGTGAATTTCTTTGTCGTTGACTACCGTGGCTACGGGAGAAGCGGCGGAACCCCGTCATTTACCACAATGCTTTCTGACGCCAATACCGTGCTTGAATCCATGCAGATCGTGCTGGGAGCTGGTGGTTTTAACGGGCCAATCTACGTCATGGGCCGGTCCATGGGCCGTCATTCCGCCTTTGAGTTGGCGGCCAAAGAGGACTCGGGTATCAATGGGGTGATTATCGAGAGTGGCCGTCCCAGCTTGGGCCAGTTTACTGGTGGCCTAGCCCCACAGCAGGCATCAGAGTTTGAAGACGCCTACCGAGCCAAAGCCGCATCCATCGGAATCCCCGTGCTGGTGATCCATGGTGAAGTAGACACTCTGGCACCTCTGGAACACGCCGAAGAGATGTTCCAAAACTTTGCCTCGACCAATAAGAAAATGATCAAGATACGGGGCGCCGGTCACAATGACCTGCTCTTCAAGGGTATTGACGAATACTTCACAGCCATAAGAGATTTTATTTTCGGGTAATCGCTCGTCGATTACTGACTCAGGAGACGATAACAGATGATAGCCACATGTGTGACCCACGTTGGGGTTTGCGTTCGTGACATGGAAGAATCCTTGAAATTCTACCGGGACGCCTTAGGTATGACTGTTATTGGTGAGAAGATCACCGACATCACCGAGGGCGGCACCCAGACAGCACGCTTGGATAATTACGCCTTGGAACGCAACACCCGCCACTGGGTCAGTCTAGCCTACGGCGACGACCTGACTCCGACCTTGACATTGACCAGCCATCCCGGAGAGAAGTCAGACGGCCAGCCCATTCTCCTTGATCAGGTAGGCATCAGCCACATATCCTTTGGCGTCGCCGACGTGGCGAGCCTGGCCGATGAGCTTATCGCCAAGGGTTATGAGCTAGCAGGCTCAAGAGATTCGTATACCGACGCCAGCGGCGACATCAAAAGTATCTACGTCCGAGACCCCGACGGCATACTGGTGCAGTTCAACCGGCCCTAGAACTGCAAGTTCAAAAAGATCAATAACAATAAAGGAAGTTTGAATCAATGGTTAAGATGACCGGCGGCCAGGCTCTGGCCAAGTCCCTATACCGCGAGGGTGTCCGGGTGATATTCGGACTGCCAGGCGTGCAGCTCTACCACATGATGGACGGTCTCTACGACGAACCAGGCATCCGGTTCATAACGGTCCGTCATGAGCAGGCCACTGCCTACATGGCCGATGGCTATGCCCGCGCCAGTGGTGAAGTCGGCACTGCGTTGGTGGTGCCTGGTCCTGGACTCCTGAATGCGTCTTCGGCATTGTCCACTGCCTATTCCGCGTCATCGCCGGTGCTAATGGTTACCGGACAGATCGAAAAAGACGAGATTGGCGGCGACCGGGGCATGCTCCACGAGGTCAATGACCAACTGGACGCCATCGGGCCGGTTACCAAATGGGCCAAGCGGATGCTAGACCCTGCCAAAGTACCGGAGATTGTCCATGAGGCCTTCCACAACCTCAAGAATGGCCGTCCTCGCCCAGTGGAGATAGAGATTCCGCCGGAGACCCTGGCCGAGGTCGGAGAAGTAGAACTCCTGGAGCCGGAAGCACCACGCCCTGTTTCCGCTCCCATCAATCAAGTCGAAGCCGCGGCTGAGGCACTGGCTGGCGCTGCCAAGCCGCTTATTTGGGTTGGCGGCGGTGTCATATCATCAGGAGGTTCCGAGGCTTTGACTAAGCTGGCCGAGTTCTTGCAGGCCCCGGTGGTGACCACTGCAGAGGGCAAAGGTGCCATCTCAGACCACCATCCGTTGAGCTTGGGAGCGCTCTGGCTCAGGAACGACACCATCGCCAAGAAAGAGTTCGGTCACGATGTGATTTTGGCCGTTGGCACCAGGTTGGTCACCTCCCAGTGGCTAGACGGCCAAAAGGTTGTCCAGATTGACATCGACCCCGAGGAGATAGGTCGAGGCTATGCGGACACTCTGCGCGTGGAAGGCGACGCCAAGTTGACCATGGAGAGTTTGCTCACAGCTCTTTCTGCCAAGACATCGTCCCGGGAAGACAACACCGCTGCGGTCAATGCCCAGAGGGCGCAGCGAGACAACGACATCATTAAGGTCGAGCCCCAAGGTGAATTGCTGGAGGCCGTTCGGAGAGCGGTGCCTGAAGACGGCATCCTGATTTCCGGTATGACCCAGCTTGGTTACTACAGCCGGGCCCATTTCCCGGTCTACGAACCGCGCACGTTCATAACCTCGTCCTACTCCGGAAACCTGGGCTACGCTTATCCCACGGCTTTGGGGGCCAAGGTGGCCCAGCCTGACAAGGCGGTGGTCTGCCTCTCTGGAGACGGCGGCTTCATGTTCAACTCCCAGGAGATGTCTACCGCTGTTGCCCACAACATCAACGTGGTAGTGGTAATCTTCAACGACAACGCCTACGGCAATGTGAAACGTGACCAGATGAACCAGTTCAGCGGCCGTACGATCGGCGTTGAGTTGCACAACCCCGACTTCGTGAAGCTGGCCGAGGCCTACGGAGCTGTGGGCTTTGTCGCCAACGGCCCCACAGAGCTGGAAGAAACCCTGAAAAAAGCGCTGACTCTGGACGCTCCGGTGTTGATTGAAGTGCCGGTTGGACCCATGCCGTCGCCTTTCTTCAAGAACCCCTAGAGTAAATCGGGCTGGGCCTGCTTGACATGAAAATCGGCAGGCTCTAGCCTTCTGGTAGATTTCTAGCCTTGGTTAGGCTAGCTGAAGGTGATTCATGACCACCACTGAAAATTCGAAATTTGTTGTCCTTGATCCCACTGCGGCACCCAGAAAGATGGTCCAGGCCATGGCGCCGGTGCTGGAAGGTTTGGGAGGGCGGTCAATCGGGTTCCTTTGGAACAGCAAGCCCAACGGCGACCTGCTCTTTGAGCGGTTGGAGAAGCTACTCCGGGAGAAATACGAGATTGCCAACGTGGTCTACAAACGTAAGCCGACGGCATCTCTACCGGCCAAGCAAGAGGTGATTGATGAACTAGTTGGCTCGGTTCAAGCAGCGATTGTTGGTCTCGCGGATTGAGGCTCCTGCACCTCGTGGAGTATCCACGATGCAGTAGAACTGGAAAAACGGGGAGTCCGCACCGTGGTAGTTGGCACCGACCGCTTCAAGCGGCTGGGTGAGGTGGAACGACGTTCCCTGGGGATGCCGGAACTGACTATGGCCATTGCAGAGCACCCGCTGGGGGGCTTGCAGGCTGAGAAACTGCTCCAGAAGGCCGATGGCCTGCTTGATCAGGTGGTATATGGTCTCACCGAACAGCGTTAATCAGGCCTCGTAATTGGCATAGGCTATGATTACCACCTGGTCGGCGTTAAAGTGGAAGCATTCTGCGGATAGTCCTCGGTGCCTCCTGTAGTAGAAGGTGATGCTGTTGCCGCGGATCAGTGTCGATATCAGCTCGAAATCAAAATTTGAATTGAATTCCAATGCCTTGATGTAGTAGGCATCCACGGTCGATTTTCCGCTCAGAGCGCCCGATGGCTCATTGGCCAGATGGATGACCGCCGGCGTGCTCATTTCGAATGCGTCAGTGTAGTAGGAGAGGATTCAATCCGCTGCAAAACGCTCGGTAAACGATTCTTCAATCAATGGTTCTCCGTAAAATTCAATGAATATCGGTAGCTCGCCATCTGTATTCTAGTACCGTTGCAAATAGCGGGTATCGATTATTGAGAGGCCTCCATTGCCAGACTTTCTCTCCGAACAACTGGAAGTCGACGACAATTTTGAAACGGTCCAGAAATTTTACCTGGAGCGTGGTTGGACCGACGGTTTACCCGTTGTCCCGCCCACACCGGAACGTGTGACCGCAATGCTGGCCGCAACGCCCTTGAAATCTCAGGACATCATCGGCGAGATTCCGCCCAATTGGGGTTCTGCCACTGTGGAGAAGCTGGCGGTGAACGCGGTGATGGCAGGCTGTAAGCCCGAGTACTTGCCGGTGATAGTAGCAGCCGTGGAAGCCATGTGCGATGAGGCATTCAATCTCTACGCCATCCAAGCCACCACCCACCCTTGCGCCCCTCTGATCATCGTCAACGGGCCGATCTGTGAGGAATTAGGGATCCATGGTGGCTCTGGTGCTTACGGCCCCGGTTGGCAGCCAAACGCTACCATCGGCCGCGCAGTCAGACTGGTGCAGTTGAACGTAGGTGGGGCCAACCCGGGTGTGGGGGACATGTCCACCCAGGGCGCACCGTCCAAGTACACTTACTGCGTGGCGGAGAATGAAGAGGCCAATCCGTGGGAACCCCTGAGTGTTGAGCGTGGATTCCGTCCCGACCAGAATACCGTCACCGTGTTGGCCGGCGAGCCGCCCCATAACATCAATGATCACTCGGGCAGTACCGCTGAGGACATCCTGACTATCGTCGCCGGAGCCATCTCCATCACCGGAGCCAACAACGCCTACACCGGGGGCGAGACTCTGCTGGCCCTTGGACCGGAGCACGCTGCCACCATCGCCGGAGACGGCCTCGGAAAAAAAGAGATCAGAGGGTGGCTCCACCGTAACGCCCGAATTCCCCTGGAGCGCTACACCGAAGAGACCATGCTGGAACGGTTTCTCAAGATACCAGACGGCCCAGTGCCAATGGTGGTAGACCCCGAGCTGCTAACGATCATAGTCCTGGGCGGCCCAGGCAAGCATTCTTCCTGGGTGCCCACCTTCGGCGGTTCCACCCATTCTGTGACGAAGGAGATCCGGCGGGCTGGTTAATCTTTTATCAGGTCCTCGAACACATCTATATTGGTGTATGAATAGCAATGCCTAATTGATTCGGCGTAAATCTGTGTTCGAGTCAAGAAAAAGCTCCAGTTCTTGTATCGAGAACTGGAGCTTTTCAGATTGAGGTTCTAGAGTTAAGGTCTACAAGCCCATGGCGTAGCAGGCGCGGCGAGGGTCTGCGCCAGTGCTTAGGTTCCCGGTCTTGGGGTCTTTTACGGATACGGTGGCTCCAAGGCCACAGTTGGCGGAATGGGCCATCTTGTGACCTCTGGCCTCCAGAGCATCGATGGTGCTCTGGGAGAATCCGTCCTCCAACTCCAACACTCCCGGTAGATAGGTGTGGGGGAAGAACGAATTGGAGACGTTGGCGGTGGCGAATCGGGGCGCTTCAACGGCCAACTGAGGGTCCATTCCGAAGATCAGCGTGTTAAGTATCAGCTGCACGTTGGCTTGGGCCTGGTTATCGCCGCCGGGGCAGCCAATGGTCATCTCGGCTTTGCCGTCTTTGCGCGCCATGTAGTTGATCAGCGTGGTACGAGGGCGTTTGCCTGGCTCTACGACGTTGGGGTGGCCTTTTTCGCAGTTGAACATCTCAATGCGGGTGCTCAAAGCGCAGCCAAGCTCGGGGAAGAACACCGACTTCACGAACGCGCCGCCACTGATGGTACCGCAGACCATGTTGCCGTCGTTGTCGATTACCGAGACGTGGGTGGTTCCTTCGTGATTGTTGGAATCGTGGGCACCGTTCGGAGCAGCTGTCAGAACCGGTTCATTGGGAACAGCGCCAACGCCGTGGGAGTATTTCCAGGGGTCGCCGGGGGCTGCCTGCTCCAGGAGGGCGCGCTCCGGGTCGATCAGCCCTACACGCTCGGCGGCATACTCCTTGGAGAGCAGGCCGTCAATGGGAACCTCTGCATAAGTCGGGTCTGCGTAGTAGGCTTCACGGTCTCCGAACACCAGTTTCAGTGCTTCGGAAACGGTGTGAATATACTCGGGGCTGTTATGGCCCATGGCCTTGAGGTCGAAGTGCTCCAGTATGTTCAGAGTCTGTTGCACCATGGGTGCCTGGGTCCAGGTGTCGTGACCCAGGATCTCGTAGCCCTGGAAGGTGCTGGCGACAGGTTCGCCGAAGATGCTCGTGTAGTTGGCCAGGTCTTCCATGGTGAGAATCCCACCCACGCTTGCGGCGGAATCAACGATTGTCTTGGCCACCGAGCCCTTGTAGAAGACTTCTTTAGCTGCTTTCAAGCCAGCTTCTCGGTCGCCTTCAACTACCGCCGCAGACATGGCCTTCATCGTGTTGGCCAGTCCAGGCTGAAGCAGTGTCGTCCCAGGTTTGGGAACCTCTCTGTTCTCGTAAAAGACATCCCAACCACCTGGAGGGTAGTTGTCGAATTGCTTTCCGGTGTTTGCATTGTCCAGGCGGTTCAGCATGTATTCGTAGTGGGGTATGCCGTTCTCGGCGTAATCTATCGCCGGAGCCAGTACCTGAGCGATGGTCATGGTGCCGTAGCGTTCCAGCATGGAGATGTAGGCGTGGACGATGCCTGGCACGGTGAAAGACAGGTGCGCATCTTTGCCTGGGCCGGTGGGGATACGCTCAAAGCCCTTGGATTTATAGAAATCTGCCGTGGCCAGGCCAGGGGCTGTGCCCTGTCCGCTGAGCGAGAGCATCTCATCGCTTCCTGCGTCGTAGAGCATGAAAACACCCTCTGCGGCGAGGGAATACGATGCGATTGGCTCGATGACCGCGGCGGCAAAACCGGCGGCGACCATGGCGTCAAAAGCGTTTCCGCCGTTCAGAAGCATCTTCATTCCGGCCATGGATGTGAGGTAGTGACCGCTGGAGATGACACCCTTGGTTGACCGGACAACCGGGCGCCCGGTATCGGGCAGTTTGTAATCGCCTTGTTCCAATTCGTGGAGCGCCTCTGCTTTGACCATGGTTGACTCCTAGTAATTATCCTAAGTTGGGGTTCAGCTTATCACTGTGCCGTCAGTGAACCAAGTGGCCTGGATCAAGAGCAGG
>PYIL01339986.1_pt1 | contig 17793 bp, 16 predicted proteins | sample 3578041 | NCBI WGS metagenome assembly PYIL01 (sample SAMN08408023, study PRJNA431606) | Marine metagenome isolate SA_KN192-05_S13_150m, whole genome shotgun... | biome: marine; feature: oceanic pelagic zone; material: water; isolation source: 150 m water sample, 0.2-0.8 um fraction ... | reverse complement strand
CCAGAATGGTATAGAGACAGAATTCAGAAAAAATACTCTATTACAGTAGAAGAGTGGGAACAAAGAGAAGGTGTAAAACTTGAAGACGGTCTTTACAGGGGTCTTATGAGAAGAGGTGCAGGTGATGAACTTGCAGCAGGTTGTGCAAAAAGTGAGATGTTCCATCAAGCAGAACAAGCAACAATGTAATAGTTTTTTGTAAATTGTTTTAGTTATAATTATTTGAGTAGAAATTATTCCAACAGAAATACAATCCGCGTTCATAATTATTTGGAATTCGTTTGTACATAATGTGACAACCAATATCTGCAATACTCCAGTGTGCTTTTCGGGGCCCCTGTAAAATCCACTTTAATAATCTAATATCAAGAGTAATCATCAAAAATTGATTTATGTTTTCAATATCTTTAGACGAACAAGTTTTGTATCCTGTTCCGTTACATGATATTACAGCAAACAAATCATCTTTAATTTTTAAAATTATTCTAGTTTCTGATGACCAATCGATACTTTTTCTAGCTTTCTCAAAATTTTCATAACATGTTGGTAATAATTCAATCAAATTTTGTTCAGATGGAATTGGATCATTTTCATATTCGTAGACTTTTTTTGAAAAAACTGAGGAAACAAATGTATTCTTTTCATCAAAGTTAACTGGAATAAATTCTTGCGATTGAATTCCTAGTGATATGTCAAAACTGCAATCATGATTAAGAACAACACATTTTGATTGTTCATTTGGAATATTTTTGATTAGATAATCATATGCATGTTCTAATTCTGGTTCACCACGGTATTTATTCAGATGAACATTTTTGCCTGTAAGCGTATAACGTCCTGCAAATGGCATGAAATATTTTGGTTTGAATAGATTAACATATTGTAATGTTGTTTGAAGTTTTTTTTTCTTGTTTCAGTGAAGCTTCTTGCATCTTTGTTGATTCTTCCAAATCAAAACATTGAGGATATGATGATGCTTTTACGTATCCAACCAGAAGGAAATCCACATTTGGATACAATTGTTTTACTCTAATTGATGTTTTTTCAGCAATTGGAAAAGGACAATCATTTGTATTTACAATTACTTCGTTATCATTATCAATTATTGATAATGTATCAATCTGCGAAGTCCCATAATTTTTCTCTAAAACATTGCAACCCATCAATTTTCCACAAATTTCTGGATCACAGTCATCAGCTGCTAGTATATTGATGTGTAAATTATCTTTTAATTTTGTTCTGTTGTTATGCTCTAATTCAATTACGTCAAATCCAAGGTTTTCAAGAAACGATTTAAGAAATTTTTCTGGATACTTGTGAATTATGATTGGAATCTTTTTATTTAATTTAGATAATGTGGATAAACTGCAATGATCTGGGTGTATGTGACTAATATGAATAAAATCCACATCATCAAATTTTTCTGGTTTGAATTCATATGGTGGATACATTCCCCAAGAACCAAAATACTCTTCTCCATCTAACCATGGATCACATAATACTTTGACACCCTGATCTTCAATTAGTACAGATGCTGAATTTAGATAAGTAATTCTCACTTTTATTTATGAATTTTTTTGATATTAAAAATCATTGGTGGTTATCCTTTCTTATGTTTTCTTTTTAGAATTTTCGCATAGTCAGAATTAATCTCTTTGATTAAGTTCAAAGTATCCTCACTAATTAGTTCTAGATTAGGTATAACACAATGCCCTCCAATAAAACCTGGGTACATTTTAGGTCGATTACCTAAAATTTTGTGAATTTCATCAGAAAATTCCCACATTTCGTTATAGTCTACTTTATTTTTAATTGCAATCATGTTAGTTAATTGGGCATATGTAATTAACCATCCATAATAAGAAGTATCAACTAGAATTTTTGCAAATTCCAAAGTTAGTGGATTAGACATTTGTTTTGTTTTAATCCCGCTACCCTTCAATATTTTTTTATAATTCAATATAGCCCAAGATTTTTTTGGAGCGTTAGGTTCAATTGCAAAAAATTTAGTGTAGCGTTGGAGATCACGTTTCATTCTTTTGTGAACACCTCTTGTCGCACTGTAAATTACAGGAATTTGCAGATTTTTTTGAATGCTTTGAGTAGTCTTTGGTTCAACAGTGCTATGAATAACTATAATTTCTGGTTTAAATTTTTTGTAAAGTGTTCTAACATTAACAAGAAATTTTTTGTTAAATGGTATACATATATGTAAAAACAAGGTTGGGTTTTGTGCGTATTTCTGAAATTCCTTTTTATTCATTAATTTGGAATTAATGTCATAACCGACACAAAGACTATTCTTTGAAATCACTTGAAGTATGGGCTTGCCAATTTCTCCTAATCCTGCCACAATATTTTTTTGTTTCAACTGGATTGAATATAAAAAACACCTAATTTAATCAATAGTTTGTAATTACTTGGGAAAAAGGATTAGATCCGAAGGAAAAAAACTCAATGTTATGAAATTTAGTTATTTTTTACTGCAAAATTATTTGCAGTCTCTATAACTTGTAAAACTCTCTTTCCAATCTCACCAGTAGGATATGGTGATAGTGGTTCTTGCATTTCAGAACAGCATTTAATAAAATATTCCAGTTCATCCCTAATAGTGTTATTAGGAATTATTTTTTCATCAATAACATTTTTGGATATATTTTCAATAATTTTAATTTGTTGAGATGTGCATTCGACTTCTAAAGTTTTATCAGAACCCACGATTAACATTCTACGAGTTTTCAATGGACTCAGCCAACTAAGGTTAATTGTAACAAAAATTGAATCTTTCTCATTAATGGGTAAATCATAAGTAATTACAGATGTTTCAAAATTTTTTTGTCTAAATGACATACCACCACAAATGACATTTTTAGGGCATCCCTCAAATAAATTATCTAATATATCAATTGGATGAACCGCCAAATCTGATAATATATCTCGATCTGGAAAAACGTTCTCAAGACTAGTCCAGTCTATATTTACATGATAGATTTTGCCTAAAGTTCCATGATTTACAATGTCTCTTGCTTTTTTGATTGCATTGTTAAACCGAAAAATATGACCAACTAAAAGTGGTATTTTTCTAGATTTTGCTAGAGATATTAAATCGTTAGCTTGAACAGTATTTTCTGCAATTGGTTTTTCAATGAGAACTGCTTTTCCTGCTTCAATAGCTTCTTTGGCGAATTTATAGTGCGTTGAATTTGGCGAACAGATACTTACAGCTCTAATCTCATCATCGAGTATGATATCGTTGTAATTTTTAACAGGTATTGAGCGAAAATTGGTTTCACAGAAAGATAGATTTTCAGATGAAAGATCGGATACGTAGACTTGATGTTTGAGATTTGTGTATTCCTCTACATGTTTTTTTCCCCAAAATCCAGCGCCTATGACTCCAATTTTCATCTTATTACTTAGTGACCAAGTCGAACTTTAATAAATATAGAATTAATTTTGTTAATTTTATGTTTGAAAATAACTCTATTGTTTCAAAAGATTTGTAACTTATTTAGAATTTTTATCAACATTCCTATTATAACTTAGTCTATCTCCTAACAAATCATCATCTTTTCTACTAAAATATGTAGAAATAGAATGATCTTGCGGTTCTGGTTTGATTTTATATAAAACATTCATTGTTTCTTTAAACAATACCCATCCATATTCTAATGATCTATTGTATACATTTTCTACTTCATCAAAATAAGGATAAATGGAATATTCTAGTTTAGCAACTATTGGACCATCATCTATTCCTTTTGTGATTTCATGGATAGTCACACCATGCATCTTCTCATTATTTTTTAAAGCCCAATTAATCGGTAAAACCCCTCTATATTTTGGCAATGGACCATTATGTAAATTTAGGATTTTTTCACATTTTTGAATGAACCAATCTTTAATTATTTTATTGTAAAAAACTGAAAATACAAGATCCATCTTCCAATCTTCATCTTTTACATTCTGTATATCCTCATAATTACCAGATTTAATATATGAGACATTATTTTTTTGAGCCCATTGAACCAATGATTTCTTCCATGTGGGCTCTGGAATTACTGGTACTATTTTAACAAGTTCAAATTGATCGTTATTCAAAAACCAATCAGCAACAGAAATTGCTAACGAACCTGCACCCATTAAAATTACTTTCATGATAATACCTCATTGAGTTTTTCACAAACATACCCCACTTCATCTTTTTGGAGAGTTGGGTAAGATGGTATAGATAAAATTTCATTACAAAATTTTTCGCTTTTTTCTAACTTGAAATTAAAATTAGAATACAGTGGTTGTTTGTGTATTGGAATAGGATAGTGAACTGCTGTTCCTATATTATTTTGTGTCATATGTTTAATGATTTCATCACGGTTAGAACTTTTTATTACAATTTGATGAAAAACCGATTTTCCATTAGGGTTTTCTGGAAGAATACAGTCATTAACTAAATATTTTTTGTATAAATTATATATTTCTCGTTTTTTTCTATTGTTTTCATCTAGATGTCTTAGTTGAACCCTTCCCATAGCGGCATTAATAGTGTTAAGTCGCATAGTAAATCCAAGCTTATCATGTTCATTACGATTCTTTGATCTCCCATTATCACGCAAAGATTGAATTTTTTCTGCTATTTCCTCATTATCTGTAGTTACAATTCCTCCATCACCTCCAACAGTCATATTTTTTGTTGTGTAAAATGAAAAACAGCCAACAGTTCCTAGACTCCCAATTTTTTTGTTGTTTAATGTGGCACCATGAGCTTGAGCCGCATCTTCAATTATTGGGATTTCTCCCTCTTCACTAATTTCAGCGATAGAATCATAATCGCAAGGGTTTCCATAGATATGAACAGGTATTATCGCATCAAAATCATCATTGTTTGTTGAAATATCCATATTTCCATCACTTTCAGATATATCGCAAAGAACTGGTTTTGCACCACACATAAGTATACAATTTGAAGAAGCGATGAATGAATTAGTACTAGTAATCACTTTATGATTCTGATTAATTCCTAAAGATAACAAGGACAAATGTAAGGCTGCATTTCCTGAGTTAACAGATATTGCATACTTTGTACCAATATACCGCGCAAATTCTTCTTCAAATTTAAAAACACTTTCACCTAAAACAAATTTTTCATTTTGAAGAGAAGTTATTGCAGCATTTTTCATCTCTTCTGTAAATTCAATATTAAAAAAAGGAATCTCCATTCAATATGATCTAAACATGCTTGATAATAATAATTTATCAATAGCATGAATAATTTCATGTGTGTTTTTTGTAGACAAATATTTTTTGGAAAATAATTAAAAGATAATTATAATTGATATTATGAGAATCAATATTGGAACATAAATCTATTGCAGTTATGGGAGGATTTCCATTAGCATCTGGAAATTTAGGGTATTATTTTGCCAAGTATTTAACTAAGATTGGTTTGGATGCAACTCTAATTATCAAAGAAACACATCTTCATGAATGGAGAGGATTAAATCCAGAAGAGGATCCTTATACAAACAAAATAATCAAAGTGATTCCTTATAAAAAATCTGAAAATAAAATTGCGAGACAGTTAAGAGAAATTTTTGAAATTAGGAAATATGATTTTGTAATTTCTATTGGAGGTGCAGGAATGTGGTATCTACCATTCCTGAAAAAACCATATATCGCTTATGCCACAGGAGCAGATCTGGTAGAATTAGCTGGAGGTCAAGGATATTCTGGATATCAAGTAAAACAAGCACAGCGATTTTTTAAAAAAGCAAAACTAGTATTTTATGGACCAGAAAATGTAGCCATTGAAGCGATAAAAAAATTAGGACTCAAAAAAACGATTCCATGGAGACAGATTATTGATATAGAATTTTGTAGCACTGAAAATAACAATTATGAAAAAGATAAAACTCTAAAAATATTTAATCCGTCTTCACAACATTGGATTCCAAAATTCCCTGGGCAGAGATTAAAATCAAATGATATTTTCTTTAAAGGTTTTAGTCTTTTTTTGGATAATGGAGGAGATGGGATAGCGTATTACGTAAAACGAGGTCAGAATTTCAAAGAAACTGAAAAATTATTATTTGAATTAAAAATAACAGATAAAGTTATTGCCCTTGAACCAGAAGAGGATCCTTTTGAAAGAAAAAAGAGGGTTGAAAAAATGGATATAGTAGCTGATCAATTTGGTGAAGGAATTTATGGTTTAATTGCATTAGAAGCAATGTCATTAGGTAAACCTGTTTTAACATTTTTTTCTAAAGAAGCGGCTAAAATAACTTTTTCAGAAGATGAAGACCTACCACCGTTCTTAAACTGCTCAACACCTGAAGAAATTGCAAGCCACTTAAAAAAAATGCAGGTAATGGAAAATCGATTAAAAAAATCCATTGAAAGTAGAAAATGGATTGAGAAATACCATGATCCAATAATATTGATTAAATGGTATTGGAAGAATATTGAAAAATGTTTAGAGACATAAAATTATGTTTTTAATATATAAAGAGGAATTTGCTTTCCCCCCCATTTTTTCTTATAGCGTAAAATCCCAGATTCTTTTTCATTTTGTGGATTAGGACTAGCGCCAGTTAGATCCAAATACTTACAATTATTTTTTTTACTCCAACGAATGATTTCCCATTTTATGAGATCTTGAGAATATAACTTTTCATCATAATCTAGGGATGATCGTCCTACACCCCACTCCGTTACATATGAATTAAAAAATGAGAATCCCAATCCTCCAATTGGAATATCATTTTTGTAAGCTAAAAAAACTGCAAAACCTAATTTGCGTAATGTATTCCAAGTACTTTCTATATCTGCAAATGTTAGACTAGAATCAATTCTACTTCGAACATTTTTCACCAATTCAAACCAGTCAGACAGATCTTCATAACCTGCTTCTTTTACCACGACACCTCGGTTTTTTGAACGTTCAATGTTTTTCCTTGCGGATTTTTTTTCCATTTTTTTCCACAAATCATCAAGATCATCTGAAAGATTGATTAGAAATGTTGACCACTCATCTAACAAAAATTGCTTAAGAATAATTTTTTTATTGATTTTTGTAAAAGGATGGAATAAACCATTAGCTTTCAACTTTTTTGAAAGAAGATACTGTTGAAAATGTTGAATGATTTCATCAGATTTGGTGTCATCAAAAATTACTGGCCCATATGCCCATCTATATATAAAATTCTTCATAAATGGAATTTTAGTGAGTTTTGAGATTTTCCCAATTCTTCCACCTAAATGATTTTTACTTAGAAGAATCTGTGCGCAAATTTTACCTGAATCATCGAAAAACTTCAAAAATTCATGTTCAATTCCCATTGATGCTTTTTGGTAATTAGATAATTCGGTTGATTGATAAATTGTTCCCAATCGTGATTTTTTTAATCTGTTATCCCAGTTCGTGTCTGGTTTATCATTAATTTGTGTTGTAATCATTTTTATCAATTAGTATACGCTGGTTCACTTTTTCAATACGACTTCAGTTATAATTGCTTTCAAAAATTTTCTTGTTTTTCTATCTATAAGATATGTTATACAAACATATGAGCCAGCACAAATCAAAAGTTCCAAAATAACGCCAGGAATAAATTCAAAGAAACTTGCTTCATAGTCAAGAATATAGTCAGAGGTCAACATGAACGTGATTACTAAAATAATTGTGCCAAATCCATATTTACCAATTTCTAAAATAGGCAATGAAAATTTTACATTACGCTTGACTAACATTCCTGTATAAATTACAAATGGAATAGATAATGCAGCTGAAATAATAGACCAAACTATTACCATCTCTTTTATTTCATAGTCATTTTGGCTCAAAAAGACAACGCTGATGACTAGAATCACAATATACAAAGTATAGTGAATGTTTTGAATTGTTGGAACAGAAAATAGCCTACTTTTTAAAAATTTTGTAAATTCATTTTCATAATTTTTGTCCACAGTCTCAATTCCTAATAAAATTTGATAAAAAACACCATTTATTACATAAAAAAATGTTCTAATCGCAAGGAAAATAACGACCAAAAAAAGACCATCATATATTGGATTTAAAATAAATAAAGATGGTTTTGCAAACATTATTGTTATTCCCAATAATGGAATTGCAAAGTAAAAAAGACGAAGTATGTTTTCATTTACATATTCGTGTGATCCACCTGAAAGAAGTTTAGGATATAATGCCTGAGAGATCATTGTGGAATGTCCAATCACAGATGCGATAGCTAAACATATGGTATAATATGCAATACCAACACTAGATGAAGTAATTATTGCAAATAGTACTACATCTAAACTCCATATAAAGTGGGAAAGATTGCTGTAAAGTGTAATTGGGGCTAACCTAAACCAATTTTTAATTAAATAAAAATCTAAATTTGGTTTTAATTTTGTTCTTGCATAATAAAATTGAATTATCATTCTAGCTATGTATGCCAATAGAGTGGTAACAATTGCACCTTCAACTCCCCACTGGAGATAGAAAACAAGTCCCAAACCAACAGGGATTTTTAGTGATTCAAAAACTAGAGTGCCATAGCTAGTAGCATGAGGTTTGTGACCCTGATTAATTCCAACTAATGTTTGACTAATAAAAAAACAAGGAATTAACATTATTCCAAATAACATTACATTAAAGGATGTTTGACTAAGATCAGAAACAAAGAAAGATGCTATAATGTAAAGAGGAATTGAGCATAATGCAAATAATGAACTAGTTATAAGAGACGTCGTTCCTACACTTTTTCCTCTAGCAATCTCACGAGTTGTCCAATAAGAAACGATTGGTTCCATTATCAAGAAATAAGCAATCATAGAGCCAATAAGTGCCCATAAACCAAATTCTTCTGGAGTTAACTTTCTAGTAACTAATACAGTAAACATTAAGCCTGTGATGACACTGATTATTGATACAACGAATCCAATTAATCCTGTATAGGTTACACGAATACTACTCAATTAGATTAAATCAATTAAGAAATCTTATAACAAAATCTGTCTACAAAATATTACAGAACAAGTTATTGTTAATCAAAATTTATTATCCCATATCTTAACTATCATTCAAGTAAAATGAAATTATGTGTTTTTCCAAATGATCCATTAAATGCATATTATGAAAAAGGTGAAATAAAAGAGAGATACTTTAATCCACAAAATTGGTTTGAAGAAATTCATGTGATTTCGCTATTTGATAATGAAGTTGAATCAGAAAAAATTCAAAAACTTGCTGGAAATGCAATACTAAAGATTCACAATTTTGGAAAAGTGAATTTATCAAATTACAAATCATATGAAAAAAAAATCATTGAAAAAATTTCAGAAATAAATCCACAGATAATTAGAGCATTTAATCCAAGAGTACAGGGTTGGTTAGCTACAAAAGCATCACAAAAATTAGACATTCCAGTTGTAATTTCGTTGCACACAAACTATGATCAACAAACACAACTTGCAAAAAAACAAGGGAGTTATTTCCAATTTCTCAAATACAAGTATGCCTCAAATCAACTAGAAAAATTCTCTTTACAGAACTCTGATGCAATAATCTGTGTTTATGAATTCATTGCGCAATATGCCAAAAAAATGGGTGGGTCAAATATACAGGTAATCTATAACAAAATTGATCCAGAAAAATTTTCAACTTCGATCGAAAAAAAAATCGTTTTTAATAAACCAACAATTATTTCCGTAGGTAGATTAATCAAACAAAATAATAGAAAATACATTATTGAAGCAGTTAGAGATTTAGATATTGAATTATTAATAATTGGAGATGGACCACAGTTTAATGAGATGAACCATTTGATTCATTCACTAGATCTAGCAAAAAAAGTGAGAATTATTAAAAGAATTCCTAATGAAGAATTGGCTCAATATTATTTGGCTGCAGATATTTTTGCATTACCAAAGGAAGACTTGGATGGAATAGCCATGCCATTTTTAGAGGCCATGGCATGTGGGCTTCCAGTAGTAACAACTAAGCGTTCTGACTCATATTCGGAAATCACAGATAAAGCTGCAGTTTTTGTAGAAAACATTCCAGGAGAATTTCATAAGGCATTCAAAGAAATCCTCTCAAACCCAGATTATAAAAAACAATTAGTTACCAAGTCACTGGAAGTTGCAAAATTGATTAATGGAGATGTTATGGAAGAAAAAGAATTACAACTTTACAAAAGATTAATGAAAAATTAATGCCCAAAATGGTATGTTAATATGAAAAACACTGATTTAGTAAGAATAAAAGAGAAATTCAATCAGTTGAATTCCAAAGCGTACTGGGGTGATGACTTTGATGTTAGATTTTATTTAATTTCAAAATTTTCAGAAATTAAAAATAAAATTGTTTTAGATATTGGTGGTGGTGTAGGTGTTATTTCTTCGGAATTGGACGAATCAAATTTCTGTATAAACTTCGATCTATCATATGATGATTTAAAACAGTGTAAAGATGTATTCAAAAACTCTGTTCATGTTTTAAATGGAAGTATAACAAATGTTGCCTTAAAAGATAATTCTTTTGATTATGTTATTTGTGCACACATATTGGCAGAAGCAAAAACATTTGATATTGAAAATAAAAATGTAATAAAAAATGAAACAGAAGAGTTTCCTACCATATCTAAATTATTTAAAGAAATAAAGAGAATTCTAAAACCTAATGGAGTATTACTTTTAACTGCACCTAATAGTGAATATTACGACAGAAATAAACCATCATATGATGAGTTAGAACTACATCTACAACAATTCTTCAAGGAGTTTTCTATAAAGTTATACAATACATATCCACGGTTAAATTCACGAAATCGTAAATTGAATATGGCAAATGTTGTACCAAAACTAAGGTCAAAAATTTCTAATAGAGAAAAAATAATTCAAGAATTACTAATCAAGTCATCAGATAAAAAAAATTCGTATAGTGTTTCATTTTTTGTTGAAGTAAAAAAATTAAAATAAAAATTCTATTTCATTCTCAAAAGATAAAGAATTTTTCTTGTTTTTCCAATGTTCTGCTTGAAGAGCAAAAAATGAACCCCATGAATTAACCCGTTTTCGTAATTTCCATCCAAAGAGAGTTTTATAATATTCTTCATAAAATCCCCCATCTACCCTCATATCATCATTTTTTGCTTGTAATGTGACTAAAAAGGAAGATAATTTGTTTATAGAATCATTATAATTGTTAGAGTTTTTCGCCAGATCAACAAGGATCATAATACGAATTAATTGGGCTACATGATATGACGTCTTTGCATGTTCGTACCCACTTTTGTACCATAACTCAATACTACCATCATCATTTATTTTATTCTGACACCAATTAAGACATTCAAGACAGTTTGTTAGGTACTGTTCATTTTTTGTTACACTATAACAATGAAGTAATCCTTCCAAGGCATAACATAAAGAATGAAGATGAATAACATCGTTGTTTGAATGTAATGTTAAACTTCCATCTGGTTTTTTATAATTATCGTAAGTACTACATATTAACTCAGATTTTTTTAGATATTTTTCCTCATTAGTAATTTTGTAAAGTTTGATTAGTGGTATAGATGTCTTAATATGAAAACAACCTTTTTGCTTATACCATAAATCTTTACTTTCTTCAAAATTATCTAAATCCAAATTCTTGTATGGTTTTAACGTACCGTCAGACTCAAGTCCATCATTAATGATCCATTTCGAAAGTAACTTTGCAAAATTCAGATACCTATCATTCTTAGAAAGCGCATAGCAATCTAAAAACGCATTAGCACAAACAGCAGTATCAAACGAATAAGCTAGTTTTCCTCTTGAACTATCTGTATTAATTCCCTGAATAATTCCTCCATATTTTTCAAAAATTTTAATCAGCCATTCAGCTGATGTCAGTGCATTATCAATCAGTTTTTTATCATTTGTAATTTTGTATAGAAACCTTTGTGAATTAATAAAATAGCCAGTAATTTCTGGATAAAGAAATCCAAATTCAAGATTGTTTTGATCAAAATAGGAATGTACCCCGCCTTTATTTTCACCCTCTTCCTCGAATAGTCCAGAGGAGTTAATCCACCGTGTTAAATTGTCTATAACAGTCATTTAGGAATTCAATAAATCCTCATAAAATTTGATGTATTTTGGTAAAAGTGCTTCCCACGTCAGATTTTTTATTACGTATTTGTATCCATTTTCTGCAAGATCATTAGCAAATTCCTTTTTAAGAAATAATTGATTTATCGCTTCAATTAGTTTCTGTTCATTATCCGGCGGAATCAAAATTCCATTTTCTTCATGAGTGATTAATTCAGGTATGCCTCCTACATTAGTAGCAATGATGGGAACTTTAAGATAAAATGCCTCTTTAATTACCTGAGGAATGCTTTCCATCCTTGATGGAATAATGACAATATTAGATTCTTTTAATCTAAGCATGGCTTCGTTCCATTCAACATTTGTACAATAAACAATTTTTGCATCAATTTTCTTTTCAATTTTTCTAAGTACATCTATGCCTTTTTCATGACTGTCTCTACCAATGTATACAATTTGTTTCTCTTTTTTTGGTATGTCAGGAATATCTTTGAAATTTTCTATATCTAATGGAGCAAGTAGACATTCAAAATCAACACCAATCTTTTCTTTGTACTGCTTTTGAACAGTTTTCGAATCAGTAGTTAGTTTATCTGCCCATTTGAGTACTTTTGATTCAGCAAATTTTGCTGCGTTAACTGTTGCATCAGAATGTAATGCATCTACTTGTTCTGAATACATTCCGTGTACTGAAAGAATTTTTTTCTTTGCTTTTGTATATCGCATAGCAAAGGCAGATGGAACATTAAATGCATGTACTATATCATATGTCTCTGTACTAACTAGTGATTTTATCGTACTAAGAAGTGCAAAACTAGGATTTTTTATTTTCTTAATAGGAATAGGAGATATCTTCATAAGTTTTATCTCAAAGCCATGTTCAGATAGTTTTTGAGCCACCCTCGCCGCATGTCCACCAATTCCCCCATCAAATCTAGGTGCTATAAATAGAATCTTCATCTGAATGTCATCCCTTTAATTCTTAACCAAATATGATTATCTTTTACATGTATATGATAAATTTCGTCTACAAGAATCAATAATAAGTTCAATAATCTACGTGCCTACATATTCATGAAAACAGCAATAATTATGGGGACAAGACCTGAGATTATCAAACTTGCACCTATTATTGAAAATATACCAAAAAAGAATTGTGAAATAATCTTTACAGGTCAGCACTATGATTACCAAATGGGTCTGAAATTTGTAGATCAGTTAGGACTTAGAAAGCCTGATTACTTACTCACCACCGCAAAATCTTCTCCTAGTAAACAAATAGGCCAAACTATCACAAAGCTTTCAGATATTTTACAAGAGAGTAAGCCTGATACAGTAATTGTACAGGGTGATACCAACACAGTCTTGGCAGCAAGTTTATGTTCATTAAAACTTGGTATTCCAATCAGTCATGTAGAGTCAGGTTTACGAAGCTTTGATTGGAGAATGCCAGAAGAACATAATAGAATCTGTACAGATCATATATCTGAATTACTATTTGCCCCAACAAATAATGCAAAATCTAATTTGGTCTCAGAAAAAGTACATGGGAAAATATTTGTTACTGGAAATACTGTACTTGACTCAATAAAACAATATTCAAAAACTTCTTCAAAGAAATCGTCATTATCAATTGATACAACAGACTTTATTCTATTAACTATGCATCGTGCAGAAAATGTTGATGATAAAAAAACGCTAAGCACTATAATAAAAGCTATTTGTACTTCAAATAAAAAAATAATTTTTCCAATACACCCAAGAACTCAAAAACGACTAAAGGAATTCAACTTATTATCCAAATTAAAGACATCAAAAATAATTACTCTGCTTAACGCAACAGGTTATTTTGAAATGTTAGAATTAATGAAAAAATGTTCATTTATTATTACTGATTCTGGTGGAATCCAAGAAGAATCTACTGCACCAGAAATACATAAAAAAACATTTGTGATTAGAAAAACCACAGATAGACCTGAGGCTGTAGAAGTTGGATTTTCTAACCTAGTAGGAACAAATTATGAAAAAATTGTTCACGCAATAAAATATGGCGATACATATAGAGTTCCAAAAAAGAGATCTCCATATGGGCGTGGTGTTTCCTCTAAAATGATCATTTCACATATAAGAAAAAATATCTAATTTATGATATATTATGGAATTTCTAAAGATAAAAATTAAAAAAAGCAGGATGTGAGACATTAGATTATGTATAAGGATAAAGATCTACAGCATCATTATGATGAGGAGTATTTTTCAGGAAGGTTCAGACCTAAGTTATGGAGTAGACGGGCAGAATTCATTATTGAGAAATTTCATCCTTCTACCACTTTGGATATAGGATGTTCTTATGGTGAATTAGTAAAATTTCTTAACGATTTTGGTGCAGATGCTTATGGTATTGATGGTTCTGAATATGTTCTTACACAAGTTGATGATTCTATAAAAAATAAAGTGTTCAAAGTTAATTTTAACGAAGATAAATTTCCTTTTGTTGATGATTTTTTTGATTTTATTACTGGGTATTATGTTGTAGAACATATACATAATTTCAAATTCTTTGCAGAGGAACTAAAAAGAACACTTAAAAAAAATGGCTCAGCTTGGTTTCTAACTCCTGACATAGGTGAAGAAGGAAGAAATCAATACGATGTTTTCACGAATCGCTATGATGAATGGAAAAAAATTTTTACCGAATATGGATTTTTAATACAAGAATTTAGTCCTCATGAAATGTTAGTTTTAAAAGGTAAGATGAAAAAATTTCAATTTTATAAATTTCCTAAAAGTATTCAAAATGTTATCAAAAAAATTGCATATGATTATTCAAATAAAACTAGTATGAAAGACACATCATTTCTTGTTACTAAGATCTAGAATTTCACACTATCATATTCTGTTAGAATCTTCTTAGTAATTTTATCCCAATCAAATTTCAAAGACATTTCATATGATTTTGTGCACATTTTCATTCTTTTCTCATCATTTTCTAGTATCTGGATAATTCTTGATGCTAGATCCTCAGAATTAGTTACAAAGTATCCATTTTCGTTATTAATCAGAACATCATTAGGCAGTGTGTTTTTTTGGCTTAGAATTGGGAGTGAAGCTGACATATACTCAAGAACTTTGATTGGTAAAGCATTTTTTGTAACGGTAGTAGATCTTAATGGTCCTATTGCAATAGATGCATCAGATAGATAATTAATGATCTCATCTCTTTTGATCCATCCTTTGAAGTCTATATTTTTCTTAATTTTGAGATCTTCAACAATTTTTTTTAGATTATCTAATTCTGGACCATCACCTAGTAAGACAAATTTTACTTCTGGAATTTTTTTAACTACTGTTGGGACTGCATTCAAAAGTATGTCTAATCCTCTATGATGATACATAGCACCAGAAAAAATAACAATCTTTGATTTTTTTTCTTTATTTGTATGAAATAGCATTGTATCAATTCCATTTGGTACAATAGAAATTTTTTCTGTTGTAACATTATAGAACTCATTCACAGTTTCTTTTGTCTCATTATTAGGTACCAAAATTTTAGATGATTTTTTTAGTGTTTTTGAACTTAGTGTTCTCTCAATTTTTCTCTGAATAGATTTTAAACCAGTTGATTTTTCATATACAGCATCATCAATCTTAACAATTACTGGAATTCCTAACTTTTCTCCTATTGCTACTGCAGCGTTAGGTGCCATATGGAAAGGATGAAAAATTGTAAAAATAAAATCAAATTTTTTACCATTTCCTACTTCTATTCCTTTTTTGATTAACGGAGATTTACATCTTCTCGCTGCAATCTTCAAATTATTTTTTGATGGTACATTTACACGCATTACGTCAACTTTTGAATTAATTTCTGGTTCATATTTTGGTCCATTCCATTCCAAATTTGGAGTAAGAACAGTTATTTCATGTCCATTTTTTGCTAATGAATTAACAATATCTACCGCTACAATGACGCCGCCTCCACTAATTGGTGGAAAATGAAAAAAAATAGCTAGAATATTCATCTAAAATAGATCTCGTAGTCCTTGTTCTAATGTAGTCTGAGGTCGCCAATCAAATGTTTTTGTAGCTAAAGACATGTCTGCCTTACTTAATTTTATATCTCCATCAAGAGGCTTATCATATTCAATTTGTAATGATTTTCCAGAAATTTTAATCATTAAAGATGCAAGTTCCTTAATTGAAACCACGTCTCCAGTACCAATATTAAAAAATCCATGTTTAACATCACTTAGCATTACTGCAACATTAGCTTCTACTACATCTTGAACAAAAATAAAATCTCTAACTTGTGAGCCATCCCCAAAAACTGTTGGATTTTTACCTTCTTTGATTTTATCTAAAAATTTTGTAATAACTCCAGCATAATCCAAAGTTTGCCCAGTACCAAAAACATTGAAATATCTCAATGCAATAATTTCTGTGCCAGATTTAGAATACGTTTCGGCTAAATATTCATCTTCAAGCTTTGTTACGCCATAAGGATTGATTGGTTTCCGATCAAAATCTTCTGTAATTGGTATTTTCTCAATGTTCCCATAAACACTAGAGCTACTAGCATAAACAACTTTTTTTTTGAATTCTGACGCAATTTTGAAAATATTCTTTGTTCCAGTTATGTTCACCTCTTTGTATTCCTCTTCTTTTTCATAAGATTCAGGAACTGAAGTAAGAGCAGCCTGATGAAAAATTCCATCCACATTTTGTAATGCTTTTTTTAAATTCTCGAAATCTAGAATATCCAACTTGAGGAAGTTTATGTTGTCTTTTACTTCTTCTAGATTAGATAATTTTCCTCTGAACAGATTATCAATGACTGTAACATTATGACCTACAGAAACCAGATATTTTGTGAGATGACTTCCGATGAATCCAGCACCGCCGGTAACAGCAAAATTCATGAATACTCACCATATTCAGGCATGTTAAAACCTTCAGTCATAATAGATATTATTTTTAATTAATTATTAGTAGAAATTTGTGGACATTATTCCATCATAAAATACTCGTGATCATATTTTTACTCAGAAAATTTTTCAAACACTTTCTTTTATTATTTCGTAATGTAAGGAATATAGATTACTGTTTTTGATGAATGCTATGACCGATGTAGAGATTTTCCCCCTAGAAATAGATGAGATTAAACAATTGATTGAAGCAAATAAAATTTCGGTTTGCATAATAGGGATAGGAAGAATAGGTTTACCAACTGCCTTATCTTTTGCCAAATCTGGTTTTAGAACAATCGGCGTAGATGTAAATGAGGAATTAGTGAATAAGATCAAAAACAAAGATTTTCCACTAAAAGACGAACCAGGTTATTTAGATATTTTCAACCAAGTGATTGATGATCAAAAATTTTCAGTCACCACAAAAATTGAGGATGCAGTACCAAATTCACAGATAATTATTTTATCCCTACCAACACCAATGGATCAAAATAACATTCCAGATTATACCGCATTACGAATAGTTGGAAAGCAATTAAAGAATCTAGTTAATCCTGGTTCTATAGTTATTGTTGAAAGCACAATCGAACCTGGATTCATTGAGAATGAATTTGTTAATCTAATAGAAAGTGAAGAGAGAAAAATTAGGTCTGGAGATAGTATCGGTGTTGGAGTTTGTCCTGAAACTGCTAATCCTGGAGAAATTATGAAAGATTTTGAGAAATTGCCT
>PYIL01254191.1_pt1 | contig 17886 bp, 15 predicted proteins | sample 3578041 | NCBI WGS metagenome assembly PYIL01 (sample SAMN08408023, study PRJNA431606) | Marine metagenome isolate SA_KN192-05_S13_150m, whole genome shotgun... | biome: marine; feature: oceanic pelagic zone; material: water; isolation source: 150 m water sample, 0.2-0.8 um fraction ... | reverse complement strand
CGAGACGCCTTCGCAAGGAATTGAGTGCGAAGATTGCGGCTGCCAAATCGGCAGGGGATGATGCTGCTGCGCTCGTGAAACAAGGCCAAACATACGGCAACGAGATCAAAAAACAAGAAGAAAAACTTAAGAAGGTTGAAATAGCGTACCGCGATCTCCTACTACAACTACCAAATATCCCCCATGCTAGCGTGCCGCCCGGTGCAGGCGAAACCGACAATCAGGAAATCAGTCGCTGGGGGGACCCAAGACAGTTTAATTTCACACCGAAAGCCCATTGGGATCTCGGGCCAGCATTGGGCGTGCTCGATTTCGAGCGCGCAGCAAAAATGTCGGGCTCGCGCTTCGCGGTGCTGTTTGGTGACGGCGCTAGACTCAACCGCGCTCTCATCAATTTTATGTTGGCACTCCATACACGCGAACACGGTTACACAGAGACAGGAACGCCATTTTTGGTTAAAGATCAGGCCTTACTCGGAACTGGAAACTTACCAAAATTCGAAGAGGACCTGTTTAAGGTAGTTGGCGATCGCAACTTGTATCTCATTCCGACCGCTGAAGTCCCCCTCGCGAATCTTCATCGCGACGAAGTTCTTGACGGTCGCCGGTTACCATTGAGCTACGCGGCCTATACCCCATGTTTTCGGAGTGAAGCTGGTTCGTACGGGAAAGATGTGCGGGGGCTCATCCGACAGCATCAATTTGAAAAAGTGGAATTGTTCAAGTTTACGACGCCAGAGCAATCGTATGACGAGCACGAGACGCTCACTCGACACGCCGAAACGGTACTTGAGAAACTTGAGTTACCTTATCGACGGGTAATACTCTGTGCGGGTGACATGGGCTTTGCGGCTGCAAAGACATATGACCTTGAAGTGTGGCTACCGGGGCAGCAGGGTTATCGTGAAATTTCGTCGTGTAGCAACACAGAAGCATTCCAAGCTCGACGCGCTAACATCAAGTTCCGTCCCGAAGGGTCTGGTAAGCTTCGGTTCGTACATACACTCAATGGCTCCGGCCTGGCTGTTGGGCGCACGTTCATAGCGATTCTTGAGAATGGCCAGCAAAAAGATGGTTCAGTGGTCATTCCAAAGGTGCTTCAACCGTTCATGGATGGGCAAGAAGTAATGGAGCCCACGGGCTAAGCCGGAACATGGGCTGGAGGCACCAAAAGTCCACGTCCGGAAAACAGAAGAATTAAAGGAGGCTTTTGCAGGAGGGATGGCCGAGCGGTTGAAGGCGGCGGTCTTGAAAACCGTTAGGCGGGAAACCGTCTCCAGGGTTCGAATCCCTGTCCCTCCGCCACTCCTATCGGACCTAGATAGCTGAGTTAAGCTACCGCGGCGATTCTGCAATCAGCCACTTTGTATCAATCGCGAACGAAACAAATAGCATGGCAAGTGTGCCCCCAGTGGCAGTTGTCGCAACCGGAGTCGAAGTAAGGGGAGCTAGGCCAATCACCAAAGCTATCCCTTGGAGCACGCAGACAGTCTTTCGGCGTTGACTATGCGGCAGAGCGCCTTGCAGCCGCGGCCATATCCAGCCAGCAATCACAAATAAGTAGCGCATGGCACCGATGAAGAGCACCCAGGTTCCAACCTTTTCACTCAATGCAACCAGCGTTGACAACGCTAGAATCAACAGCGCATCAAGTTCCATGTCGAAACGACCACCGAACACCGTTGAAGTGCCTGACCTCCGCGCAATCCAACCGTCTATTCCGTCGCACACCATGGCGATAAGCGACATGATGATGACCCACCAATAGCCGGCATCGTTTAGAATTCCCGGTTGGAACAGTAGTGGAACTACGGGAAGAACTAGACTCGCTCGGATTAAAGTGATGCGATTCGCTATACCGAGTCCAGGACTGGGAAACTCGGTTGGGATGTTCCGCAGGATTAAGCCAGCCATGATTACGTACAGCACTATCGAATGAAGCAGATAGGCGAGTGGCAGGTCAAAACGCCACTTAGTCACAGCGGTAAACATCAGAACGAGAGGTAGCCCCAGCCTCAACAGATCGTAAATTGCTAAGCGGGTCGGGCTGCCCTTGGACTGAAACCGGACGTTATGAGTTACAGATACCATCACTAATAGGTTATGGTCTTTACTGAAAAGCGACAAAACTATGTCGGAGATTAACACCGCACGGCAATTTTGGGTCCAGGCCCCCGGCCACGGTGAGATAGTGACAGCATCTCTGTCTCCCGGACAACCGAATGAGGTGCAAGTTCGTACACTTTTTTCTGGAATTAGTCGCGGAACCGAATCTTTGGTTTTTGGAGGCAAAGTGCCACCATCGCAGTACCAGTCGATGCGTGCTCCATTCCAGGAAGGTGATTTTCCTGGGCCTGTGAAGTATGGCTATAACAGTGTCGGAGAAGTGCAAGCCGACAGACATACGCCAGCCGATCTTGCAGGTCAAACCGTTTTCTGTCTTTATCCACATCAGGATCGATACTGGATCGACCCAGACGCACTAACTCCCGTACCAAGTGATGTTCCCGCGAGTCGCGCGGTGCTAGCGGCGAACATGGAAACCGCTGTAAATGTTGTCTGGGATGCACAGCCTGCTGTCGGTGATTACATTGTGGTTGTTGGTGCGGGCGTAGTCGGCTTGCTAATTAGCTGGTTGTGCCGGCAGTTACCTGGCGCCAAGGTGGTGGCGGTCGATGTCAACCCGACGCGTAACAAAGTAGCTGCTGATCTCGGCATTCAGCTTGTTACTGCGGTACCTGCAGATACTGAGGCGGATTTAGTTATCCATGCGAGTGGTCAACCTGAAGGACTTCGAGATGCACTGGTCGTTGCCGGTGACGAAGCCACAATCGTTGATGTCAGTTGGTATGGCAATCAATCCGTTTCGTTACCTTTAGGCGAAGCGTTTCATTCGCGGCGTTTGACGCTCAAGAGCAGCCAGGTAGGGCGTCTGAATCCGAATCAAACGCCGCGGTGGAATCATGCGCGGCGGATGGCTTTAGCGATGGAGTTGCTTCGCGATGGACACCTTGATGCATTGATCACGGGAGAAAGTCCGTTCGAAGAACTACCTGAAGTGATGGCAAGGTTGAGTCAAGATCCAGGGACTACACTCTGCCACCGCATCTGTTATTAGGAGGTGTCAGCTGTGTACAGTTTGAATGTTCGCGACCATTTTATGATTGCCCACAGTTTGCGTGGTCCGGTATTCGGCCCCGCGCAAAACTTGCACGGGGCGACCTATGTGGTTGATGCGACGTTCCGTCGTCCGATTCTGGATGCGGATGGTTTAGTTGTGGATATTGGTCAGGCCAGTGCGTGCCTTAAAGCAATACTGGCAGATCTTGATTACCGTAACCTCGATGACGAGCCTCGCTTCAGTGGAAGCAATACGACCACGGAATTTCTTGCGCGAGAAATCTTTGACCGCCTTGTGCAGACCATTCGTGACGGAAAGCTCGGGGACAACGCGCGCGCGGTGACCAGGCTCTGCGTTACCTTAAAAGAATCTCCCGTCGCTTGGGCTAGCTTCGAAGGCGAGGTGTGACTACAGTCGAACTGCATCTGGTCGTTCCAGGGTCGCTCGCCCAAAACACCGGTGGGTATTTGTACGATGCGCGCATCGCGAACGAACTTCGTCAGCGAGCGTGGCACGTAACAGTCCACAATCTCGAAGGCGCGTTCCCCGTAGTGGATAATCAAGCACGGACGAGCCTCGCTCAAACTTTGGAGGCGTGTCCTGATGGTGCCCGGGTGTTGATCGATGGATTAGCTTTGGCTGGATTCGCGGACCTTGCAGACACCCACAGCTCCCGACTACGGATCTTGGGTCTGATTCATCATCCTCTTACTGAGGAGACCGGACTTGCCGATCAAACTAGGCAGCAGCTAGCGACCCACGAACGCAACGCGCTCGCAGTCTGCAAGGGTGTAGTCGTGACGAGCGCGTTTACGGCAAAGCAAATGGACACGTATGGTGTACCCGTGTCATCTGTGCGCGTGGTATCACCCGGAAACGATCCCGCGAGCTTAGCGCAAGGCCCAGTTTCCGGTGATCCCCCGAGCCTGTTATGTGTTGCGTCCGTGATTCCTCGAAAGGGCCACGAGGTGTTGATTCAGGCGTTGGCTCGGCTTCGGGAAATCTCGTGGACTTGTGTCTGTGTAGGCAGTCTTACACGGGCGCCGACTTATGCAGCGTTGGTCCAGGAGAAGGCTCGGACGAGTGGACTTTCCGGGCGAATCTGTTTCACTGGGGAATGCAGCACAGATGTCGTAAACGATTTCTACGACACTAGTTCAGTCTTTGTCCTCCCATCCCATTACGAAGGATATGGTATGGCGCTGGTGGAAGCTATGCTGAGAGGGCTCCCAATTGTCAGCACCACTGCCGGTGCGATTCCCAGCACCGTTCCTCCAGACACTGGCATGTTAGTGGAACCTGGGAATCCAGAATTGTTAGCTGACGCGCTTAGCGCACTCTTGGCGGGCGAGGCAGGTCAGGTTCGGCGTGACACGATCGGAGCGGCTGCCCGTCGCCACGCTTTGTCTTTGCCGAGTTGGGTTCAAGCGGCTCGCGTGTTCGAAGCAGCCATACTGGAATTGACACCTGATGAGTCTTAGGCAACATTTTGCCGCCGAGTGGTTGCGGTTACGTGAACCTGTGGATCACCGTTCCCGAGCATCAGACCTTTTGTTTCCCTTGCAAACTGACTGGCTTACCTATGGTTGGTCACGCATTCTTGATCTCGGGAGTGGTACGGGCTCCAATCTTCGTTACTTGGCACCAAAATTGGCTGCCGATCAGGAGTGGACGTTGATTGACAGGGATGAGTCACTACTTGCAGCGGTTGACATTCCGGAAGGAGTCCAAGCAGTGCGATGTGTGCATGGTGATCTTGCTGATGAAGGCATCAATCTGGTTAAAGCAACCGATTTAGTGACTGGATCTGCCTTGCTCGATCTGGTTTCACACGCGTGGTTAGAGCGCCTTGTGTGCGCCGTTGAAACGGCGCGTTGCGGTGTGCTTTTCGGCTTGACCTACAGCGGCGATCTCCAATGGTTCCACGTCAACCCTCACGACACGGACCGCGCGGAGAACCATCCTCTTCCAGACAACCATTTAGACGACACCCTAGTCCGAGAGGCTCTTAATCAGCATCAGCTTCGGGATAAGGGACTGGGTCCAGCTCTTGGACCGACAGCGAACGCTGTTGCGGAGACGCTGTTCAAGGCGGCTGGTTACCGGACGTGGCATCGACCAAGTCCGTGGCACCTCGGTTCAGCAGACTCCCAGTTAGTTCGACAGTTACTCAGCACGTGGGAAGAAGCGGCTCTCGAGGTCGAACCCTCTACCGAGGCCCACAGGATTCGCGAGTGGGCTGATAGACGACGACAGAAAGTCAACGGCGGGCATTTCAGCTTGGTCGTGGGTCATTTGGATTTACTGGCTCTTCCTGCAGAACGGAAGGTTGTCTGAGGTCTAGATCGAACAACACGTCCTCGCCGAGATGAAAGTGACGGCACGCCGGCCGAAGCGCCTGCTGCAATGACGCGATCGGAGGCAAGCTCAGTGCTGGTCTGCCTGACCCGATGAGCAATGGCGCAACTGTGACATGTAAGCGATCGAGGACATCCGCTTGAAGAAAGCGAGAGATTGTGATGCCACCTCCTTCAATCAGAATGCGCTTATACCCGCGGACATTAAGGGCTTCTAGAATCATTTTTGGATCAAAGCTGGCGAACCCATCAGGATTGTTAGTCGGCTGCGTGTCGACTATCGGCAACAGAATGTTGTCATCGCCCTGCGGACTGGTTGCACGATTTACAGGGTCGGAGGTTTGATGAATCACCAAAGTACGCGCAGCCCCATCAGAGAAAATATGCTTGTTTCTGTCCAAGCGGTTCTTTGGGTCAAGCACCACTCGAACAGGGTTGTTCCCGTCGACTGCCCGAACGGTCAAATGTGGATCGTCGGCAGCTACCGTACCAGCTCCCACAACGACAGCATCCACGATCGCCCTCAGTCGGTGCAGTCGTCGAATATCGGCCGCGCCAGTCACGTAGTGCGAGTGACCGCTTTCGGTGGCGATGCGTCCATCGAGGCTCTGTCCGGTCTGCGCGATTACGAGTTCGGTCTGCAACTGAAGTGGCAAAAACAGATCAAGCAGAACCCGTGCCTCGTGAGTCACAGAGGCTGAGGCCTCCCATGTACCACCAGTCTGGACTTGCAACCAGACATCCGGACTGGAATGATGGTAGATGCGGGCGGATTGATTTTTGACCGTGTCGCCTGGAGATACGGCGCGAAGGAGATGCCAGGCGGTTCGTTCGTCAATAGTTTTCATTCGCGCAACACTTTATTATTCGTCACACTGGACACAACATGCACGACGCTGAACGCGGGTTATTTGAGCTTGGGCGCGGTCGCCCCTTGTTGGTCACCAAGCTAGACGGCCAGGAGTCCGAACCCACATTGGTCGCCACTGTGGAGGGTCTCACTCTTGAGACTCTCACCCAGATCCAGCAGTTCCATAATAAACCCGTTCGTCTAGTCGTCACACACCATCGAGCTGAGGTAATGGGCTTCACTCGCTCCATTGACGCAGCATGTAATCCGCCAACCCATCAACGCGGCGGTGGGGTGAGTATTGGGCTCACTGATGAAATACGCCCGGACCAGATTTTACATCTGTCCAGCGCACGACAGACATACAGCACGGAGTCGCTTGATCTGCGAGCAGCTTCGGCGCCAGAAGCTAGTGGTATTACACTGGCTCGACTCGCTAGGTTACTGCCCGCCATTGTGAGCGCGCCTGTGGACGCGGACAAACTACCGGCCTTGCGAACACTTCTTGAGGATGGCAGCATTCTCGCTGCGACGACCGCACACATCGATGCGATGACTGCTGATTCCCCGGTGGTGTTGACACATGTCAGTGACGGGCCCGTTCCACTCGAAGAGATAGAGGACACTCGCTTCATGTTGTTTCGTGAAGCCAACGGAATTTTTGAACACGTGGCGGTGCTGATCGGGTCACGAGAACACTGGCCCGATCCGGTACCCGTACGAATCCACTCTGCCTGTTTCACTGGGGATCTTTTTGGAAGCCTCCGTTGCGACTGTGGCGAGCAATTGCGTGGCAGTTTGCGTCACTTTGCAGCGCACGGCGGCGGTGTGCTGCTATATCTTGCACAAGAAGGGCGAGGTATCGGCCTTGGCAACAAACTCCGGGCATATTCCTTACAGCAGCAGAAGCTGGATACAGTCGAGGCGGACAACACATTGGGCTTCGATGCCGATGAGCGACAATTCGATGTAGCGGTGCAGATGTTGCAGCACCTACAGATTGAGCGCGTACAACTCTTAACGAATAATCCCAACAAAGTGCAAACCCTTCGGGACTCCGGTATCCAAGTGATCGATCGGCAACCTATCTACGGAACTCTCAACAACCACAATCTGCCGTACGTCAAAACGAAGGCGACCCGATCAGGACACTGGCTTTCCGATCTCCTGTCTGGCGCGGCGACTGGCAAATAGGATCCCTGCCTGATCAGACTAAGCGTTCCACGGGGAAGGCCTTTGCGTCTTCGATGATTCTCGCGAGTACCGTTCCGTAAGACGTCACAAGGCGTTGGCCCATGTCAGGATCGGCCAAGCGTGTATCTCCTGTCACGCCAGACGGATGAAGATCGCCAGCGAGCCATGAAAAAGACGCTGTGGAACCTTCAGGGCTCAGGAACTGTAAGGTGTCCGCCAGATCCTGTCCTAGTGACCTGTTATGTGGAAGGGTGTCGAGCTGCACACGTTCGGGGTGCAGATGTAACATCATCGCGGTTTCAACGGCACCGCCATGAAAGCCGTGGCGCCATTCTACAGTGGGAAGTTTTACATCCACTGGATGCGGAAAGCGAAAGTAGTTGGCGTGGACGACCAATAGGTTATGCTCTTCGCGCAGTCGCAGCCCCGCCGCAGCCATTGCGGGAGGGTTACCCCCATGACTATTGGAGAGGAGAAGGCGTTTGACACCGCATGCCGCCAGAGCACTCCCGGTGTCGTAAATACGCTGGCTTAGTTGTTCGTGAGTGACGCTGACGGTTTCTGGGAAGCGCGCGTGTTCACGACTGGCACCCACGGCTTGCATTGGCAAGACCCACGCCGGAAAATTGTCCGGCAGTTGACGGAAGGCACTGGAGAGGAGGCCTAGCCCAATGTCTACATCCGTGGAGGGTGGAAGATGGGGACCATGTTGTTCCGTCGCCGCGACTGGAAGAATCAACACTGGGTCCTGAGCCACAACGTCTTTCGCTTCGGTATTGGTCAGGGCGTGCCAGGACGGAATCGACCTATCAGGTTCGACTGATCCGTGAATGGTCCGGTGTGTCATGAGCAGGTGTGGATAGCAGTCTGGCGTATAAATCTCCCGATGACAAGTTGCTCGCCCCGCTTTGTAACCAGGCGGTCATCCGGCCACTGGTCAGCCAGCCATCGAAGAGGAAGCGGCGTTCTTCCCCCGATACAGCGTTAAACTCATACACTCCCAACTCCGTTAAACGTTGCAGGCATGACAAGGCCACGTCTAGTCCACCCTGCACAAATTCGATGGACACTTGGGGCAACGGTTGAGTGACTCCCGCCAAAACTTCCGCTTCGTAACCCTCCACGTCGATTTTGCAGAATTGCGGGACACCGTACAGGCTGATCAAGTGATCCAATGTTACGACCGGAACCACCCCATGTTCTTCCCACCGGACGTGGCGAAAACTTTGGTTAACGGTTGGTAGCGTTTGTCGCCACGTAGTGGCCAGCGTTGATAGTGTGGGCGTGCGTCGACTAATTGCGAGTGATGCATGTCCAGGAGTGCGACCAACTGCTTCAGCCCGTATGGTGATCCGAGCATGACGTCGTACCAGGCGGCGCAGCCACGGCACGATCTGAGGTTGCGGTTCAAGAGCTACAACACGCGCACCGAGGGTTGCAAATGCTACAGAACGATCCCCCAAGTGAGCACCCACGTCGAATACCAAATCGTCGGCCATGACCATCGAGCGATAAAAGCGGCACAAGTGGCGCTGATATCCAGGGCGCCAGTACATGATCAGCGATCGGCACACCCCAAACCACGTTGCAATACGGGCAACGAAGTCGGTCATTCCGGATGATCTTTCGACAAAGAAGGAGGGGCCTGTGTGATTGGTCGACTGAAGGCGTGTACGAACCAATCTCGGAAGACGTCCATCCGTTGCGGGGAGTGATCGGGATGAGGCAATGCGCCCGGGGCAAAACCCCACGCGACAAACGGTGCAACCAAGTCCGGGTCACCGCTGATCACATGCACGGGAACGGCTCGACTGGCATGGTCATCGGTGATTAGGGGTGCGGGCTGATGATCGCCCAAGACAATCACTAACGTTCGATCATCGACATAGCGTTCAGCGTACCCGATCATTGCATTCAAGGCATAGTCGACCGATTGGGCATAAGCTTCTTGGATGCGGGTCCGGTCCCGCCAAAGATCCTCGGGCCGCTCCCCGGCGTGTTCCCACGGTTCAAACACTGAACCATCCCCAATGCTGTCCCAGTCCTCAAGCACTGGAAGAATCGGGGTCCACGGCGCGTGACTACTAATCAGACTCAGTTCGGCGAAGATGGGTGATGTGTGCGACGCAGCGTCGGTGGTTTGGGTGGTTCGCACGGTGTGTTCGAAGAACGACCAGACAAACTGGTCTGGCATGGTGACCCAATTTAACGGTGGTCCGGCGTAGGCAATATTGCGCTTAGTCAGGACCTGATCGTACCCAAGCCGTGCACCTTCAGGCCAAACGCGGCTGATGCCCGGCATGACTGCAACGGTCCGGTGGCCCGCACGGTGAAAATCGTCAATCAATGTTTCGCGCTCACTCGCCAGTAAGAGGTCATAGCGCAGTTGGTTGTCCAACCAGGTTCCACTGAGCAAGGAGCCGTGGGCAAGCCACGATTGTCCGCCCTGAATCGGCGCAACGAACAGCCCGGTCGCCACATGCAAGTTGGCTTTGGTCATGCGGCTCGCGAATTCGTGCAGTCGTGGTCGAATAACCGGTGCATACCGCGGATCGTCCAGGGTAGACACACCATACGATTCAATAAAGGCTAGCAACACGTCGCGATCGTGCAGTGATCCCAACAGATTTGGCACGTCCGCGTAGGTTGTAGGTGCGGCGGTTAGTTCAGTCGCAAAGCGTTCCCGTTCATTCATCATCCGCATGAAGTGGCGGACCTGGTCGGTCGCCGTTTGTACGGCGGGTAACGCCATCCGTCGTGTGAGCTCGGGGACCTGGCCTCCAAGCAGGCCGACGCACAGCACCGTCACCGTCGTCCAGCCGAGCACCCGGGTCATCCACCTCTTCGGGTTTCTCGGACACAGCAGTCGTGCCAGCCCCCAGACGCCGCAGAGGACCGCCAGACATCCCCCCACCATGATGCCGGTGGCGGCAGCGACCCCAATGATGCCCGTCAGGAGGTGATGGACAGACCGTAACAACACCAGATCAAGATAGAGATTGAGCGGACGTGCCTGGCTGAGTTGGATTACGGCATCCCAGAAGCCAACGGCGCTCAAAATCACTACCACGACTGCACTTGTGCGGGCCACACCGGTGTGCCAGCGCGACCTGGGTAGGAGCGCACACAACCCGACGATTAGGCAGGCTTCGAGGGCGATCCACAGTGAGAGGTGGTGGCCACCGAGTAGCCAACGTGGTGTCAGTAGCAGTACATTGATAAACAGAAGGGCACTGATCAGACTCAGCATGGTTCCTGGTCCTATTGGTGACCCGAGTTTCTGGAGTGCGTAAACACAATGACGCGTTGTTGCCGCATGCTCGTCCCGTTGCTAATGTTGACCGCTGCCTGCACGGAGCCCTCCACACTATCGCAGTCGGGCCAAGAGACCAACCACGCAGAGGTTTCCGGGTTGGCGGTTGCCCCTCCTGATCTGACAACGGCCGTGGACCCCAAACAGGCCCTCTTCACTTACGTTGACGCGCGCGCCCAGGCCTTGGCCAGTCAAGAGTATGCATCGCCGCCAGAGACCATTCCGGCCGCGCTGACCGCGCTGACCTATGAGCAATATCGTGCGATCCAATTCCGCCAAGAAATGTCCCTCTGGCACGACGAACACCGCTTCACCGTACAGGCGCTACACCCAGGCTTTCTCTACACTCAACCAGTGAAAATCCACATCGTGCACGACACCGAGGTTGAACGTCTGCCCTTCACCAAGGCACGCTACCGCTATGTAGGTCCGGCTGCTCCGGTTGCTGATCAGATTACAGGCGATATTGGTCATGCGGGCTTTCGGATCTATTACCGGCGGGGTGGAGCAGAACATCCGGAAGAGATCGTGGTGTTTTTGGGTGCGTCATACTTTCGACTGGTCGGACACGAGCAAGTACATGGGTTATCGGCACGCGGGCTCGCGATTGATACGGGACTGGAGAGCGGCGAAGAGTTTCCGTCCTTTCGCGCATTCTGGTTGATCCAGCCAAAACCCGAGGCTACACGGTTGACGTTCCTGGCCTTGTTGGACAGTCCGTCGGTAACCGGCGCTTATCGGTTTGAACTGGATCCGGCGCGACACACGACGCTCACCGTCGACGCACATCTGTATGCTCGGCAGGATGTGACGAAACTCGGCGTGGCACCGATGAGTAGCATGTTCTTGTACGGCCCGAATCGCCTGCCGGCCTTCGACGATTTTCGCCCGCAGGTCCATGACTCGGATGGTGTATCCATGCACACGGCTCGCAACGAATGGATCTGGCGTCCACTCAATAATGGACCTGGTCTGCGCATTACCTCGCTCCGCGATGATACGCCGCAAGGGTTCGGGCTGGTCCAACGCGAGCGGCAGTTTGCGAATTACCTAGATCTGGAAGCCCGTTATCATCAGCGTCCCAGTTACTGGGTTGAGGTTGGAGAGGGTGATTGGGGTCTGGGCGGGGTGGAGTTGCTCGTGATTCCGACCAACTCCGAGTTCAATGACAACGTTGCGACCTACTGGGTTCCCGACGCGCCGTTCAACGCGGGGGATCTGCGACAGTATCAGTACCGCCTACGAACGTTTGACAGTACTCTGGAAACCCAGACGCTTGCGCACGTCGTCCGAACGCGTATCGGCTGGGATGCATTACCGGATCAACATGATCCACCCCCCCGCAGTCAGCGTCGGTTCGTTGTGGATTTCACTGGCAAGATCATGCCGGGACTGAAGCCAGCTCCGACGAGTGCGGTTCAGGCGGTGCTGGAGTCTTCGACGGGACAGACGACCGATCCGATTGTGCAGCGACTTCCCGATGGTCAGAGTTGGCGTGTGTCGTTCGTGCTCAGCCCAGCCGGAGATCAACCGGCGGACATACGGTTGTACTTAACGGAAGCCGACCGCCGTGTGAGTGAAACCTGGAACTATGTCTGGTACCCCGACCACATCAACTAACCTACCTGCGGCTGCCGTACGGATTCCATTGCTACGACTGCGACGATGGCTGTTTATAAGCTTGGTCGTAGTGACGGTGCTTAGTGGGCTTGGGGGCATGTTCGACATCATGCTGGGCAGTGGCTTCACTGTTTTGGAGGGCGTGATCCTGGTCCTGTTTGCTCTGACCTTCGGTTGGATTGCGATCGCGTTCTGGAATGCCATCATCGGATGGGTGCTGTGTCTATTCAAGCGCGATCCCCTCTCGCTGGCGCGCGTATCTCGTACCGGGTTACCGGACACACCGCTCACCAGTACCACGGCACTGGTGATGCCGATCAATCACGAGGATCCCGAACAGGTGATGGCTGGTATCGCGACCATGGTGCAGTCGGTGAATCGCACCGGCCAGGGTGCACAGTTCGATCTCTTTCTCTTGAGTGATACGCGTGACCCGGGCATCGTCCGCCAGGAAGAAACCGCGTGGGCAGCCTTGCGCCAATCCATCTCTGGCCCAGTGACGCTTACTTATCGTCGCCGGCCGGTGAACCATGGTCGCAAGGCTGGCAACATCGCCGACTTTTGTCGTGAGTGGGGTGCCCATTACGACTATATGGTGGTGTTGGATGCCGACAGCATCATGACCGGACCGACGCTCGTCGCGTTGGTGCGGCAAATGGAAGCGAACCCGCAGGCGGGTCTGGTGCAAACCGTCCCGATTCCCGCGCGCCGACGCACGCTGTTCGGACGGTTTATCCAGTTTGCTGCGAGTCTCTACTCTCCCATGCTGGCCGCGGGCCAAAGTTTCTGGCAGGGCGACGCCGCAAATTACTGGGGGCATAATGCCATCGTCCGCGTGCAGGCGTTTACGGACTGCTGCCAGTTACCCGTGTTGTCGGGTGTGCCGCCGTTTGGCGGCCCCATTCTCAGCCACGACTTTGTTGAGGCGGCCCTGCTGCGTCAAGGCGGCTGGCACGTGTACCTGGCACCGGCGCTGGGCGGCAGCTACGAAGACGTCCCGAGCAACCTGGTCGAATATGTCAAGCGTGACCGACGGTGGACGCAAGGCAGTCTGCAGCATCTCCGATTGCTGCCGCGCCGCGGTCTGCACATGGTCAGTCGCTGTCACTTTGTGCAGGGAGCAATGGGGTATGTGTCTTCGCTCCTCTGGTTACTGATGTTGCTGGCGAGTACGGCTTACGTGCTTCTACCAACACTGGCAGCTGGACCAGTCATAGATGTGAGCGCATGGTCGCCGTGGTTGATCATTTGGCGGCCGAATCAGTGGCTGTCGTTGTTGGCCGTCACACTCGTCCTTTTGTTTATGCCGAAACTGTTAGCGCTCAGCCTCGCACTGGTTCGTCAATCCGCTGCCTATGGAGGACCGGTGCGTTTGGTCTGCAGTGCACTGTTGGAGATGGTGTTTGCTGTGGTCCTGGCGCCGGTGATGATGCTGTATCACACACGCGGAGTGCTCAGTGTGTTAACCGGACACACGATTACCTGGGACCCGCAGGTACGTGACGACCAGACGCTCGGCTGGAGACGTGCGTGGACGAGGACGTGGGGGATTACACTCATCGGGCTGGTGTGGGCGAGTGCGACGGGGTATGCGAGTCCGGTCTTTTTTGTGTGGCTCATGCCGATCTTTATCGGTCTGCTGTGTGCTGTTCCCCTCACGCACTGGTCCAGCAGTCAGGCGTTGGGTGACTGGACGCGTCGTTGGGGACTGTTGGCTGTGCCGTCCGAGACCGAGTCTAGCCGTGAACGTTAGGGCGAGTTTTTCCGCAGCATGATCCAGTGCACGCATTTCTGCTGGTCGTCATAAATTCGCTCGCAGTCGTCACAACGCACGCACTCAGCAACGGAGATGCGGGGTCCATCAATTGCTCCCCATTCACATGCGTGTTCACAAATCTTGCAGGTGTTGCATTCGCGCCAGCGTTTAATGCGAAAGACCGTTAACTGGGACAAAATGCCGAGTGCGGCCCCCACGGAACAGAAGTATCGACAGTAAAGGTTGCGGACAAACACGGTGGCAAGTAACAGGAGCGTTAACAGCGTCCACATCACCGTGGTGCCGTTCAACGTGAACATCCAGAACGGTTCCACATACCGATAGATGAGAAAGTCACCGCTTGTAAAGTAGTACACCAACACGGCGACGAGAATGACGTACTTCAAATAGATCGCACGCCGATCGAACCAGGCTGGCGGTTCGATGCGCCACCGCGCGGGCACAATACGATCCAGCAATTGTGTGAGCGCGCCAAAGGCGCATAGCCGCCCGCAATACAGCCGTCCCCACAGAATGGTTGAGACAACGGTAAACCCGATCAACAGATACCACGGCACGCCATGCCGGAAGGTCGGAAGGTTACCCTCGAGAATCGCAAAAATATTAACGATCGACACCAGGCTTGATTTGGCAAACCCGAGATACCCGATGACGAGGACAAAGACCCCATACTTGAGCCACACCTGTTGTGTAACGAAACTAACGAGCGCAATTCCCAGCACGAGGACAAGCCCTCCAATATCGATGAGCTCGTCGGTGGTCATCGACGTGACGGAGTCTTGCGCTTCGTCTTCTTCCATCAAGGCGGTCAGTTCGTCTAACGACAGGGTCGCCGGTTGATCTCCTGGTCCTGATTGCGCCAACACATCTGGTGACAGAGCACCAGCACCAAGGACGATGAGCCAGACGAGTGAGATGAGCACACGACTAACAGTCATGGCGACGGCTCGGTCTGACGGCTCTGCAGGTAGGCGCGCATCATCCGACGGGACCCGCGCCGGACGGCATCGGTTGCCGCACGGACCGTAATAGTCGCTCCTGACACGGTGTCGATATCGGTGCCGACGTGAAACATTTGGCGGACATGTTTTCCAATAAACTGGCGCTGGAAGACTGGTTGTTCGATGGACCGGGACCCGTACGGTTCTTGATGGTCAATCACAGTGACCCCGCGCAACGATCCGGTCAAATCCAGACCAACCATCATATTGATCGGTCCAGAATAGCCTGTCACTCTGGCGCCGACCTCTTCACTAAAAAACGCAAGTCCCACGAGCACGGTCCCGTCCGAGGGGTGTTCCTGATAGGCAAGAAAATATGGGTAAACGCCGGTCTCATGAGTAAAGGTGTCCGCGTCTGGGAGTACCTTGTGCAGATCCGTCAAATGGGGTGCCACATCCTGCCTGACGGTCTGTCCGCCGAGTAGGGCTTCTGCGTGGAACAGTAAGCCGCACGCGGTGATTCCGACGACGATAACGAACACATGTTTTACGATAGGGTAGCTCATACAGTCCGAAGGACCTTCCCCGCACGCGACCGTGCGTGGATTCAGTCTGTGGGGATTGTATGCCAAGACTTGTGACGAACGAAAAGGCGACATGACAAGAATTCGCTGGGGTGTGCTCAGTACGGCCAAGATTGGACTCGCTAAAGTCATCCCGGCCATCCAGGCGGGGACATGTGGCGAGGTTACAGCTATTAGTTCCCGACACCTCGCGACCGCGCAGGCCGCCGCGGCAGACCTTGGTCTGCAGAAATTTTATGGATCGTATGATGCGTTACTGGCCGATCCGGAGATTGATGCGGTGTACAATCCGCTACCGAATCATCAGCACGTCTCTTGGTCAATCAAGGCGCTCGAAGCCGGCAAACATGTTCTCTGTGAAAAACCGATTGGCATCACTGCCGAAGATGGGCAACGGTTGTTAACTGCAACGCGACGCTTTCCGCAGCTCAAGGTGATGGAAGCGTTTATGTATCGGCATCATCCGCAATGGCAACATGCGTACGAGTTGGTGCACACGGAGGCCATTGGTTCTTTACGGTCCATCCAGACGGTGTTTAGTTATTTCAATAACGACACTGCGGATATTCGGAATCAGGCAGCACTTGGGGGTGGCGCCTTGCTCGACATTGGCTGTTATCCGGTGTCGCTTTCCCGCTGGCTTTTTGCGGCTGAACCGCAGCGTGTGTTCGGCGTCATTGATCGGGACCCGCGGTTTGAGACGGACCGACACACGTCGGCGGTCTTGGAGTTTCCTGCTGGGACTTCAACGTTGCTCTGTTCGACACAGCAAGCGCCGTATCAGCGGGTCCAGATTCTAGGTGAACGGGGAAGCATCGAGATTGAAATTCCTTTTAACGCACCGCCCGATCGTCCGTGTCGGCTGTGGTGGACTCAGGCGGATGGAACCCGAGAGGAGGTTCGCTTCGAGGTGTGTGATCAATACACAATTCAGGCGGAATTGTTCGCCGAAGCGATCTTGCAGGATATAGTGGTACCCACACCGCTCGAAGACGCCATCCTGAACATGCGGGTCCTCGATGCGATTGTTCGCAGTGCGACCAGTGAAACTTGGGAACAAGTGTCTTGAGGCACTGCGTCACTAATACGATCCCTTGGTGGATCACCGAATGACCGACAGACAACAGCCCCAACAACAATTTGATCGCCGCGTCGTCGAAGGGCCGCTTGGCCACTCGGTCTGGCTTCTCGCCTGGCCGACCATGGTGCAAAACATCATCGGAGGACTGCAGGGCGTTGTTGATCAGGTGCTGGTCGGAAACTACGTCGGCCATATTGGCAATGCGGCCATCGGCGTTAGCATGCAGATTTTTATCCTGGTGATCGTCTTTGTGGCATCGATCTTTACGGGGATGGCTGTACTCGTGGCCCGCTTTGCTGGTGCGGGTGACGCTGACAAGGTGAACCGTTCGGTGTACCAGGCTTTCATCGTAGCGATTGGGTTAGCCCTTGGTGTCCTAGCGCCCCTCGGATATTGGACCGCACCCGCCTTGCTGAACGCCATCAATGCGGCTCCAGATGTACAAGTCGAAGCCCTGCCCTATATCCGCATCATGTTTGTGTTCAGCTTCGGCATGTTGAGCTTCTTTATGTTTAGTGGGGCGGTGCGTGCCGCGGGTGACGCCAAAACCCCGATGCGGCTCGGCATCTTAATGACCGGCTTGAATGTGATTTTTAGTGTGGTGCTCATCAGTGGCTTCGGACCTATTCCAGCGTTCGGCACGCGTGGGGCTGCCATGGGCAGTGTGTTGGCCAGCGGGATTACCAGTCTGATCTTCGTCTGGCTGTTATTTTCTAACCGGCTCGTAATTCGTTTTTCCCGCACGATGGCGTACCGGCCAGACTGGCAGATTATTCGGCAACTTTTCCGTTTTGGCTTGCCGGCCGGCTTTCAGGGGATCGTGATGAATCTTGGAGGCCTATTAATGTTGCGCTTTATCGGGGCTCTTCCGTTTAGCGCGCAAGCGCAGGGCGTCTACTCGGTGGGGTATACCCAACTATTCTCGCTGATTACCTGGACGTCGCATGGCCTGTTAGGCGCCGCGACCGTGATGGCTGGGCAGAACCTGGGTGCCGGTCACCCGGACCGGGTTGTTCGGTCGACCCATATTTCCGCGAGCCTCGGGTTG
>PYIL01239742.1_pt1 | contig 17941 bp, 13 predicted proteins | sample 3578041 | NCBI WGS metagenome assembly PYIL01 (sample SAMN08408023, study PRJNA431606) | Marine metagenome isolate SA_KN192-05_S13_150m, whole genome shotgun... | biome: marine; feature: oceanic pelagic zone; material: water; isolation source: 150 m water sample, 0.2-0.8 um fraction ... | reverse complement strand
CGGATCATACTGAAAGATGTTTCGAGGCCGATCATGGGAGGCGGTCTGGAGGTGACCAGCGAGACAGTCAACTCTGAAGTTGCTTATGATGCTGACCCGCTGGCGTTGGCGAAATGGCAGATAGAGGGTTTCAATCGAGCCATCTCCCACGATGAAGAAGGGTACGCTACAGGCGCGGATGGACTTAGGTCAGTTCAGATCACCGAAGCCATGATTGAATCGGCCAAAACGGGTCGGACGGTCAAGGTGGAGCCAATCCACGTCAATTAGAGGTTCTGACATTGGATGCCGATTGATTCCTAGGTTGATCCCAGGACTACTCTGACCATGCGCTTTTCTAGTGCCTGGCCGATTTGCTCCACGGGCCTGAGCCGGTCGTGATCGCCGACTGCTCCGATGAATACAACACCCAGCAGACGTCCCACCCGGAAGTCCACCACGGTGGAAGAGATCAGTCCATTGGCTCCGCCCTGCAATATCCTTAAGCCCACAGCTTCGTCAAAGAACCCCTGCGGCTCGAGCCTGGTTGCCGAGACCAACTGGTGACCCTGGCCAACGCTCTGACCGATCTGATCTTCAAAATCTTTCAAGAAGATGTCATGCATCCAGTAGTGGACAGAATCCGGAGAGTCAAACAGGTGAACCACGGAAGCCGCCATGAAGTCGAATCCATCGGACATGGCCATGTTGGAGGTTGGTCCCAACTCTCGCATCGCGCCTGCGACGCGTCCAGCATCTGAAAAACGCTCTGCGGTGGCTCCCTCAAAGCCGTTTTCGGCCAGGGTGGCGTTGTCTAAGGCACCCTCTCTGATCACCTGGTGTCCTTGGAAGAATTCTGGGAACTCGGCCTTCTCCAGGACCATTAGATCCAGGGCATTCTCGCTTACGCTGTAGGTTGCCCTGTCAATCGAGAAACTTGTCAATCCGGTCTCCTGTGTCGTTGGACGCGCCCGTATGGCGAACGCGTTAGGTTTGGAGGGCTAACGAAGCCCTCCAATTATTCTATCTTGGTTGCCGCTGAATCGGCTAACCGCAGACCATGGGGTACACGTGCAGATGGCGCGAAGCCTCGGCAGGTGTCCGGCTCTTGGACCAGTTATCACCGCCGTCAGCGCTACTGTAGACCTCACCGCTGTAGGCTGCACAGTAGATGTGGTCTGGAGCGGCGGGGTCGATGGCGATTGCCATCATCCGGCCGGGCACGGTCTCGCCCAAGTCCAGGCGTTCGTAGGTCTCGCCTGCGTCGCGACTGCGGAACAAAGCGCCTTCCTGGACAGTGTCTGCAGGAGCGGCCCCGCCACCGGCTCCGGCGGCCAGGTAGATGGTCTTGGGGTCGTCCGGCGCGACCAGAAGGTCGCGGCAATATGAGCCGCCGGGGAACATCTCATCCACTTGGACGTGCTCCCAGTGCGTGCCCTTGTCCCTACCGAGGAACAAGGCCGTCTGGGTGGCGATGTGCACGGTGCCAGGGGCGGCCGCGCTCACCTGGACGTGGTGCAGATCCAGCGTGTTGTTCTTGATGTAGGGGCCGTCAATCATGGATATCCAGGTGTCACCGCCGTCGCGGCTGGCCAAAAGACCACCAACTTCCACCGCGGCGTATATGTCTTTTGTGTTGCTTGGGTCGAATGCGATGCCAATCACCCGCTTGGCAGTAGGGGGCATGTAGGTGGTGATATAGGGGTAGACCACCTGACTGGTGTCCATCATCTTCCAGGTCTTGCCGCCGTCTTCAGACCGGGAGATCGAGCACGGGTCATAACCGGCATAGATCACGTCTGGGTTATCTGGATGAATGGTCAGCGACCATACCTCGTGACCGTCAGCGGCGTCATTCAACGCCTCCCAGCTCTCGCCGCGGTCATTGGAGCGGAAAACACCTTTCTCAGTGCCGGCAAAGACTACTTTGGGGTCGTCAGGTCGGATCGCCAGGGCGCGAACCTGAGAGTTGTCGGGAAGACCTTTGGAGATGTCGGACCATTCTTCCTCGCCGTCGGCGCGTCGGACGAGACCGCCTTCGCCGATGTAATCTCCCTCGCCGCCAAGCCCGATATAGACGTAAGTCCGGTGGTTTGTGGCTACCATGATGTACCTCCAGCCTTATTTGTATTCGAGATAAAGATACACGAATTTCTGGGATATTCAATCCCGAAATCGTCCTAGATACAAATCAGGAGCTTGAGAATTTCTCCGAGATAACGTGAATACAAAAAAATCGGAATACAAAAGATGAATGTGTTGGTCTGGCGCAGCGCACCAGTCTGCGGTAGTATTTAACCCTCCAGCCTGGGAGCCATTTCACCTGAAAAGCGTCAAATTTGACGTTGGTTGTCCAGGGCCGAGCCATCCTGATCCCGGGTTAAATCCGGGTTGTTAGAAAGGAATTCATGAAGAACAAGATTTTCCAGACCATGGATGACGCCGTAGCAGACATCCCCGATGGCGTCACAATACTCAGTCCGGGGTTCAGCGGTGTGGGCGTGCCCAGAAACCTGCTGGCTGCCCTCAATCGCCAGGGAGCCAGGGGACTCACCGGGGTTTCCAACAACGCCGGTACCATCGATGAGAATGTGGACATTGGCACGTTGGTGGAAGCTGGGCAGATGAAGAAAATGATCTGCGCCTTTACCGCATCGCCCCATCCATCCCAGGTCACGCCGTTCACCCGCATGTACAACAACGACGAGATCGATGCCGAACTGGTACCGCAGGGTACTCTGGCGGAGAGGCTCCGTTGCGCCGCTGCCGGGATCGGCGGGTTCTACACTCCCACGTCAGTGGGAACGGAGCTGGCCGAGGGTAAAGAGCACCGGGAGATCAATGGCCGGATGCACGTGCTGGAGCACCCACTGCCTGGTGACTATGCATTGGTGCGCTGCTGGAGAGCTGACACTGCCGGTAACCTGGTTTTCAGGCTGACCCAGCGTAATTTCAATCCATTGATGGCCATGGCAGCCAAGGTGACCATCGTTGAGGTTGAAGAAGATATCGTCGAAGCCGGAGAGATCGACCCTGATCTAGTTCACGTTGCCGGCATCTACGTCGACCGGTTGGTGAAGATTCCCGCAGACGGAATCTGGATTTAAAAAGCTAACAGCTATCAGCGTTGGGCTGACAGTCTTGATACGGAGTTAACAATGGCAGAGAAAGTCAAACTGGAACGTCAGGCAATGTGTGACCGCCTGGCCATGGAATTCCAAGATGGTTGGATTGTGAATCTGGGCGTGGGGATGCCTACCCTGTGTTCCAACTACTCAGATCCCAGTCGAGAGATCATCAACCACGCCGAGAACGGTGTCGTCGGCTACGGTCCCTTGGCCAAAGAGGGCGAGGAGGATCGTCACCTGGTGAATGCTGGTGGACAGAAAGTTACGCCCCTGCCGGGGATGGCCTGTGTGCACCACGCCGACTCGTTCATGATGATCCGCGGCGGCATGATCGATGTCACCGTGATGGGCGCGTACGAGGTTGCTGAGAACGGCGACTTCGCCAACTGGCGCATCCCAAGCCGCAAGGGTGGCGGAATCGGCGGGGCCATGGACCTGGCTGCCTGTGCCAAGCGCGTATTCATCGCCATGGAACATACCACCCGCGAAGGTGGCCCCAAACTTCTCAACCAGTGCACTTTGCCCATCACCGCCCCAGGCGTGGTGAAGATGCTGGTCACTGACCTAGGTCTGTTCGAGATCACTTCAGAAGGGTTCATGCTCGTGGAGCACGCCCCAGGCTGGACCGCCGAAGAGATCCAGGAACTGACTGAGGCCAAACTGATCATATCAGATGGTCTTAAAGAGTTCCGGTTTAGGGATTAGTCTTCAGGCAGGTAACCAGGCGACCAGGTAAAGACAAAAAGCCCGACTGCTTTATGCAGTCGGGCTTTTATTTGATTTATACCAGTCCCTAAAAGAAGTTGGTTCCGCCGTTTACGTGGAGGGTCTGGCCGGTCATGAAGCCGCAGTCGTCGGTGATCAGGAACAATGCGGTGGCAGCGATGTCGTCGACCGTGCCGAGGCGGCGCACTGGGATGTTGGAAGTTTCCTGCATCCCACCCTCTGGATACCATGACATATCCCTGGTGGTGTCGATGCGGCCTGGAGATATGATGTTAACCCGAATATTCTTGGGGCCAAACTCTGAAGCCAGTCCTCTGGCCAGTCCGATTATCCCCATCTTGGCCGCTGAGACGTGGGAGCGGGTGGCCGAACCCACAAACGCGCCGTCTCCGGTGAAGAATACCACACGGCCATATTCGTTCTTCTCCATGTGGGGCATGGCGGCGTGTACGCAGTAGAACGCACCGTCCAGCACGACTCCCCTGACCCATTCCCAGTCCTCTATCGTGAGTTCCGTAAACGGTTTCTTCGGCCGGATGGCGGCATTGCTGACTAGGATGTCCACTCCACCGAACCGTTCTGCGGCGGCAGCAAACATGTTTGTCACCTGTTGATGGTCTGAGACATCGGCGATGAACGGCAGGGCCTTAACGCCGAGGGCACGAGCTTCTTCGGCCACGGATTCAGCCTCTTGTTTATTGCTGCGGGCATTGACCACCACATTTGCGCCCTCGGCGGCCAGCTTCAAGATTATTGCCCTGCCAATGTTGCGGCCAGAGCCGGTGACCAGGGCTGTCTTGCCTTCCAATCGCTTCATTACTAGACCTCAAATCAGGTGACAGATATTCATCTCAAGCACGCCTGAAAGCGGCCTTTGACTGGTGGCCGAGATTATATCATGGGCACTATTCCTTAAATCCCTAATCCACGATCGCTGGCAACGTCGTATAATCCGAAGCTGTTATGCTGATATTCAATATTCAACGCCAGCTGGCCGGTGATCTGGAGGGCCGCTAAGCTTCATGCAGATTCTGTCCTTGGTCTCCTGGCTGTTGCGCCGTAGGCTGCGCCAATCCTGGTTGCTGCTGGCGGTCACGTCCTTTGGCATCCTGGCTTCGGTGACCGTCATGTCCACTGGAGCGCTATACTCCCGCGCTTTGGGAGAGGCCGGTCTGCGTCATTCGATCTCTTCTTTCAGACCTGAGGTGCATGACGCTCAGGTCATTGCGCAGAACCGTCCATTGGGCATCACCGACTACCTGCCACTGGAGCAACTTGTCGGTGAAACGGCGGAAGACCGGCTCGGAGACATGCTGATCACAACAGAACGCTTTGGCCGCACTCAACCCAACCTGACTTTATTAGATTCACTCACCGCTCCGATCCTGGGCTCCCCATCAGGCCGCCCTTTCTTTCTGACAGGTTTTGAGGAACACACCGAACTGGTCAAGGGCCGATGGCCCGTGCCTGGTGCCATGCAGGATCCGACCACCGAAGGGGATATAGAAACCGTCCTGGGACCTGAATCCGCCCGAAAGATGGGCTACGACATAGGTGACCGGATATTCCTGATACCGAGCCGTGGTTCCTCCGAGCGGGTCACCTTCAAAGTGGTCGGACTCGCTAACCCGATAGACCACCGTGAGGAATACTGGATGGGCGCGCCCATCTACTTTGACCTAAGGGCTGTTGGCGAGTCCGTCGTGGTCCCGCTATTCGTCAATGAAGACGATTATTTCCAGGGAATCGGTGCGCGGTACCCGACCCTGGTCGGCGATTTCGGCTTCTACCTGTTTCTGGACGTTGCCCATCTGACGGAAAGCAACGCCAATCACGTGAAACAGCAGGTTCTGGGAGTGGAAACCGACATCAACAAGGTGTATCCGCGCACATTGGTGTTGAGTCGTCTGGACCTGACCATAGAAGAATTCGAGACAGCTCTGACTCTGGCCAGGATTCCCCTCTATCTCTTCTTGTCGTTGGTCGTGGTGGTGGTGCTCTATTTCCTGGCTCTGATCACCGGAACCCTGGGGCGCAGTCAGGCTGAAGAGGCCGGTCTGCTACGTAGTCGCGGCGCCAGTCTCCTTCAGGTGACCGGCGTGTTGGCCTTGTCAGAGGCAGTGGTAGTTGTGGCAGCGATGGTGGTTGGCCCGTTCTTGGCGTGGGCCATAGTCAAGATGTTGCTTCTGGATACCATCAACCCTGGAGGCGACATCACCGCCCCGATTCCCCTGGGATTGGGTTGGGATATGTTCTGGATGGGCGCACTGGGCGGTGTGCTGGCCCTGGCGATACTGCTGTTCACCGCGTCAGGTCGGGCCAGGATGGGGACTTTGGAATCGCTGTTATCCCGCGCAAGACCGCCATCTGTGCCCTTCCTGCATCGCTATTATCTGGACGTCTTGGCGGTGGTGGTGGTGGCCATCATCTGGTTCCAGGTTCGGGGCCGTGACGGTTTCGTGGCCGAAGAATTAGCTTCCCAAGGACTGAATATCGACCCGACTTTGGTCCTGGGCCCGGTGCTTGGTCTGTTTACGGCCGCGGTTCTGCTCCTGCGGGTGCTGCCGCTGTTCGTCCGGCTGCTCGCCTGGTTGGGCACCAAGATCGGCCCTGCCTGGTTCCAGTTCTCACTGTTGCGACTGGCCAGAGACCCCATCCCCCACGGTTCCCTGGCGGTGATTCTGATGCTGGCTGCAGCCTTGGGTGTATTTGGGTCCACATTCCAGTCAAGCCTGTCCCAGTCGCAGACCGACCAGGCCAGATACAGCGTGGGCGGGAACATGCTTTTGGAGGGGCCGGCCCTGCCTGCTGACGCCCCGGAGAAGCTGGGGAGGATTCCAGGGGTCACTGCGGTTAATCCCATACTCAGGGACTCGGTCACACCGCTGGAGGGACCGCTGGGCAAGAACGTGGCCCTTGTGGCCGTCGACCCACCCGCCTTAGCCAAGGCAGGCTGGTTCCGAGACGATTTCTTCGAGGGTGGGCTGCCAGAGATCAGCAGATTGCTTCGCCCCAGGCCCTTCCCCTCCAGCCTCGCGGGTACGGGGATTCCATTGCCCGAAGATGGTGACTCTTTGGGTGTGTGGGTGGACAGCAGTGCCCTGATGGAACTGAACCTAAGGTCTGGCGTGAGTATTTGGGCACGGTACATGACGGCCACGGGCATCTACCGGACCATTGGCTTGGGCGACATTTTGGACGCAGGTGATCCCGGAACACCCGGCGATCCCGATGCTAAATTAAGCAACGTGGTGGCTACAGATGGACGCTGGAGGCTATTCACCGGGAAACTGCCCGACCCTGCCTCGGTATCATTGCCGTTGGAATTGGTGTCGATAGCCTTCTCGACATCCCCAACCAATAGGCTGTCTGATGGAGTCATCCATCTGGATGATGTCACCGTTTTTGGTCCCAGCAGCCCGGTTTCCGGCGGTGTGGTGATTGAAGGGTTTGAAGGCCAATCGCCATGGATCCCTCTAGGAAATCAAGAAGAGATCGCGGATGCGGCTGAGGCGTCCCGGGAAAGCGCCAGAAGCGGCTCGTCAGGGATGCGATTCTCCTGGGAAAACCCGATTACCACCGGCCAGCGGGGTATTCACCTGCCCACTGGTCCTATACCCATACCGGCCATCGGAGGGCCGGACTTTCGCCAGGGACAGCAGATACGGGTGAAATTGGGTGACCAGGCAGTGCCGTTGCAATTCGTCGGGATTACCAACCATTTCCCCACGCTGAAGCCGGATCGCAATCCCTTTGTCATCGTTGACCTGACAGAATACCGTGAGTATGTCCGACGCCTTCCCTCAACCGCTCTGGACCGACCGGACGAGATGTGGTTGGCCTTGGATCCGGACGCAGATCGGGAGCAGGTGATCGCCCAGATTCCTGATGTGATACCGGGCCTGGTCTCCGTAAGGGACGCTGAAGTCGTGGCCGGACTTGCCGAACGAAATCCCCTGGCGGGAGGCGGTTGGGACGGTCTGACTGTGTTCAGCATGGTTGCCATCGGTATGGCAGTTTTGTTGACGCTCACCGTGCATGCCCTGGTCTCGGTGAAATCTGGGAGGATGGAACTGGCGGTGTTGCGGGTTCTTGGGTTATCCCGTGGTCAGCTATTCCTGTCGCTGGCCACGGAGCGTTTGATCATCGCCGTGCTGGCCATCGCCGCCGGAGCAGTCATGGGCTACTGGCCCGGACTGTATATTCTGGAATTGGTTGACCTGACAGCCCAGGGCAACGCTTCCATACCGCCTCTTGTGCCTGCGGTGAAGGTCTGGCTGATGACTGGGGCGCTGGCCGGGTTGCTGGCGGCGGCTGCCCTGTCTGTAGGCTTTGCGTTTGTCGCGGCCAGGCGGCTCAACACCTCGGAAGTGCTGCGAGGTGGTATCTGATGCTGCCCATGATCAGATTTGCCTACGTGATGGCAGTCCGGAGAGTCGTTACCGGCTGGCGTTTGGAGTCGGTTCTTTTCGGCGGTATCCTGTTGGCCGTGGCGCTGATGGCCAGTGGCGTGATCTTCTCTGAGCTTCTGTCTAACGCTTCTCTACGCCATGAACTGCTTGAGGCCACACCCAAAGAGACTAACATTTCCATGAGGTCGTTCAGCAGCCAGGATGAACCGTCCACTGCTTCAGGCCGCCGCGAGGCGTATCAAGAACGCCTGGAATTCGCCCAGGAGAAAGTGTCCTCCCCCCTGGCCCCTTATATGGAAGAGGAGGCTGTGGTTCTGGGCACCGCCACGTTCTATTTTGAAGGGCGGCCGGGTTTGGAGGTCGACAACGACATCCGCGCCAGGGGCTCCGTGGTCTATATGTCCAGTTTTGAGTCTGATCGAGTCACCTTGACCCAGGGAAACTGGCCTAGCGCTGAGAACGCTTCAGAATCGAACGACATTCCCATGGAAGTGGTCGTGGACGGCCTCGGATTGGATTTGATAGGAGTGGGAGTAGGAGATGTGGTCGACATCTTCCCTGCTGCATCCTATACCGATCCGCCAAGGATGCCAGTCCGTATCTCCGGGGTCTTTGAGCGTGTCGATCCAGATGACGAATTCTGGTATGGCGTGGAGTCCGATTTTAGTCTCCAGAATGAACGCTGGACCATCGTGCCCATGTTCACCAGTGAAGCGGCTGTGCTCAACCGGGTACTTGGACAGTATCCGGCGTTGTACACCGATGTCACCTGGTTCTATTACCTTGACCGGGAAGGGTTGCGGGCGGCGGATGTGGGAGATTTGAAGAGGGCGATCTTCCAGGCTGAGAATGACATCACGTTCAAACTCAAGAATTCCAGCTCGTCCATCCGGTTGGATAACCTCCTGAGTAGCTTTGACGAGCAGCTTATCCTGGCCCGAGTTCCCCTGTTCTTGGTGGTCTTCCTGATCACCGGGATACTGCTCTATTACTTGGCGTTGGTGGCTGGCTTGATCGTCCGGTCCCGCACCAGTGAGATAGCGATGCTGAAAAGTCGGGGGGCAACCACCACCCAGATAGGGATACTGGGTCTGGGAGAGGGTCTTCTGCTGGGAATACCGGCTGTGATAATCGGGCCATTCTTGGCGATGACCGTGGTTCGGGTGTTGGGCAATGTCTTCTTTGGTCTGGGAGGCGGGGCCGATGAGATATCTGGCGTTCCGGTGACCGTTTCACAAGGGGCGGTGATACTGGGGCTGATCGGTGGAGCGTTGGCGGTTCTGGTGTTCACCCTGGCCACGGTGGCCGCCGCCAGACACGGGATTATCGAGGCCAAGCAGTCTGGTGCCAGACCGCCAACGGCGTCGTTCCTCCACCGGTATTACCTGGACGTGCTAGCCCTTGGGCTGATCCTGCTCATCTGGTTCCAAGCCAGGAGCAGAGGCGCGTTCCTGATCCAGTCTCCAGACAATCCCGAGTTGAAACTTGACCTTGTTGGTTTGCTGATTCCGGCCCTGCTGTTGTTGGCGGTCGGTTTGGTGGTCATGCGGGTATTTCCCTGGTTCGCCGCCCTTGTTTCACGTCTGGCCGGACCAATTGCGCCGTCATGGTTAGTACATTCTCTGCGCCACGTGGCCCGCGACCCGATGGTGCCTGGAATCCTGATCGTGCTGCTCACCATGTCCACCGCTCTGGGAGTCATCGGCAGCGCTTTCAGTTCGACTTTGGAGAGGAACCAGAGGGAACGAGCGTTGTATGAAGCCGGTGCGGATTTGCGTGTGCGCCACATCGGCGTTTCCAGCACCAAAACGGGAGGGCGGTTCGCTGGGAGTATCGAGCAATATACCAAGGTGCTTAATGCCGCAGACGTGTTCCGTACCAACGGACAGATAACCTCCACCGGGTTCAGTGACCCGGCGGAGGTTATGGCTGTGGACTCATCAGAGTTTGCCGAGGTCGCCTGGTTCAGGGAGGATCTGGCCGGTGGGAAGTCCATGGATCAGCTGGCTGAGTTGTTGGTGGACGGACCAGAACTCCCAGCAGGCTTGGCTCTGCCCTCCGATGTAACTGGCCTGTCAGTCTGGGTGCAGCCCACGGGCCTGGACGGCGGTGCGAACCTCTGGGCTAGGCTGCGCGATTCAAATGGGGTGTTTTTCGATACCTGGATGGGCTCTCTGGGGAACCAGGGTTGGAATAAGATCCAGTCAGACCTGACATCGGTGATCGCCGCCGGACGCCGCATCGCCAATGACTCCCGACGCCAGTCGCTGCAGCCTCCTTACACCCTCCAGGCGCTTCAGGTAACCAACAGGCTCGGTGGATTCGGGACCGACGGTCTGGGTGCGATGTTCCTGGCGAATTTGGAAGCTCTTACCCCGAACGGTCCAGTAACGATAACGGACTTTGAATCACCTGAGGGGTGGTCGGTGGTGGAGGATTTCTCACGGCCAGGATTGTACGCTCTGGAGCCCAGCGAATCTGCCGGAGGGGGGCAGTTCCCTCAGTCCACACGGTTCAGTTGGGCCAGCGGCGGCGTGGGGTTGCGCGGCTTGAGACCTGGCCCCAACGAGGCACCCATCCCTTCGGTGGTCAACGCTGAGTTCCTGGAACTTGCCGACGCTTCAGTGGGTGACGACGTGATCCTGGGCTTGTCCACCTATGCCATCCGGGTGAATGTCGTAGCCGTAGCCGATTATTTCCCGACCCTGGACCCGGGAGATAAGCCCTTTGCGGTGTTGGACCTGGACAGCTTTGAAGCTGCGGCCAATCTTCACAGTCCAGTGCCGCTGGCTGGGGCCAATGAGATATGGGTGGATTTGGAATCTTTCTCCGGTGCATTGTCCGCCGATTTTGATGAGGCCGGAGCCACAAGAGATGCCGATAAGGTCGCCGAATCCATGCGCGAACTGGGCGTGAATGTCAGAGACGTGCACGATGCCGAGGCCATGGTGATATCACGGGTTGATCAGCCATTGGTAAATGCCGGATGGGGCGCTCTTCTGGTGCTGTTGTTCCTGGCTGTGGCCCTGGCCACCGGCTCGGGAGTGATGCTGTTTTCGTTCCTGGACACCAAGGAAAGACAGACGGAATTCGCCCTTTTACGCACCCTGGGCACCACTGAGGGCCAGATGCGGGGCATCGTATGGTTTAATCTATTCCTGATTGTCATCTGTGGTGTGGTGCTGGGCACCTGGGTGGGGCAAATGATTGGATCGAGTTTGCTTCCGTTAATGGAACTGGCCGAAGAAGGGGAGCGGGTCACGCCACCCATGCGCCTCACGACTGATTGGCTGTCGTTGTTGGTTTCGTACGCAGTGCTGGCGGGTGTTACAGCTATTACCGTGGTCTGGCTGGCGTGGCTAAGCGCAAAGATACAAGTGCAGCAGGTTCTAAGGATGGGGGACGCAGGATGACCAGGCTGAGAGGCGAACCCCGGGCAAATCCCACGACTCCCAGGGTTCTTGAGACTGGAGACGATATATGACCCAATTGAACGAGTATCTCAGCAACCAGAATGGCGCCGGCGGCGTGAGCCAACATTCCGGCCCGTATATAGATTGCAGTGACCTGTTCAAGATCTACAAACGTGCCGATCTTGAGGTGGTGGCTCTCCGGGGTCTCGACCTGACCGTGGAACCGGGTGAGTTGATAGCCATAATCGGGGCCAGTGGTAGCGGAAAGAGTACCCTGTTGAACATCCTGGCTGGCTTGGACCGGCCTTCCGCCGGTCGAGTGATGGTCGGCACCCGCGACCTGTTGGACGTCTCTGATAGCGATCTGGTGATGTACCGCCGTTCTGATGTCGGTTTTGTCTGGCAAGCCACTGCACGAAACCTGATTCCCTACTTGTCGGTCTCTGACAACATCGAACTGCCTATGGCCCTCACCGGCCAGTCGGCGAAAGAGCGTAGGGCCTGGTCGAGCGAATTGCTGGAATCCCTGGGCATCGCATATAAGGGGAATCGGTTCCCGTATCAATTGTCCGGTGGTGAGCAGCAGCGGGCCGCAATAGCTGTCGGCCTGGCGAATAAACCTCCGCTGCTACTTGCCGACGAACCCACCGGAGAGTTGGACACCGAGAACGCCGACAGCATCTTTGAGATGATCCGAGGGTTGAATCGTGCCTACGGCGTGACCGTGGTGACGGTGACCCACTATGCTGGTGTGTCTCAATTTGTGGACCGAGTGGTGCACATCAGGGACGGACGCATCGGATCTGAGACATTTTCCAGGCCTGATTATCGTTGCGACGGAGATATGGTCGAGGATGAGTACGTGGTAGTGGACCAATCCGGACGGCTTCAGCTCCCCCCTGAATTGGCTGACCAGTTCCGGAGGGGGGGCCTGGCCAAAATCGAGATGGAGGACGGCCAGATCAAGATCGATCCTCCCACCACCAACCCTCGGCAGACCCGGAGCAGGAGTTAAGTGCAGGTGACAAGCGAATCCAACACATATAACGGGCCTGTGATCGAAGCTACGGGTGTCAGTCGGGTATTCGGCTCGAGCGATACCGCCGTAACGGCTCTGTCGACCATCAGTCTGACTGTGCATCAGGGCGATTTTCTGGCCGTGACCGGCCGGTCCGGCTCTGGTAAGACCACTCTCCTCAATTTGCTGTCCGGCCTGGACAAACCTAGCTCGGGCAGCGTGCGATTCGACGGTAAAGACCTGGCTCAGGTTGGTGAGACCGACCTGGTGGACATGCGGCGGCATAAGATCGGGTTTGTCTTCCAGTCATTTGGGTTGATGCCGCTATTGTCGGCCCAGGAGAACGTGGAATTGCCTCTCCACATTGGAGGAGTATCTTGGCGGGAGCGCCGCGACCGTGCCCACGAGGCATTGGAGGCGGTAGGATTGTCCTCTAGGGCCCGCCATAGGCCCTTTGAGCTATCGGGCGGTGAACAGCAGCGTGTGTCCATCGCCCGTGCGTTGGTCACCGGCCCAGAGGTGGTGTTCGCTGATGAACCCACCGGAGAACTGGACACCGCCACCGCCCGTTCCATCGCGGATATCCTTGGCGAGGTTGCTGCATCCCGCCGCGCCACGGTGGTTGTGGCCACCCATGACCTGGACTTGGCGGCCACTGCCCAACGCCGTCTTGATCTGGTGGACGGCGTGATCGTTTCATAAGGGTCGCCTATTTAACCGCAACCGCTACCCTGCCCGCAGCTCGATACCACGGTCATACGTGTATACTCCTTTTCCGAAGACCTATCGGTTAAGGAGTCAACATGTTCGTGCGTATTTATACCGGCGATGACTGCCAGTCCCATCTGGAAGAGATGGCCGCTCCAACGGAACAGATCCACCGCATACCAACCAAGCCCGGAGAAGACCTTGTTTTCCGGACTTCGACAGTCAACAGCTTCAGCGATTACCACAACCCGTCCCGCCGTCAGTACTTGTTTGTCCTTGATGGTAAGATGGAGGTTTCAGTGAAAGACGGCACAACCATGTTGTTCCACCCCGGGGATGTGCTGCTGGCTGAAGATATGACCGGTCAGGGCCATATAACCAAGGCCATTGACGGGACATATACCTCTGTCTCGATGGGTATACCTGACTAGTAAATGGTACGACTCTCAAGGTGGACATTACACCTGATTCACGCTTGACAGTGCCAGTGTGTTATCTATAATGGCGATTAAATCAGCCCGGTACTATCACTAGGTGAGATTGCCAACCGCACTAAGCATAATCGATTTCGAAAGGCGATAAAGATGATTACAAAGTTCGACAGCCTATATGCCGGCCACGTAGACATGGGCGACATCGGCTACGGCGGCACTGCAGTCAACGACCGGAAGTTCGGCAACGACCACCTGATGACCGTTTACAGCAAGTCGGAGGCCATCGCCAAGGCTCTGGACGAGAACGGGTTCGACACCATGTGGATGGCGGAACACCACTTCCAGCCGGAAGGTTATGAGTGCATCCCCAACCTGATCATGCTGAACGTGCATCTGGCACACTTGACCAAGAACCTCAAATTTGGCTGTGGTTTCAATATCGCGACCATGTGGCACCCCCTTCGCCTGGCAGAAGACTTCGCCACCGCTGATATCCTGACCAAGGGTCGTGTGATCTTTGGTGTCGGACGGGGCTACCACACCCGCGAGGTAGAGACCTTCGGCTCAGACATCACCGACCAGACCGCAAACCGCGAGCAGTTTGAAGAGGCGGTGGAGGTCATCTTCAAGGCCTTCAATAACGAGTCATTCTCCCACAAAGGAAAGTACTACACCCTGCCTCCAGAGGTTCCCTACCGTGGCTACACTCTTAAGGAACTGACTCTGGTGCCTCGTCCGGCGACCCTGCCGGTGGAGTGCTGGCAGCCGATCCAAGGTGGGACCCAGAGGGCCCTGGATTTCATGGCGAAACACGGGATCAAGGGAGTCTTGGGCGGCGGCGTCGCTGAAGGCGGCGTCATGGACGACATCATGACCGGCTACCGCGACTCTTTGGTCCGCGCTGGCAATAAAGACGCACAATTGGGCGAGGGCCTTAGCGTGGGTTTCCACTACCACTTGGCTCCCACTGTTGAGCAGGCCATGGAAGAGGCCCAGGGTTTCTTTGAAGAGAACCTCAAGATGTTTGGTCCCCTGCGGCTGAGCCGGGGCATGACCGACGAGCAGATTGAGATCATCGGTGACCCCCGCCGCGCGCCCAACGGCGGCCTGCCAACCATCCAAGAAGCGGTAGAGAAGCAGGCTTTCTTGGCCGGTCCTCCCGACCGGATCATCGAGCAGCTAAAGTCTGTGGAGAAGAATTACCCGGCCCTAGAGCGGATTGGCATGAGCCATCCCATGGGCACCCCCCAAAGCGTGATCACCGAGCAGATCGAGTGGTTCGGTAAAGAGGTCATGCCAGCGTTCAAGGGAAAATAGCTTCAAAATCCGAATTAACCAGGCAACATAAAAAGCCGGTGGAGTATTACTCCACCGGCTTTTTATGTTTCAAGACCTGTTAGGTCTTGTATGTCACTCCGAGGCGGGAGCCGAGGGATCCCGCTGTTGCTCAACAGCCTTGCACAAGAACAAAGAGACCCTTCGGTGCGACTCAGGGTGACATTAGGAGAATATGCCTGCCTATCTGTCATCGTGGGATAGAAGTAGAAGTATCTCGTTGACAGTGAATCAGCCTCAGATTACACTCCCTTGAACCTCGTACCTGGGATTCCCATAGCATATTTGAGGCTGAATATGGTTTCTTCCGACGCCGTCGATCTAACCGACGCTATAGAGTTGATGTTTGAGACTGGCTGGACTGACGGCCTGCCTGTTGTCCCGCCGACCGAAGGTCGCGTCAACCAATTTATCGAATCCACTGGATATGATGGCGATGAGTTGATCGCTGAACTGCCTCCTCTGGGCGGTAAAGCCACCGTGGAACGGATTGCCGTAAACGCGGTGATGGCGGGCTGTCTGCCAGAGCACATGCCGGTGATAATCACGGCCATTCAGGCCATGATGGAAGACCAGTTCAACCTCCGTGGTGTGATGTGTTCAACCGGCATCCACACCCCGTTGGTTATTGTCAGCGGCCCATTGGCCAAGGAATTGAACATCAACGGCGGCTACAACTGCTTCGGAGCGGGCTGGCGGGCCAACGCCACCATCGGCCGGGCGGTGAAACTCACATTGGTCAATCTGGGCGGCGCCATTCCAGGAGAGACTAACAAGGCGACCTTTGGTCATCCAGGCGCCTACACCTACTGCGTGGCTGAGGATCAGGACATCAATCCTTGGGAGCCGCTGCACATGGACGTTGGGCTGGATGCCGCTGACAGTGCAGTGACGGTGTTTCCAGCGGAAGCGCCGCACAATGTCATGTACCACGACAACCAGCCTCGGAACTTTTTGACGGTGCTGGCGGATACGATGTGCGCCTTGGGCAACGTGCAGATGTATGTCTCGGGGGACACGTTCGTCGTGATCGGGCCTGAACACGCCCGTTTCCTAAATGATGGTGGGTGGCGCAAGCAGGACATTCGCCAGTTCCTATTCGAACACGCAAGAAAACCAGTCCGCCAGTTGCGGCGCGGTGGCCCACCTCAGGGAGACGCCGACCGAGGGCATTTCTGGCCCAGGTTTGTGGATGCCAACGACGAAGACCAGATGGTGCCAGTGGTGCGTGCTGCAGACCGGATACACATCATGGTGGCTGGTGGTCGGGGCGGCCCTCACTCTGTATACCTTCCTGGCTGGGGCTCCCGCCGGGTCACCCGAAAGATAGAAACGACCTAGTATGATGTCGACTTTCAGCACTCGGAGGAAATGACATGGTAAATGCACCAGGATCAGACCTGAAGACGAGATTGAGCGAGATGGGTTTAATGTCACCCATAGATCCCGCAGCCAATACTCGCTGGACGCCCGCCCCTAGGCTGGACACCATCCACGGCAAGATTGGTGGGTTCTTGGGGAATCGCAAAGCCAACGCCAGCCTTTTGCTCCAGGGAGTGAAAGAGCTTATGTACAAGGACTTTGAGCTAAGGGATGGGATCGAAGTCGACAAATACGTCTATTCTCGTCCGGCTGCCGACGGCATAATTGATGACCTGGTGGCAAAATGCGACTTTGTTGTCACCTGTATCGCGGATTGAGGCTCTTGCACCGCGTGCAGTGTGCACGACGCGATGGCCCTGGAAAACAGGGGAGTACCGACGATAGTCATCTGTACTGACCCGTTCCTGAATTCGGCTTACCGCCACGCCAAGGTGTTTGGTCGTCAGGGGTTCCAGCCCCTGGGCATCCCGCACCCGCTGGGCGGCATCAACCCCCAGGCAGTTGCTCAACGGTCAGAGGAGCTGCACATCCAGATAATCGAAGCACTGACCACTGGAGAATAAGAAAATCAAGCGTGGAGTCCACAAAATCCCGCTCAAACACAGGAGAGAATGATGGTTCGAGTTGGCGCAGGAATAAGAGTCTATGAGCAAGCAGAGAATTGGGAAAAACTCCCCGCAGGTTGGGTACTCGGTCAGACGGCCATAGTCACCGACTCCCAGGACCGGGTCTATCTTTTCAACCGGGGGGACCATCCACTTATAGTCTTAGACCGGGACGGCAATTTTCTGAATTCCTGGGGCGAAGGCGAGCTTCCAGATGCCCATGGCATGTTCATCGACGCCGACGACAACCTTTACATGCCGGTCAAGAACAGCCATGTGGTGTTGAAGTACCGGCCCGACGGCAACCTCCTGATGACCATGGGTGAGTGGGACAAGCCGTCCGATACTGGCTGGACCGGAGACGTCAACGACCCCGCCAAACGGGCCGCTGGGCCCTTCAACCGGCCTAGCGACGTTGCCCTGGATGCCGCCGGAGACCTATACATCTCGGATGGCTATGGAAACTCACGGGTCCACAAATTCACCGCCGATGGCAAACTGCTGTTCTCCTGGGGCGAACCTGGGAAGACTGGCCCAGGGGAGTTTCACGTACCCCACGGTGTCTGGGTTCACACCGACGGCCGTGTATTCGTCGCCGACCGCGAGAATAACCGGATACAGATATTTGACGCTGATGGAAAGTATCTGGACGAGTGGGGTGGTCTGGCCCGTCCCTGCGACATCTACATCGACGAAGATGAGGTTCTCTACGTCCCGGAACTGGACGGATTCATGAGCATACTCAGTATGGACGGCGATATCATCGCGTCCTGGGATAGCCCGTTGGATGCAGGGTGGGG
>PYIL01177226.1_pt1 | contig 18068 bp, 16 predicted proteins | sample 3578041 | NCBI WGS metagenome assembly PYIL01 (sample SAMN08408023, study PRJNA431606) | Marine metagenome isolate SA_KN192-05_S13_150m, whole genome shotgun... | biome: marine; feature: oceanic pelagic zone; material: water; isolation source: 150 m water sample, 0.2-0.8 um fraction ... | reverse complement strand
GTGCGGCATCGTCGCCATCATCGGAGCCACAAGCCCCGGCGATCAGCGAGAAGCCCAACAGCAACGCGAGTAAAACGCGTGCACGTTGAAACATTGTCCCCTCCATGTCATGGAATAGATCAAACCGTCCCATCGAAAACCAACGGCACGGATGGCAGCCCTACTGTCTGCCAGCAACGAAGGGTATGCGCTGATTCGACGCGTGTCACCTTGGCGTCAGATCACCGTCAACTGCAGCGACACTCTGGTAGCACCGCGGTCGATGGCTGCCCGAACGACAGCGTCAACGGTCTCCAGCACCGATTCGGATTCACCGCTGACCGAAGTCCCGAAGGGCCCCACGTCGACAGCCAGGCCAGCGGCTTCGGCCACGTCGATAGCCGCCCGGACATGGGGCCCGGGCGCTCCCTCGACGAATGGTTCGATGGTGAACTCAGCGGAGATTTCCACGACAACATCATGGCCTATCGGGCCGGCCGTTGCGTCGGTCGCTCAGGCCTCCCAGAGGCGACGGGCACGCCCTGCCAGGTCACGGTGCGCCTCCGCCAGGTCGGCGCCCAACAGTAGGCCGTCAGCCACTACCGCCCGCCCTTCAACAAAGAGGTGCCGGACTCTGCGGTCCGGTCCAAGCACGAGGGCCGTCAGCGCGTCGGCGATATCTCCTAGGTCGTCACCCGGCCAAACGGCTAGGTCGGCCCGCATTCCGACCTGCACCGATCCCACATCGTCTAAGCCGAGGCACTGGGCACCTCCGCGAGTGCCCATCTCTATGGTGTCGGCCGGCATCAGCGCGTCCGGGCGGAGTTCTCGGAGCCGGGCCGTGTAGAGAGCCTGACGCAGTTCACCGAAAAGCCCTCCCGACTCGTTGGAGGCAACACCGTCTACTCCTAGGCCTACGGGGCATCCGGCGGCCCGGAGGTCGGTGACTCGGCACATACCCGCCGCGACGCGGGCGTTGGACGAGGGGCAGTGGGCCACCCCAGTGCCGGCGGTTCCAAGCCGACCCATCTCGTCATCGTCTATGTGGATTCCGTGGGCTAGCCACACGTCGTCGCCTACCCAACCCCACTCGTCCAGCATTTCGACTGGTCGGCGACCGAACCGTTCCAGGCAGTGCTCTTGCTCCTCGACCGTCTCACAAAGGTGGGTGTGGAGCCTGAGCCCGTGGCGTCGGGCCAACTCTGCCGATTCCACCATCAACCCCGGGGTGACCGAGAAGGGGCTGCACGGTGCCACCGTGACGTGAACCATCTCACCGTCGTGGTGGCGGGCAATGACCGATTCGGTGGAGGCCAGGATGGCGTCTCGGTCCTCCACTACGTGGTCCGGCGGCAGTCCTCCCAGGCTCTCTCCCAGGTCCATGGAGCCCCGAGAGAGGTGCAGTCGCAGGCCGACCTCACCAGCGGCATCCACGATGGCGTCGAACACTGCGTCGTCGCCACGGGGAACGAGGTAGTGGTGGTCGGACGCTGTGGTGCAACCGGTGGCTGCCAACTCGCCGAGACCGACCAGAGCGGCAGCCCGCACATCCTCTACCGATAGCTGGCCCCACACGGGGTACAACTCGACCAGCCAGTCGAAAAGGTTGCACCCCACGGCCCGTCCGCGAGTCATCCACTGATACAGGTGGTGGTGGGTGTTCACGAGGCCTGCGGTAACCACATCACCCTCGCACCGCACCACTTCATCGCCCGGTTCGGCGGGCACTGTTCCCACGGCCACGATCCGGCCTTCGGCAACGGCCACGTCGCCCGGATGGCGGGCACCGCGTAGGACAAGGCGGGGGCTCATATCGTCCAGCCTCGCGTGTCCGGCCCGGTCATGGCATCCAGTCGGCGAAGACGTCGATCATCAGGCGGACGTCGGGCCCCAACGGGTAAAGGATCGGGCAGGTGCACCCGTCGGCCATGTACTGGGCCACTTTCTCCCGGACCTCGTCGGCCGTGCCCGCGGCACAGATCATCTGCACGACCTCGTCTGGAACCAACTTCGATGCAGCCTCCACCTGTTCGTGGGTTGCCGGCCAGGTCAGCACTCGTCCGATTTCCTCGAGGAGGGACTCAGGCACACCGGAGGCCTTCATGATGTGGGGTTGCTGGCCCAGGTACTGGGTGACCATGAGACGGGCTCCGTCTAGGGCCTCGGCTCGGTTTTCGGCCACCGAGCAGACCACCAGTTGCGGTCGGTCCAGGTCGTCCACCGACCGGCCGGCCCGGGCCGCACCGTCAGCCAGGCGGTCCATGGCCCGCCGGTTGTACTCCGGGGACACCAGGTAGTTCAGGACTACCCCGTCGGCAATCTCACCGGTCAACTCCAACATTCGGTCGCCGGTAGCCCCGATGTAAATCGGGACATCCTTAGGCCGACGCTCCTGGTACACGTAGTCCAATTCGACTCCGTCGAGGTGCACAAACTCGCCGTCATAGGTCACCGTCTCGTCGGCCAGCAGGGCACGACAGGCCTCGACGGTCTCTCTCATGGCCTTCAGCGGCCGGTGCCGATTCACACCGACCTTGGTGGCCAACGGCTCCCACCAGGCCCCGATGCCCAAGATGATCCGGCCGGGCGCCAGGTCGTCGAGCGTCGAGAACGTGGAGGCCAGCCGGGCCGGGTTGCGGGTCCAGCAGTCGACGACACCAGAGCCGATCCTGATGGTCTCGGTGCAAGTGGCGAAGGCGGCCATGGGAACCACGGCGTCACGAACCAGACGGGAATCAGCCTGCCAGACCGCCTCGAAGCCACGCTCTTCGGCGTACTGGACGTAGCCGACGGCATCGGGGATCGAATGGGCGTCCTGCAGGTAGATGGCCAAACGGGTCATAGGGGGCTCCTCTCAGCCGTCTTCGAGGCGATAGTGAAGGCGGGCGGCCTCCTCGGCGGCCCGGGCCCGGACCTCATCGGCATCAACCAGGGTGGGCCGGCCGTCGGCCAGGACCACCCGGCCATCGACCTCTACGGTCCGGGGTCCGATGTCGGTGGTGAAGGCCAGTTTCCATGGGTCCATATCGGCGTATGTCCAGGTCACCCGGTCGGCTACCGCTTCGGGGAATAGGTCCCAACCGGTAGCCAGCCAGCCCCAGGCCACCTCAGGCGAGGCCGTCACATCGTCTTCGCGCTGACGCGCGTAGGCCACTCGGAACTCGTCGAGCATGTCGGCCCCAATCCCATCACTGCCCAAGGCCACCGGATTGGCGAACCGGATGGGTCGGGCGTAGCCGACGGCATTGTTCATGTTGGATCGAGCATTGTGGACGATGGTCCCAGCCAGACCGTGGTCGTCGGGAAGGTGTACCCCGTGGACCAAAAGCCAGTCGTCGGTAGCTAGGTGTCTTAGCCGGTCGGCCGCTCCGGCGTCTACCGGGCCCTCGGCCACATGCACGTGGACACCCACACCCCGATCGGCGGCTAGGCCGGCCGCCGCCTCCAGACTCTCGTCGGAGCAGGTGAACCCGGCGTGCACACCGACCATGCCCCGGCCTCCCTCTTGAAGGAACCGCTCGTTTTCAGCCAGCCCGCGCCGGGCCCCGTCGGCACCGTGGCGGTCGGTGATCCCGTAGGCGCAGGACACCCGTACCCCCACTTCGGCACACGCCTCGGCGATGATCGACAGCGAGCCGTCGATGGCGTTAGGGGACTCGTGGTGGTCGATGATCGCTGTGCAGCCGCGTTCGAGGGCCTCCACGGCGCCCAACATGGCCGACCACCGGATCGACTGGTCGTCTAGTGCCCGGTCGAGTCGCCACCACACCAGCTCTAAGATCTCGGTGAACCCGGTTGGTGTCCGGGGCGGGGTTGGCATACCGCGAGCCAGCGCCGAGTAGAGGTGGTGGTGCGCGCAGACCAGGCCCGGGGTCTGGTTAGCGGTTAAAGCGGCGGTAGCCACAGGATCAACGTCCGTCCCAGGCGGCCCAGTGGTCCTCCTGGTCCGGATCGGCCATGGGCAGGCTGTGACGCCAACTGCCGTCGTGGGAATGCAGAGCGGCGGCCACTGCACCGGCCGTCGGCACTAAGCCGATCTCTCCCACCCCCTTGATGCCGTAGGGCGAGTCGGGCTGGGGCGACTCGATCAGCCGAACGTCGACTGCCGGCATGTCCTTAGGTCGGATGATGCCGAGGCTTCGTAGAGTCTCGTTACGGGGACGGGCGTCAGCGTCGGTCGGGAAGCCCTCGGTCAAGGCGTAGCCAAGGCCCATGTGGACCGCACCCTCAACCTGGCCCTCGCACATCAGGGGGTTGACGGCTCTGCCCACGTCGTGGGCGGCCACCACACGGTCCACCAGGCCGGTCTCCGGGTCCAGAACCACCATCTGGGCCGCATAGCCGAAGGTGGAGTGGATGATGGGATTCTCCAGGCCGTCGTTCAGCGAGTTGGTCCAGTCCACCCGGTACTCGCCCTCGTAGTCCACATCCGGACGACAGCCGTCGGCCAGGGCGTTGCGGCAGGCGTCGGCCACCGAGCCAGCGCCCATCAAGGTGCCCCGGCTGCCCGTGGTCTGGCCGGCGCCCAGTTCGCGGGTGGTGTCCACGATGACGTCCACGGTCTCCGGGTCAACGCCCAGTTCTTCGACGGCTACCTGCAGGGCGACTGTGTGTACGCCCTGGCCCATCTCGGTCCAGCAGTGTCGAACCTCCACCCGGCCGTTCCCGGCAAACCGAACGACGGCCCGGGCGACCTCCTTGAAGCCGTTGCCCAGGCCCGAGTTCTTTAGTCCGAGGCCTAGGCCGACCGGTCGGCCGTCGGCCACCGCCTCGTCATATGCGGCCTTCACCTCGTCCAGACAGGCCCGGGCGCCGAGGCAACCGTCGTCCATGACCTGGCCGGGACCCCAGACGGCGCCTGGGGTCACGACGTTGCGGCTCCGGATCTCCCATCCCGAGATCCCAACCTGTTCAGCCAGACGGTCCATGACTCCTTCCATGGCGAACTGGGCTTGGTTGGCTCCGAATCCCCGGAACGCTCCGCCGACCGGGTTGTTGGTGCGGACCGCCGTGGACTCCACGTCGATGGTGGGCAGAACGTAGGGGCCACTGGCGTGGCCGGCGGCCCGTTCCAACACCTTCATACCCACCGACGCGTAGGGCCCCGAGTCGCCGATCATTCGGGCCCACAGTCCGGTCAGTCTTCCGTCGGCGTCGCAACCCGCCCGGTAGGCCATCCGGATGGGGTGGCGCTTGGGGTGCATAAGGAGCGACTCCTCGCGAGAAAGCGTGCACCGGACTGGGCGTTGCAGCAGCCAAGCGGCCAACGCCGTGTGGGCCTGGTTGCACATGTCCTCCTTGCCGCCGAACGCCCCGCCGTTGGATACCAACTCGACGGTGATGCGCCCGGTGTCGATTCCCAGAACCGAGGCGACCTGGTTGCGGTCATCCCACACCCCCTGACCACCCGAATACATGTAAAGCCCGTCGTCGGTGGGCACAGCCAGAGTCGACTCGGGTTCCACGAAGGCGTGCTCGATGCGCTGGGTCTGAAAGATCTCCTCGACCACGTGGGCCGAGCCGGCCAGGGCCGCCTCTACGTCGCCCCGGGAGTAGGTGGAGACGGACAGCACGTTGCCATCCAATTCCCACACAGCGTCCTCGTCGGCCTGCAGGGCCACCACGGGGTCGCTGTAGACGGTCCGAGGAATCTGCTCGACGACCACCAGGGCGGCGGCTTTCCGAGCCGTCTCGCGGTCCTCGGCTACCACCACGGCCAGCACATCTCCCAGGTAGGAGGTGCGTCCCCCCTCGGGGATCATGACCGGCCAGTCGGTGTGGATGATGCCTACCCGGAGAGCGCCTGGGATGTCCGCTGCGGTGAGAACGCGGTGAACTCCTTCGACCTTCTCGGCGGCCGCAGTGTCGATACGTACTATGTCGGCCCGAGCGTGGTCGGCCAGGCGCAGGGCTGCGTGCAGCAGACCGTCGGGGGCTAGGTCATCGATAAACGGTCGGTCGCCAAGACTTAACTCGCTCGCCTCGACCTTCACGCCACGGGACCCCACGCCACCCTGAGGTAGGGGTACAGGGATTTCTCCTGAGGCCAGAGACTCCACGGCATCCAGGATCTTCACGTAGCCGGTGCAGCGGCACAGATGGCCACCCAGGTGCCGGGCCGCCTCGTCGCGGGTCAGCGCCTCACCCTTCCTGTCGATCAGTGCCTTGGCCCGCATGACGATTCCCGGGGTACAGAAGCCGCACTGCAAGGCCCCGTGGGCGGCGAAGGCCGTGGCGTACTGCTGCCGCTCCTCACCCGTCAGCCCCTCAACGGTGGTGACGGCCACCCCCTCAACTCTCTCCATGGACGTCTGGCAGGCCACGCGGGCCTTTCCGTCCAGGAGGACAGTGCAGCAGCCGCATTGCCCGGACGGCGCGCAGCCATCCTTGGGCGAGGTCACCCCTAACTCGTCGCGGAGGGCGGCCAGTAGGTGCGGGTGGTCGGCGGATGCCTCAACCGTCCGGCCGTTCAGGTCAAAGGTCGTCACTGGCACTCCTCCCCGGTGTCGCCGGACGCTTCGGACTCCCCTATTCGTCCCTCCCGGATCCCTTCGGGAACCAACGGCCCCCGCTGCCCGGTGATGGCGCCGTATACCTCGGGGCGCCGGTAGCGCTCAAAGTCGAACAGGGTCTCCTTGTAGTCGGCACACAAGTCCAAGTCGACGCGGGCCACGGCAAGCTCGTCGCCCTCGGTCGTGCAGGTGGCATGGACCTCACCTGATGGGCCGATGATGGCGCTCTCACCCAGCAGGGCACAGCCCTCCTCCTCTCCGGCCTTGGCTACGCCGACCACCCACATGCCGTTCTGGTATGCACCCGATTGAAGCACCAGCCGGTTGTGGAAGCCCTGGAGTCGATCCTGGCCCGGGTCGGGGGCGTAGTGGATCGGTGTGTTGTAGCCGATGAGGGCCAATTCGCAACCCTGAAGACCAAGGACCCGGTAGGTCTCGGGCCAACGCCGGTCATTGCAGATGGCCATGCCGACTACTCCGCCGAAGGCACCGTGGACAGCGAAGCCGTCTCCGGGCTCGAAGTAGTAGCGCTCCAGGTGCTGGAAGGCCCGCCATGGCTCATGGTCCTCGTGGCCTGGAAGGTGCACCTTGCGATACCGGCCGACGATGGTGCCATCCCGCTCGACCAGGATCGCCGTGTTGTACCGGTGACCGTCCGGGGTTAGTTCGGCGTACCCCAAATGGAAACCCACGCCCAACTGCTTGGCAACGTCGAACAGGGGGCGGGTCTCGGGACCAGGCATCTCGGTCTCGTAGAAGTGGTCGGCTTCGGACAGGTCGTCGACCCACCACCGGGGAAAGAACGTGGTCAGGGCCAGTTCCGGGAACACCACTAGGTCGCAGCCAGCGTCGGCACCGCGGTGGAGCAGGGCCAGGAGCCGCTCCACCACCTCCGATCGGGTGTCGGAGCGCTGGATGGGGCCCATCTGCGCTGCACCGACGGTCACGAAGCGACTCACGCTGTGACTCCCGATCCGGGTCCCGCCAGGTCGGAGGCATCCAGGGCCAGCAGGGTTCGCATGAGCACGTTGGCCCCGGCCACCAGGTGTTCGGGGTCAGTGTGCTCAGCCGGGTTGTGGCTGATGCCGTCGCGGCTGGGCACGAAGACCATGCCGGTCGGGCAGACGCGGGCCATCATCTGGGCGTCGTGACCAGCGCCCGAAGGCATCCGTTGGACGGTGTGGCCGAGGTCGGCCGCCGCTCCGGCCACCGTGTCGATTACTCGGGTGTCGAACTCCACCGGCTCGAAGCGGGCCAGAGTGCGATCGACGACCTCGACGCCCTCAGCGGCCGCCAGGTCGGCCACCGTTCGGGCCAGTTCAGCTTCGGCCTCCCGTAGGAGTTGCTCGTCGGTATTGCGCAGGTCCACGGTCATCGATGCCGAGGCGGCCACCACGTTCACCAGATTGGGGTGAAGTTCCAGGCGTCCGACGGTGGCTACCTGGCGTCCTCCCATCCGGACTGCCATCTGCCGGACGTGGCGGGCGATGGCCGCCGCTACATAGCCCGGGTCGTGACGGAGGTCCATAGGGGTAGTCCCGGCATGGTTGGACTGGCCGGTGATAGCCAGTTCGGTCCAGGAGATTCCCTGGACGCCGGTGACGGCTCCGATAGTGGTGCCTGCGGCCTCCAGTACTGGGCCCTGCTCGATGTGCAGTTCGACGAAGGCCCGTGGTGCCGGCCCGGGACAGGGGAAGGGACCCTGGTAGCCGATGCGGCCCAGTTCCTTGCCGACAACCGCACCGTCGATGCCAACAATGTCGAGGGCCTCTTCGACGGCCATCCCGCCGACGTAGACGAGACTCCCCAGCATGTCGGGAGGGAACCGGGAGCCTTCCTCGTCAGTGAAGAAGGCCACGGCAAACGGGTTCTCTGTCTGGATGTCCTGCTGCTCAAGAGTCTCGATGACCTCCAGGCCGGCCAGCACTCCGAGGTTCCCGTCATAGCGGCCTCCGGTACGGACGGTGTCGATGTGGCTGCCGGTCATCACCGGTGGACCGTCGGTCCGGCCGGGCCGCACGCCGACCACGTTGCCAATGCCGTCGACTCGCACGTCCAGATCGAGGTCGTGCATCCACGCCACCACGAGGTCGCGACCCGCCCGGTCTTCATCGGTCAAGGCGAGGCGGCAAGAGCCCCCTCCGTCAATGGGCCCGATGGTGGCCAGCGCCTCGATCCGGCGGAGCAGTCGGTCGCCGTCAATACGAGGAGCGTCGGGGGTCCGGTTGGTCATCGGGCACCTCCGTGAGCGACGTCGGCCAAAGCGATGTCGGCCGGACGTACCGGTACCCGGGGCAGATCCAGTCCCGTGGCCTTGCGGACGGCGGCGACGATCGCTGCCGTGGACGAGATGGTCGGCGGCTCCCCGATTCCCTTAGCCCCGAACGGAGCCCCGGGTTCTGGTTGTTCGATAAGCGCGGCGACCCCTACCGGTGGCATGTCCAGAGCGGTGGGCACTAGGTAGTCGGTGAACGAGGCGTTGCGGATCCGGCCGTCGACTACTTGGACCTCCTCCATGACGGCTAGGCCCAGTCCTTGGGCAGCACCGCCTTCCAACTGTCCTAAGGCCTGGGTCGGGTTCAGGATCCGTCCCACGTCCTGCGAGGTGGTGAGCTCGACTACCTTCACCAATCCGAGATCTGGGTCCACGTCCACGATGGCCCGGTGGGCTGAGACGGCGAACGATACGTGCGCGTTTCCCTGCCCGTCGGCATCCAGCGGAAAGGTCTGGGCGTGGCGGTGGACCACGTCGGCGGTGACCGGCTCGATGGTCGCCGCGGCCAGGTCTACGTCCAAGAGCCCGGACAGTGAGCACACCCGACCGTCGGCCAGGACCAGGTCATCCACCGGAACGTCATACTCGGCGGCCATCCGGACCAGAAGGGTGGTTCGAACTTCCTCGCAGGCCATCTGGACGGCGCCCCCGGACATCCAGGTCTGGCGGCTGGCCGACGTGGAGCCGGCCGAACCGATGGTGGCCGTCTCGGCTGGGGCGAGCACGACCTCCTCCACACTCAGAACCTCGCGGGCGATCTGCTGGGCCAGGGTCACAAATCCCTGGCCAACCTCCGCGCATGCACACGTGATAGTGGCCACGCCATCTTGCAACTCGCACCGGGCCTCTGATGAGTCGTCGAACCCCTCGGAGAACATGAGGTTCTTGAAGCCCACGGCTAACGCCTCGCCCCGGACCACGTGGGTGGCGTCCGCCGTCCGTCCTGCTCCCCCAGGCCGCGACATTGGCTGGTCGGGGCGAATGGCGGCCGACGGACTCCCGGCACACGTGCGGATCACCTCAGCCACCGGGAGGGTGCCGGTCACCACCTGTCCGGTGAGTAGTCGGTCACCTGGGGTTAGAGCGTTGTGTAGTCGCAGTTCGACGGGATCCATCCCCAGGGCCCCGGCCAGGCGGTCCATCTGGGCCTCGTGGGCCATGCAGGTCTGGACAGCGCCGAAGCCTCGCATGGCGCCACAGGGTGGGTTGTTGGTCCGAACCACAATGCCCTCCACGTCGGCCGACGGCACCCGGTAGGGCCCAGCGGCGAAGCAGGTGGCATTGGCGATCACCGCCCCGCTGGACGAGGCGTAGGACCCTCCGTCGAACAGCAGCCGAGCCTCGACACGAACCAGTGTCCCGTCGGTATCTGCGTGGTGGCGGTACCAAAGCTTGGCCGGGTGGCGGTGTACATGACCGTGGAAGCTCTCCTCCCGGCCGTAGACCATCTTCACCGGGCGGCCGGTGTGCAGGGCTAGCAGGCACAGGTGGACGTGGAGACTGAGATCCTCACGGGCACCGAAAGCCCCGCCCACCCCGGCCAGAGTCAAGCGCACCAATCCGGGGTCCAGACCCAGACAGGCCGCCACCTGGTCTCGGTCTACGTGGAGCCACTGGGTGGCCACGTACAGTTCGACTCCTCCGTCCTCAGCTGGCACGGCTAGGCCAGACTCCGGGCCCAGGAAGGCCTGATCCTGCATGCCTACCTCGTACGTCCCTTCGACGACCACCAGATCGTTACGGTCGGCGGCTGTTGGATCGCCGTGGCGGAGGTGGATGCGACGAAGGAGGTTTCCGTCGGGGTGGATGGGCGGCGCCGCCTCGGCCAGGGACGAATCGACCAGGGGTTCGGCGACCTCGTAGTCGACCACGATGGCGGCCAGGGCCCGACGGGCCGTTTCCGGGTGGTCGGCGGCCACGATGGCCACCGGCTCACCCTCGTAACGGACCACGTCAGCGGCTAGGACCGGTTGGTCGGGGTGGTCCAGGCCGTAGGTGGCCGCACCGGGAACGTCTGCGTGGGTCAGGACGGCATAGACCCCGGCCATGGCCATAGCCGGACCGATGTCGACGGACCGGATCCGCGCCGACGGGTGGGGCGATCTCAGGGTCCCCCCCCACAGCATTCGGTCGTGCCAGAGATCGCTTGAGAAAGCGAACTCTCCAGTGACCTTGGGAACGCCGTCCGGCCGGGGAGGGCTCTCGCCGATACCAGCTTCACGCTTCCGATCACCGACCAGGGCCGTTGACGCGGCGCTCATGTCTGGGCCTCCCGTCGGGCTGAGGCAGCGCGGTCCACGGCGTCCAGAATGCGTCCGTAGCCGGTGCAGCGACAGAGGTTTCCGCTGATGGCCTCCCGGACGGTGAGGTCGTCGGGGTCGGGGTAGTGGTTGAGGAGGTCGTCCACCGCCATGAGCAGGCCGGGGGTGCAGAAGCCGCACTGGACTGCACCGGCGTCCACGAAGGCCTGCTGGACGTCGGACAGCGACCCGTCGGCCTCATGGCCGGCTGACAGCCCCTCCACGGTGGTCACCGAACGATCAGCTGCGGCGGCGGCCAACACCAGACAACTGCACACCAGTAGGTCGTCTAGTCGCACCGTGCAGGAGCCGCACTCGCCCTCTTCGCAGGCATTTTTGGATCCTGGGAGGCCCAGTCGCTCCCGAAGCACGAACAGCAGACTCTCTCCAACCCACCCGTCGGCTACCTCGTGGCGGTGGCCGTTGACGGTCAGCCCGTACGGGCCGGTCACGGCGTCGGCTCCCCGAAGGCCCGGATCAGGGCCCGACGGGCTAGTACCTCGATCGAGTGGCGTCGATAGTCCGCCGATCCCCGGTGGTCGTCGATCGGCCGGGTGGCGCCGGCTACTAACTCGGCGAACCGTTCGACGTCGTGGATCGTCGGCGACCGGCCCCCTGCCCAGTCGAGGCGAGCAGCGATCATCACCTCGGCCTCGATGGCCCGCAGAGGTACCGGGGCCACCGATCCCAGCCCCACTCGGACGGTGCGTCCAACCCGGTCGACCACGAGGGCCATGGAGGCCACCGAAATGACCATGGCGTTACGCGGTCCGACCTTAAGAAACTCCTGAGGTCCGTCCAGTACGGGGACTCGGATAGCGGCGATCAGCTCGCCCGGAGCTAGGGCGTTGGCCTTGACACCGATCACGAACTCATCGAGAGGAACCGTCCGATGGCCTTGGTGCGATCGGATCTCCACCTCGGCGTCCAGGGCGGCCAGCACGGGCAGGGTGTCGCCGGCTGGCGATGCGGTGGCCAGGTTGCCGCCGATGGTGCCGGCGGCCCGGATCTGCGGTGAGCCAACGGTCCGGGCGGCCTGGGCGAGGGCCGGGACTAACGAGGCGAACGCTGGATCGGCCATCTCGGCGTAGGTCAACGTCGCTCCCAAACGCAGCATGTCTCCCTCGCGGTGCCATCCCTGCAGTTCGGGAACCCGGTCGATGACCACCACGTCGTCAACCGTGTAACCGCCGCGGTTGATCTCGACCATGAGGTCTGTTCCGCCTGCTAGGACTAGCGCCCCTGGGTCGGCAGCCAGAGCCTCGCAGGCGGCATTGAGCGTGCGCGCGATTGTGACCGTCACCCCTCCATGCTGCCGTCCCATCAGCTTCGCGTCAACATTTTGTCAACTTCTGGAAGTTGGCTAGGGTTCCCTTGTGGCCAGCCCCGTCCACCCCCTGATTGAGGCTATTCAGCCGATCGCCGATGCACTGGGAGCCTCCGTTCACGACGCCGAACGGGTCACGGAGGCCGATCTCCCCCTGTTTTGGGAGGGCGAGTTGGTCGGCGGCCTCCGACGACCTGATCTCCATGATGCCCTAGACACCCTGCTGCTAGCCGTCGAACGCGAGATGGGCATACTGCGCTCGGAAATGGGCCGGGCCCAGAAGCAGGAGGCGGTCGCCCTCCTGAACGAGTGGGGGGCCTTCACGCTCCGCAAGTCAGTAGAGGATGTGGCCGAGGCTCTTGGGGTCAGCCGCTTCACCGTCTACAACTACCTGGAACGGGCTGGCGGCGACTGAGCCCAACACGGCCCGCCGATCGGCCCGCCGATACGGTCCGACGCCATGACTGGTGGCTCCCTCCCTGAAGACGAACTGGCTCAGGTCGATGCTGTCGGCCTGGCTACCCTGATCCGCGACGGGCAACTCTCGCCGGTCGAGGCCGTGCAGGCCACCATCGACCGAATCGAGCGCCTAGACGGCGAGGTCAACGCTGTCATTCACCGCCAGTTCGACCAGGCGCTAGTTCTGGCCGCCTCCCCTGACCTTCCCGACGGACCGTTCCGGGGCGTTCCCATGCTCATCAAGGACCTGTGGGCCACCGAAGCCGGGCAACCCCACCATGGCGGCGTCCAGGCCCTCAAGGACGCCGATTTCACCGCTGACGAAGATGCCAACCTGGTCACTCGGTACAAGGAGGCCGGGTTCGTGATCGTCGGCCGGACCAACACCCCGGAACTGGGCCTGGTGGCCACCACCGAGCCGACATCCACCGGTCCGTGCCGGAACCCGTGGAATACCGGGTACAGCACTGGTGGCTCGTCCGGAGGGGCGGCGGCCGCCGTGGCGACCGGCATGGTGCCAGCGGCCAACGCCAGTGACGGCGGCGGTTCGATCCGTATCCCGGCCGCCATGTGCGGCCTGGTCGGGCTCAAGCCTTCACGGGGACGGGTGTCCCAGGGGCCCCGCGAGGAGTGGAGCTTCTCCTGTCAGCACGTGGTCTGCCACACCATGCGCGACACAGCGACCATTCTGGATGCCTGCGCCATCCCGTTCCCAGGCGATGGCGTGGTGGCACCGGACCACGGACGACCCTACGCGGCGCGAGTCGACGTTGACCCGGGACACCTCCGCATCGGACTTATGGCCGACAACCACCGGGTGCCCACCCACGCCGATTGTGAAGAGGCAACCCGGCGGACCGCCGACCTGCTGTCCGACCTGGGCCACCAGGTGGTGGAGTCGCAACCCGAGGCATTCACCCAGCTCGGCCAGATGAACGACCTGGCGTGGGCCTTCACCGTTCACTGGTCGACCGGTGCCGTGGTAAGCCTGATGACCCTGGGCGAGCAACTGGGCCGGGAGGTCACCGCCGCCGACGTGGAGCCGGGAACCTGGTTCCTGGCCGAGCGCGGCCGAGACTGGACCGCCCCCGACTACCTCCGAGCCCAGGGGATCATCGGCCGCTGGCGCCGGAGTATGGCTGCCTGGTGGGAGGACTTCGACCTTCTGCTCACCCCGACCACCGCCCTGCCCCCACCGCGGCTCGGTGAGCTCACTCCCAGCGACGACGATCCGGCTCGGGGGTCCCGGGCGTCTATCCCCTACTCGCTATTTACCTCGCCGTTCAACACGTCAGGACAGCCGGCTATCTCTCTACCCCTCGGCTCCTCGGACGGCCTGCCTGTCGGGGTTCAGCTGGTTGCGGCCTACGGCCGGGAAGACCAACTGATGTCGGTAGGTGGCCAGTTGGAACGGACTGTGGAGTGGTCGACCGACCGGGCCCCTATTCACGCCTGAGGCAATCCGCGGGGACGCCGACGGTGGAGTCAAGCGTCCAGGACGCTCGTTCCGGCTCCTTCGAGGTCGACCACTGGAGGTTCGGTGGACCACGGGAAGTTGATCCACCTGTCGGTGTGACACCACACGTACTGGCAGTCGACCATTGATTGCGGCTTCTGGTAGAGCACCGCCTCTCGGACTTCGGCCACCTGGGCCAGCGCTGTCTCACGGACCAGGGCCAGGGTGTGGCCGGTGTCGGCCACGTCGTCGACGATCAGGATGCGCCTGTCACCTAGATCCACCCAATCGACGTATGGCGGGAGGATCACCGGAATGTCCAGTCGCTCATCGACCCCGGTGTAGTACTCCACGTTCATCACGTAGAGGTTCTTGACGGCCAGGGCGTAACCCAGAGAGCCGGCCACGAAGAGGCCACCCCGGGCGATGGACAGGATCATGTCGGGCCGGTAGCCGTCGTCGGCCACCATCTGGGCCAGCTCGCGCACCGCTGTCCCGTAGCGATCCCAGTTCATCTCCTCGCGTTCGGACACCGGCGCCTCCGTTTTCCGGTCGACGGTCCACACGGGCCGTCGGGGTGGGCGGGAACCTACCCCGTCGATCCCGTCCGGTCACCGCTCAGTCGTAGGTCCAGCAATAACCCTCCACCCCTCCTCCAAGATCCAGCATCCGGGCCGGGCCGTCGTCTGCCGCCACCTGAAGGCGGGAGGGGCCGGGCCACACGCCAACATCGAACCAATGCCCGATACTGGCAAGAACGAGTTCTGAGTCGAGTTCAGCCCGTCATGAGGACTAGGCCGAAGACCGTGTAGAGAACCATTACAGCAAACATCGGGTACTGACTTCGAAGCGCTGTAGCCGGTTGCCACAATTCAACGGACCTATCGTGGGCCACCAGCACGCCGGCCAGATGGCCGGAGATGATCGCCCCCAACTGGACCCAACCGACGGTTGTTGGGGACACAAGTGTCCAGTTCACGGCATCAGAGGCAGTTCCAAAAAGATCCCAACCTCGCCCATAAGGGTCTGATGCCAGCACCCGAATCATCTGTCCTTCGAGAACGAGCATCGAGAAGTAGTGGGCCACGTGATAGCCGAGGAGGATCGGCAAGAGCGAATGTCCGAACTGGTCGGAAAAACCAGTTCTTCCTGTCAGCCGGTCGCCGAAGCGAGATGCCAGATGAAACAGGACCCCGACGAGGATGACCATCCAAAGAAGGCCGATCGTCCCTACGGCCGTGGATTCCCACCCAGAGCGTCCTGCCGATACCTCGCTCCAGAAGCGCGTACGAGACATACCGTCAAAAGCCGTTCCGCCAAGGACCACCAGCACGAGAGCCAGCTCGGATGGGCGCAGGTCGTCGACTACCGCACCGACTAGAGGCGGTCGAACAACTAACCGACCGCTGGGCCCCCGACCGATGGGCGAAAGGCGGGCTATCAGGGAAAACAGTGTGCCGAAACCCTCAGCGCTCCGGGCCACATCCCTACCCCACCGGTAGGAGATTCCAATGACGGTCAGTGTGTAACCGAGGGCCGCCCAGCCCAAAACCCGGGGCTGGGCTCCGTCGTGATAGACCAGTTCAAGCCACAGAAAAGCTGATACCGGAACAAGCGTCGCCCATCCATTAGCGAAGAAACTGGGTGGAACAGGCCGGTATTCAGGGTCTTCTCGATCCGATAGCCCGGCCAGCGTCTCCCATGGGCTAAGTGACGACCAGAACGGGCCTATGAGTACGGCCAAGAGTGGGATACCCACCCAGAACGCGACGTATACGACAACCGGAACAGCATTTGCCCCTGTGCCGTCCTGGCCGACCAGACCGGCCGTAATCACCACGACAAAGAGCGCCATCGTGATCCACCGGAGCGCCGGCACTACCCGCCACTGAACCCCAGCCGTCGTAGCCCCTAGTGGTCGACCGGCGGCCAGTGAGCGGAGCTGGGGCCGGCGCCAGAGCAACCCAAGAGCAACGAAAGAGAAGGCAAGGGCAACACCGGCCGACCACCCAGCTTGCCAAGCAGTGAGCGGGAGGTCGGTCCGACCACCTACTCCGTGAGCAAGCACTGTCATTACAGTCGAGGAGGGTGCGTCGGTCACGACACCTGCAACTCAAAAACCCGAAGGCCGCTACCGTGTAGTTCGGCTTCGAACACGCCGGGAATCGTTGCCGCCAAACGGAGAATGGCCCGGCTGCCCGGGTGGACTGCAACAGACATGTCGTAGATGTGCAGGTGGACCTCTTCGATCGTGTCGCTGTGGATCGCTACCTCGACTAGGTCGCCGACCGCCACCTTTAACCGAGGCGGACCACCCACCACCTCGCCGCCTACTAGGTCCACGTCAAACCGATGATCAACGACCATGCCGGCTCCGACCTCCACGGTTAGCGTCACCTCTGCCGCAACGGGCTTCCCGTCGACCACATAGTCACGATGGTCGTTGGAGGACAGTGCGGCTGCGATCACGTGTGATCCGCTGGAAAGACCAGTCAGCCGGTAGCGGGGATCAGAAATCATGGCTACCGAGGCGCCATCCACTGTGATGTGAACATGCCCCTGCCCTACGTGATGTTGTCGAGGAGGATTCACTGGTACTAGTTCCAACCCATCAACCGCAATCTCCAAATCCACGACACCAGGGCCCTCCGATGTCGCGGTCAAAGCCACGCTTGGCGGCTGGGCCAGCCCCGAGAGGTCCACGGAGCCACCGTGATTGTGGTTGTGGCTGCCCGAACTGGACCCTTCATGGCCAACTTCTTCATGACCAGCCCCGCTGTGTCCCGCTGATTCGTGAGTGCCTTGAACCGCCTCAGTCTCGTCGCCACAGCCCACAGTGCACGCCGTCAACGTGACAAGTGCGATCGTCGCGGCAATCAGCCGTGTCGCTCTCGAATCCATACCCTCCTCTTTACAAACCATCGAAGTGCCCTCCAGGCGTCGAACTATCGGCTGAAGAAGGGGCGCTCACCACACGTGGCGACGTATCCACGCGTGCATGGCGATCCCCGAGGCGACCCCTGCGTTAATGGACCTAGTTGACCCGTACTGGGCAATTGAGCACACCATCAGCGCTGCGTCACGTACCGCACGGGACAGGCCTGTTCCCTCCTGTCCGAAGACCAGTACGCATCTTTCAGGCAGGTCAGTCGTCTCCAGAGGAACGGATCCGGGAAGATTGTCGATCCCCACCAGGGGTAGGTCACGCCCGTCGGCCCACGCCACCAGATCATCCACCGTCGGATGGTGGATCACGTGCTGGTAGCGGTCGGTGACCATGGCCCCCCGACGGTTCCAGTGGCGGCGACCCACGATGTGGACCTCGGCGGCCAAGAAAGCGTTGGCGTTACGGACCACTGTGCCGATGTTGAGGTCGTGTTCCCAGTTCTCCACCGCTACGTGGAAGGGGTGACGGCGACCGTCTAGGTCGGCCACGATGGCCTCTAGCGACCAGTACCGATAGCCGTCTACAACGTTGCGCCTGTCGCCACCCGCCAGCAACTCCGGATCCAACCGGGCGTCGTCCGGCCATGGCTCCGGGTGTGGTCCGACGCCCACCTCGTCGTGCACGGTCAGCCGACAGTCATCCAACGCCAACGGACGGCCTGCCATGAGGCGTCAGCCGTCGGTGCCCATCAGCTCGTCGTCGCTCGGGACCTCGACGCCCTCTACCCAGTACAGGTAGAGGCTGGCGATGACCTGATCAATGCCTTCGGCTTCGGCTTCGGCTTCGGCGTCAGCCAGTTCGACGGTGACCACG
>PYIL01210403.1_pt1 | contig 18080 bp, 21 predicted proteins | sample 3578041 | NCBI WGS metagenome assembly PYIL01 (sample SAMN08408023, study PRJNA431606) | Marine metagenome isolate SA_KN192-05_S13_150m, whole genome shotgun... | biome: marine; feature: oceanic pelagic zone; material: water; isolation source: 150 m water sample, 0.2-0.8 um fraction ... | reverse complement strand
TGTGCTTCTTCAGAAACTATATCAAGTTCTGGTAAATCAATAATTAGCATTTCATTTTTTATAAGAAATTCAAGCGCATCTAAGAATTCATTATCGCTAATTTCATTATCAGCCCACCACCCTGCATTGTTTTTTACCCAGTTTGGAATTATTCTTGTTATACTTTCTTGCTTTTCATTAGAACTTACTTCAATTATTTTATTTTCTATTAAAAATTTAATTGATGTTAGAAATTCAGAGTCATTAATTTCATTATCAGCCCACCACCCTGCATTGTTTTTTACCCAGTTTGGAATGTTTTCGCGTGAGTTCACTTCAATAATTTTTGGTTTTTCAACTTCAGTGTATGTATATTTTTTTAGTGTTGACTCTGCAAAATTTTGGTAATTTTTTATAACATGATTATCTGGAGATAACATTGATGCTTGTTCAAAATATTTTTGGGCTTCTTTATACTCACCAAAATTTCCAAATCCAATGCCCATTCCCAATATAGCAGATATGTTATCTGGCTCTTTTTGTAAAACACTGTAAAAATCTTTCATTGAAGACTTGTGCTGTTCTAAGTTGCTTAATGCAATACCTTTCATCAGTAGCGTTTTGGTATTATCAGGTGAAATCTCTAGAATTTCTTCATAGATAAAAATTGCCTGCCGCAATTCACCCTTTACCAGATGGTCATTTGCTTGTTGATATAGGTCTGAAATATTAGATACATCAGTTTCTGCTTGAGAATCTACACCTAGTGATAAAAAAACAACAGAAGATACTGCCAGAAATATAATATATTTTGATACGCCCACTTTCATTTTATTTGATTACAAGAAAATCCAAAATTAAGGGTATCTACAAATCATTGTTTTTATTAATCAAGAATATAATATATCACCCACAAAAACTCTTTCTGTCTTATGTTTGGTTTTGATTCGTAATGAGCCATCATTATTAATTTTGATTGCCACTCCCGAAATTTTTCCATTTGCAGTATTTATTGTAACTTTTTTACGAATAGTTTCTGAGTTTCTTGTCCATCCACTGATAATTTTTGACGTCATACCATTAGTCAACTGTTCAATAATTTCTTCAAATTGGTAAATGAATTCTTTTATTAGTTGTATAGGATTCCCAGTTTGAGTTTCATTCAGTAATGTTTCAACACCATAAAAATTGGGGCTTTTTGTAAGTTTTTTCGTTACTTCTATTGGTTTTATTTTATAGTTTAAACCAATTCCAATAACTACACTTTCTATTTGGTTTGATTGTGATGATACATCAATTAACATTCCTGCAACTTTTTTTCCATTAACAGTAATGTCATTTGGCCATTTTACATTAGTTTTTATTTTTAGAATCTTTTGAATCGTATTTGATAGTGCAAGCGATGCAGCTATTGGAAGCAATGTAGATTCTTCAATTGAAAATTTTGGGTGAAGAATAATCGAAAACCATATTCCACCTTTAGAAGAAATCCATTTTCTGTTTAATCGTCCTTTTCCATGGGTTTGCTTTTGAGCAATTACAATTGTACCATGTTCTTTTTTGTTTGGTGCGATTTGTAATGCAAAATTTTGTGTTGAGTCAATTTCTTCAAAATAATAACTACGCTTTCCCATGTATTTTGTCTTAAGATCCGAAGAGATTTCCCATGGAAGAAGGCGCTCAGTATTTTTTACATATTTGTAACCGCGTTTTTGTTTTGATTCAATTTTATACCCAAGCTCACGGATTTTTTTAATATGTTTCCAAACTGCAACACGACTGATTTTCAAGACATCACTTAGATCTTGTCCAGATAGGTATTCCGATTTATGCGACTTTAGAAACGTTAGTACTTTCAATAGTCCTACATTATCAAATGATGTGTAAATCAAGTTTTTAGAATCCTATATCAATATCAAATCCGTCATTATCCATATCAGAATCACCAAGACCATCACTTGCGACACTATCATCAAACTGTGACATATCTTCTGCTGGTATGTAACTCGACATTGCTATCCCCATCATGCTGAACATCATACTAAATATCATAATATCTATTATTCCAAAATACATCATAGTTGGCAGAAATGATTTTTCATCTTTCATGATCTGCTGTAATTTCTGTTTTTCACCTGATTCGTATGCCTTAGACATACTGTCCCATTTATCCTGTAGTTCATGAATTCTTTCGTTCAATTCTCTATTTCCTTTTTCTGTAGTATACATTTCAATTTTTTTTCCTAGCCAACCTTTTTTTTCTTGAATACTAATGAATCTATGATTTTCAAGTTTTTCTAGTATAGTAGTAAGTTCTTCAGATGTAATCTTTGTAACTTTGGAAATTTTATCAAATTGTTTAGCACCATTATTTATTGCACTTAGAACAATGAGATCCTTTGCTACTTTCATATCACTTTCATGTAGTCACTTTTAAAATATTTTTTGATTACTTCAAATTAGATTTTATATGATGAAATAGTAGTATGGTAATGGGAAAAGAAGCAATACTCTATGAAAAAATGCCTGATGATAAAGTAAAGTGCACAGCATGTGCTAGATATTGTGAGATACATAAAGATCAGATTGGATTATGTGGAATTCGCGGTAACGAAGATGGCAAATTAGAATTATATGCATATGGTAAAGTGATAACAGGTCATGTAGATCCAATCGAAAAAAAACCAGTAATTCATTATAATCCAGGCAGTAAGATCTATTCAATCGCAACAACAGGCTGTAATTGGCTTTGTAAATATTGTCAGAATTCTGATATAAGCCAAAGACGAAAAATTGAGGGTATAGATATGTCACCCGATGATGTAGCAAATACTGCTTTTAAATATGGTGTACAGGGAATCGCATACACATACAATCAACCATCAATATTCATTGAATTTGCACGCGATTGTGGAGTTGCAGCACATAAAAAAGGAATTTTTAATGTTTTTGTCTCTAATGGTTATGACACACCTGAGACAGTTACAATGATGAATGAGTTTTTAGATTGTATCACGATTGATTTTAAGGGAAGTGCTGAGCCTGAATTTACAAAAAAATTTATTGGTGTTCCTGATCCTCAACCAATTTTTGATACCTTAATCGACATTCGTGATAGAACAAGAATACATGTTGAAATCACTGATCTAGTTGTACCACAAGTTGGCGATAGTTTAGAGTATGCAAAAAAATTATCAGAGTTTGTTTTAGATGAGTTTGGACCTGAAATGCCTATACATTTTCTTAGGTTTCACCCAGATTACAAAATGATGGATTATGAATCAACACCTGTTAAAACATTAGAGAATCATTATAAAATTGCAAAAGAAGTTGGTCTCAACTATGTGTACTTAGGGAATGTTCCAGGTCATCCTTGGGAGCATACCTATTGCTCTGAATGTGATAAAATCGTTGTTAAAAGATATGGGTTTGATATTCAAGAATGGCATCTAGACAAAAATAATAATTGTGAGTTTTGTAGTAATCCAATTCCAATAACTGGCTCACTTCAAAAAGAGTATCACCAAAATCGATTTCAGTTTGTACATTAGTGAATTTTAGATGCTCTGACATCTAACTTGAATTATAACAACTACATTTTTTTGCTTTATGACGAACACATCCCACTATCATGTGATCTTTACATCCACAAATAACACATTTTTTCATATTATAATCAGGGTCAATGACTGACTAATAGTTAACGATTATGATAATGAACATCTAATATATTTTAATCATGTATGTTTATTTTGCGTAAAATTATAATCAAATTTAGTGAGGATGATTATCTAGATTTTTTATTAGAAAGTAATGAACATGGATTAACACCAGAAGAACAAATCTACAAATTGATTAGTTACTACATATTGGTAAGAAGGCGTCGGGCTAGAGTGAAATTTTGCAATAGTGATAATAAAATAACCTAAAAGATCATCTACATTTCTTTTTATGTTTTCTTAAATCATCAGGATCACGAAATTCGTTTCCACACTTTCTACATTTTTCATTTTTCTTGTCATGTGCAATTTTCATATGACGCTCAAGTCTATTAGAATCGTGTAATTCACTACCACACTTACTGCATTTTGTGGCACTTTTTGTTTTTGTAAAGAGTCCCATCTAATACTATTACAACATGATCCTAAAATCATTTTCTCGCATAACTCTGTAAGTGATTATAAATTACTCAATTCACATGGTTAATTATGAAAATTAGTGAAATTTTTGAGTCTATACAGGGTGAAGGAGCAAATGCTGGAAAATCAGCAATCTTTCTACGTACATCTGAATGTAATCTGAAATGTACATGGTGTGATACAAAATACACATGGGATTGGAATAATTTTGATTATTCCAAAGAAGTCAACGAAATTTCAATCCAAGAAATTCGACATATATTAGAACAATCTAGCATTATGCATCTAGTTATTACAGGTGGAGAGCCATTGATGCAACAAGATGATTTGACAGAACTACTTTTACAATTAAAACCAGAATTTTATGTTGAGGTAGAAACTAATGGTACAATCTTACCTAACAATACAATTTTAGCATTGGTTGATCAATGGAACGTTTCACCTAAGACTAAAAATTCTGGTAACCCACTAGAGTTATGCGAAGATAATGAGTGCTATGCATTTTTCTCAAAACAAAAAAATTGCTACTTCAAATACGTAGTTGAGAACGAAGATGATCTTATTGAAATAAACAACCTTGTAGAAAAACACAGGCTTGAAAAAAATAGGGTTCTTTTAATGACACAGGCTGCAACAAAAGAAGAAATACTTGAACGAGAGAAGACTGTATTTTCTATATCTAAAAAAAATAATTTAGGATTCTCGCCTAGAATGCACGTAATGAAATGGGGAAATCAGCGTGGAAAATAGAAGCGTTGAATTATAAACTAATAACTACATAACGTTTAACATGTCAAAAATTAAGCATGGTGACCATGTACTCTTTTTTTATAATGATTCAAAAAAATGGCTATTAAAAATTAAAAGGAAAGAACAATTTCATTCTCATATTGGTGTAATCAAACATGATGATGCAATTGGAAAAGAATTTGGTTCTAGGTTAATATCTAGTAAAGACAAATATCTCTATTTGCTAAATCCAAGCATTCATGATTACGTAATGAAAATGCAACATGGAACTCAGATAGTTTATCCAAAAGATTTTGGTTATATTGCTGCAAGGACAGGATTAAAATCTGGTCAAAAAGTTGTAGAGATAGGAACTGGTAGTGGATCACTAACTACATTCGTTGCAAGTGTTATTAGTCCACGTGGTCATATTGACACATTTGATGTTGAGCCGAAGTTCATGGAAATTGCCAAGAAAAACATAGAGAAGGCAGGAATGTCAAAATACGTAACAATGCATAATCAGGATCTCAAAACAGCAAGAAAAATGCCTTTGAGTGATGTTGATATGGTTATAATTGATCTTGGTGATCCATGGACAGTAATTCCACAAGCCAGAAAAATGCTCAAGGGCAGTGGTGTGATTGTATCTATCTGCCCAACAATGAATCAATTAGAAAAACTTTCAACAGCATTTGTAGCTAATGAATTCTCTGACATTGAGTGTACAGAACATATAATTCGTCATATTGAAGCACGTGAAGGAAAGACAAGACATTCGTATAGAGGAATTGGACACACAACATACCTTGCAATTGCACGAAAAGTCTTTTTTGATAAGAATAAAACCAAAAAACGAGTGAAGAAAGTTGGCAAGTAATGTATTAACTTCTAACACAGTCAAAAAGTACATTCCTATTCGGAAATCAAATTCCAGGAAAGGAGATAATGGAAAAGTTTTGGTTGTTGGTGGAAGTTACATGTATCACGGTGCACCAATTTTATCATCTCTTGCAGCATTACGTACAGGTGCAGATTTGGTTTATACTGCTGTTCCGAAGATAAACGCACAAGCAACTAGGGCAGCATCACCAGTCCTCATAGTAATTCCTTTGGCTGATTCAAAATTAACACGTGGTTCAGTGAACAAACTTTTAGGTCAGATACCTGCTGGAATAGATTCCGCTACTATAGGAATGGGTTTAGCAGTAGAGAATATAGAGGCATTAAAATTGCTAATCAAATCATTAATCGAGCGAGATGTTTGTTTGTCACTTGATGCAAGCGCATTAAGAAAAGACATACTTCCAATAATAAAAGGGAAAAATGTTGTAGTTACTCCACATGCAGGTGAATTTGAAAGATTGTTTGGAGAAAAAATATCGGATAACAAAAAAACTATGATCTCAATTGCAGAAAAACATGCAAAAAAAAATAATATTACAATTTTACTAAAAGGTGAGGACGATATAATCACAAATGGTACAAAAACATTAATCAATTCTAAAAAAACCCCAGCAATGACTGTTGGTGGAACAGGTGATGTATTATCAGGAATAGTTGCCAGCATGATGTCAAGAAACAGAAATATAATGGAGGCTGCAGCATCAGCAGCATTTCTAAATGGTCAAGCAGGAAAACTCATTCAAAAACAATTTGGAACACATATGATTGCAACAGATTTAATTGATGTACTTCCGTTAGCATCGAAAGTATTTGATAAAATAAAATAATGAAATACAGAAAAACTATCCAACACGTAGAGAAGAACATGAACGGTCTTCTAAAAGATCTTCAAACACTTATCAGCCAACCTAGCATCTCTGCAAAAAATGAAGGAATTGAAGAATGCTCAATTTTAGTGTCAAAGATGCTAAAAAATGCAGGTGTTTCATCAGAGATACTTAGACTGAATAAAAATGCAGCCCCACTTGTTTTTGGCGAAGTAAGATCAAAATCAAATCCTTCAACGACATTGTTATTTTATAATCATTATGACGTACAACCAATTGAGCCAATTGAAGAGTGGGACGATCCACCATTTAGTGGAAGGATAATTGGAAACAAAATTTTTGGCCGTGGTGCATCAGACGATAAGGGTGAATTGATAACAAGAATAAAAGCTGTTGAAGCATATTTGAAAGAATACAATGACATTCCATGTAACATTAAATTTTGTATTGAGGGTGAAGAGGAGAATGGAAGCGAGAACATCGAGGCATACTTAAAAAAATTTAAGAAAAAATTTTCTTGCGATGGTGTAATTTGGGAGTTTGGTTATGTGGATACTAAAAATCGTCCAATTGTCGGTTTAGGAATGAAGGGATTACTATATGTTGAATTATCTGCCAAGGAATCAATTAGGGATGTACATTCAAGTTTTGCACCAATTATCAAAAACCCAGCTTGGCGATTAATTGATGCATTAAAAACTCTACGTACCAGTGATGGGAAAATACTCATCAAAGGCTGGCATGATGATATTACACCCTTATCAAAAAACGATTTGAAGATTATTCAGAGAGAACCATTCAACGCAAATGACTTCAAGAAAGAGTATGGAATTAAGGACTTTGTTGCAAATAAGAATTCTTTTGAAGCCAAGAAAGCACTTGTTGCTGGACCAACATGTAACATTGCAGGAATTGAATCAGGTTATACAGGAGATGGTGCAAAGACAGTTTTACCATCCAGTGCCAAAGTCAAAATTGACTTTAGATTAGTACCAAAAATGGATCCAAAAAAACAAGTCAAATTACTACAACGACATCTGAAAAAAAACGGTTATGCCGACATAACGATCAAGGTTTTAAACGCAGAAGCAGCTGCAAGAACTTCTACCAAAGAAAAAATTGTTGATGTTGTGTGTGATAGTGCAAAACAAATTTTTGGTGATTATATTTTAAACGTGTCTAACGCAGGAACTGGGCCAATGCATGCGTTTGTGAATGTACTGAATGCACCTTGTGTATCAATTGGATCATCATTTATCTTCTGTAGAATGCATTCACCAAATGAATTTGCAAAAATAGATCTGTTAAAGAAAACAACAAAGTGTTTTTGTGTGTTGATTGAAAACTTTTCACGATCAAATTCTAGAAATTGACTTGAATAAATTACACTAACTGTGTGAAAACAAGTAACTTGTATGATATAACACACAAAAGAATTTGCAACGTTGTATGGCTATGTCAAAAGCAAAGCGAAGTGCTGCAGCAAAGAAAGCAGCAGCAACTCGTAAAAGAAGAGCAGCAGCCGCTAAAGCTAAGAGAAGCGCTGCAGCAAAGAAAGCCGCAAGAAAACGTAAAGCCACAGCTAAGAAAGCTGGCGGTGGTGGCAAGAAACGTAAAGCCCCAGCCAAGAGAGGCGGCGGTGGCAAGAAACGTAAAGCACCAGCCAAGAAAGGCGGCAAGAAAGGCGGAGCAAAGAAGCGACGTCGATAGATTGATCGTGTTTAGTCAGTAACACAATTGCGGTTGCGCAAAAGTGTTACAACGGCCGAATAATGATCTACATTTTTTAAACATCGCTTAACTCAAGGTCTTCATTTTTTTGTAATGACTTTTATTGTCTAACTTCACGCCTAAAGATATGAGCATGTATATGCCTGGCGCAACTGCTGTTGGTATAACATTTGATGAGGGTGTAGTATTTGCAAGTGAAAAACGTATTGCATATGGAAATTTCCTTGTGAGTAAAACAACAAAGAAGACATTTCCAATAACACCAAAAGTCGGTGCAACATGTGCTGGTCTTGTAGCAGACATGCAAATTCTTTCATTACAAATTTCAGCGTTAGCAAAGATTAGGAAAATGGAGTTAAAACGTGATGTGCCACCAAACACAGTCGCTAAGATGATGTCTAACATGATGTATGAAAGAAGATACTTTCCACTGTTAACTCAAGTCATAGTCGGTGGTGTTGTCGATAAACCTGTAATCTATACACTTGATCCATTGGGTTCAGTGTTACCAGATGAGTATGCTGCTGTTGGAACGGGTGCAGAGATGGCACTTGGTGTTTTAGATCCACAGTTCAAAGGAAACATGTCAGAAAAAGAAGCCACTGATTTGGCAGTAAAGGCAGTTCGTTCTGCTACAATGCGTGATTCATTTAGCGGTGACGGTATAGATGTACTAGTAGTCAATAAAGATGGAATGAAAGAATTCACAGAGAACATCAAATAATTATTATATTGTTTTTGCAGTTTCCCAATATTTGTCAGATATATAATGCAAGTTTTTTATAACTTCACCTTTTGGCATATGATCTAATTCAGAACTATCAATCATTGCTCTTCCTACAGCTAAAAACTTGTGCTGTGATTCTTCAATAACACAAACAATATCATTCTTTAAAAAATCTGTATACTTTTTGATTCCAGGCCTCATTACATTTGCACCATTACACATGAATTTTACAGCACCCATGTCTACCATCACATTAGGAAATTTTCCAAGTATGTCAGTTTGATTAAGAAATGGTAGGTAATCGTCACCAATTTTCAAAACTGTAATTTCTTTTCCAGTTATCAATTGGACATGTTCATCGACAAAATACACTTTAAGGTTTTTTATCTTTGGGAGTTCTTGTTTCCACTCATCTGATACCAATTTAAGAATATGATTTGTTTCGCTCTTGGAAATTAAATTGGTTTTCAAATTTTTGAAATCTCTTTTCTAATATCTATTAGGTCTCTTATAATCGAACTTGCAGTCTCAGTCCCACCAGCACCACGACCAATTATAGTCTGGGTTCCTGAGTGTTTTGAGGTAAACGCAATTGCATTTAATGTTCCGTTCACACACAATGGATTATCATTTTTGATTTGTATAGGACTTACAGTTAGAGTTTCATCGCATGATGCAATTAATTTAATTGAACTAGAGTTTTGTTGAGCATTTTTAATGTCATCAGTGCTTACATTTCTAATACCCTTTCTAATTATATCTGGCATCGTTACTTTCATTCCCATTATCCAATTGGCTAAGATTACTAATTTCGCAGCAGCATCTAAGCCATCAAGATCAAGTGATTCATCAGCTTCAACATACCCTTTTTCTTTTGCATCAGATAATGCTTCATCAAAAGACATACCGTTTGCCATGTTTGATAGTATATAGTTAGTCGTGCCATTTAGAATTCCTTGAAATGAAATAATTTTTTCTCCAAGAAGACTGTTCTTTGCATAATCCAATATTGGAGTTCCTCCACCTACAGTGCCACTAAATCTTAGTAGTACTTGATTAAACTCGGCTAGCTCCATTAATGACGGAAATGCAAGTGCTAATGGTCCCTTATTTACAGAAATAACATGCAACTTTTTTTTCATTGCTGTAATAATATGTGTCATTCCAGGCTCTGCATTATTATAATTACTTGCAGTTGTTTCGATTAAAACATCTGCATCAATAGTTTTAATCATTTCAATACCACTCATCTGTGATTTTGATTTGTATCCTCTAACTGAGCCAGATTTCTTTTTTGCGTCAATCAATTTTTTTAGATTTAAACCAGCACTATCATATGCACTGCCTTTACTATCAAAGACACCAACAATTCTTGGCTTCAGACCATATCTTGAATAAAGCTCATTTGATCTTGACTCTAATAGACTAGTGAAACTCTGGCCTACAACACCAAACCCACAAAGTATTATTCTCATAGAATCATCACAATAGAATGGTTATTTAATCTGATTTATCCAGCTTCAAAGAAATGGAATTAATACAGTAACGAAGGTTTGTTGGTTTAGGTCCATCATCAAAAACATGTCCTAGGTGTGCACCACAATTTTTACAATTAACTTCAATACGTATCATACCAAAATCTCTGTCTTCTATATACTCAATATTTTCTTCATCAGTTGGTTTAAAAAAACTTGGCCATCCTGTGCCTGAATCAAACTTTGTATCAGATGAAAAAAGATTTGTGCCACAACAAGAACAGTTGTACACTCCTTTATCTTTGGAATCGCAATAGATGCCTGTAAAGGCTCTTTCAGTCCCTTTATTTCTACAAACCTCAAATTGTTCTGACGTCAGTATTTTTTTCCAGTATTCATCTGGCTTTGAAATTTTGTAGTTCATAATTTTTTACGCTTTTCTTCTGTACGTTTCTCAGATTCAAATCTTTCTAATTCATATTCTTTTAAATCAACATACTTCATAATTTTACTTAGTACTGTATGTTTTTGTTCAATCAATCTATACATTTTCTGTGCAACTTTTCTATAATCAGTGTGTCCCTGTGGAACTGTACGTAATTCTATGAGGTGTGTTGCCTCACGCAAATTAAGCTTCATAAAGTATGGATAATTATATGCAAAGTTAACTACATACTGTGCTTGTTCTGGTAGTTTTTTACGGATTTTTTGAAAAACATTCTTTGTGTTATCCATACATTCTGAAAACTCTTTTTCTATTCCTAATTCTAAAATTTCTTTTGGAGTATGATAACTATGATCCGTAGTAAGAAGTTGCCTTTCAAGTGTTAGTGCTCTATGCCTATGAAAATCTCTAAACATACCATAATTTGTTAGTAAATCAAATGTATAGTCAACCATTTCAAAAGCTCTCGGTGGACGATGCCTTCTGTTTTTTCTAATGTTAACATAGTCGTTTATTATCTGTGTTTTTTGTCTGAAAGGAATTTTTTTAACGTTTTTATGAATTTGAGTAAGTTCAATACTTGATGATTGCTCATAAATTAATGCAGAAATCACCTTGTTAATCGCACTATATTCGTTCTCATAACTTACTAATTTTACAAAATTACCCTTTGTAGGTATCCCATGAGCATATAATCTACTTAATTTAGTTGAATTTTTCTTAATATCAGTGAGATACTTCTGTAAGATTTTACCATACTTGTCATTTGATCGTCTTACAAATGACATAATCGTCGTGTCAAGCTCTTTTTTCATTTGTGAGGCTAGATTTCTTTCTTCAGATAGATTGGAACCATACATTATTGATAGTAAATACTCGAATGCACGACCATTTCCTGTTATTCCAACGTTTGTTAATGTGGATGCAGGTAAAAGACTCCTTAATGCATCTAATGCCTTTGCCTTCGTTGCAGCATTATAGATTCGCTGTGCAGATTTGATAGCATCACTGTCATTTAATTTACTAATTTTTTTTTCTTTACCAGTATGATCTTTAAATTTATAATTTTCAATTGTGTCATTTTCACGGATTAATTTTAACATTGGTTTTATATTTTTTGAATAAACATCAAAATCAAGATTACATGCTTCCACATAGTTATCAGCATAAGATGATTTCATAATATCAAGCTCACGATAAAATTTGTACTTACCATTAATTTTTTTCTCCCAAGAAACATAGCGTGAAGATTTTTCTAGATACGATAGACCAATTCGTCTGTCTTCAATTTTTTTTACTGCAATATTTGATAACCCTTCAATTGCAATCTGTCCACCACCTAACTCTGCAACAGAATCATCACCATACTCCAATAGGACTCTAGTATAAAATTCCTCTCCGCGATTTTTATTTTTTAGAAATTCATCTAAGAAAATCTTTCTCATACTTTTATCAGTTCTACTGTATCGCGACATTAAGGCACCACGATCAACTTGCTGGGGTGTAATTATTGCAAATACTTTCTTATCAGTATTTGAAAAATGTTTTAGTAACTTCTTTCGTTCACGATCTGTAAATTCAGACATTAAGTTCTATCTTTACTTAACTGGTTTTATTTTTTCCTGTGCCAATATGGATTAGATCTGGAGATTTTGTTGGAAGATCAGTAGAAGACTGTTGTCCTTTTACTTGCCAACGTTTTAGTACTTCTTTGAAGGCTTTGTCCATTTCAGGATCTTCTGTATACATCAGTGTTGTAATCCATCTCCCTTTGGGTCCCTGGATATTTCCAACTGGGCCACCAAGTGATTTCATCCAAAACTTACTAGGTAGTATTTTCAGAGATTCATTATCTGGGTCGTCTTTGAGTTTGTCCCAGTATTCTGAAATAAATTGTAAAACTTTGGCAATTTCATCTTTTTCAATCAATACTGTATGGCATTTATGATTAAATTTTAAAATTACGCTTAGGCACTATTGCGGTTTTGTTAAATTGTTTGTACTAAAAATTCTAACCTTATTCACACTTTGTCGGTTATATGGATCTTTCAAGTTAAACTAATGACTACCAACGAGGTTAACATGATTGGAATGTTCGTCAAAGATATGTATGGCGCTCCAATGGGAAAAGTTTTAGGCACTTCAACTGATATAGATGGTTCTATACAAACCGTAGGCATCAACTGTGGTTCAGAAGGTCTCAAACAAATTCCACGTGAACAACTCGTTGTAAAATCTGAAGTAGTAATTTTCATTCCAAAGTGGCGATTGGATTCACAACGTTTGCTTAAAGAAAAAGAGCTAACTGTCCGACGTTTAACTGCGCTAATGGAAATTGTTTCTGACAACGACACGATGAAATCTGATGCAGAGCTTATTCATGAAAAGAACAGAACAAAATTAATGACATTACAAAAAACTGAAGAAGAAATAAATTCTGAATTAGAAGAACGAGTCACCGAAATCAACACACAGATGAAATCTGTAAAAGTTATTTTGTTTGATGCCAAAGTGCAATGCAAAAGTAATGAGATTTCTCAGGAAACATTCGAACAGGTTCAACAAGAAACTGATGAAATGCTTCAGCACATGAAACATGAAAAAGATGAAATTGCCAAAGTCAAATCTAGACTTGCAAATCTTTCCATAGAAGATGTGCTCACTACAGAACCTGCATCTCAGCCCATACAGGATTCTGCAGTATCATATCTAACTAATCCCAACGAAGATAAGCCAATAGAGTCTAGATTACCAGAACCACCTGGAACAAAGTCATCATCTTCGGAACAGGTTTACAGTCCACCAATTACAATCCCACTACAACCAGAAGAACAAAATGAAAAAATAACTGAGCCCAAAGAAAAATTTTCTGAGTTAAATTGGCTCAAAAGAATGAATCAAGAATAAATTCATTAAAACATTTTGAAATACTTGTTTTTAAATTTTAGTCGTATTATATCCCACTAGTCTGAGAGACGAAAAAATAACGTCTCCAGACAACATTTCCACAAAACTGGTCATGTCGTGTAATGGGACATAACTAGGAAATCATTCAATTTAAGATTAATTACCAATTCATCTAATGTTTAGATATCGGCCTTTATCGCTTCTTTTTTGATCCAGAGAGTTTTTGACGTGTGATCAATAAGTTGAATCCCCATGTCTAACATCTCCTCTCTTAGGGCATCAGCCTCATCAAATCGCTTATTTTTCCTACATTCCTCTCTTTTCTGGATTAATTCAAAGACTGATTTTATTTCATTATCTGTTGCTTTAACCACATTCAGGCCTAATACATCTAGCATGTACTCCAAAATTGGCATTATGTAAGATCCCATTTTTTTTGTGATTTTTTCTTCTGCTGCAAGTCCATTGATAGTTTTAACCATGTTAAAGAATTCTGTAAGAGCCAGAGATGTGTTAAAGTCAGTTTCCAGAGCACTCTCAAACCTTTGTTTGGAATCTGAAATAGATAATTCAATACCATCTGATTCATTTACACTATCTGCTAATCGTAATTCATAGTAGCAAGTTTCTAACTGTCTCCATTTGATCAAATTTTCCTTTAGAAGTTCCTCGGTATAATCAATTGGTTTTGAATAATGTCCTGAAAGGCAAAACAACCTGATAATATTCGGTCCCCAGTTTTCTAAGACATGACTTACAGTTTTTACATTTCCAATGGATTTTGACATTTTTTCACCATTAATTGTAATCATTCCTGCATGCATCCAAATCTTCGCAAATTGTTTTTCAGTAAAGGATTCAGATTGCGCAATCTCATTTTCATGATGGGGAAATATTAGATCACGCCCACCACCATGTATATCAAAATTCTCACCAAGGTATTTGATACTCATTGCGGAACACTCAATGTGCCATCCAGGCCTACCAACTCCCCATGGACTATCCCATGATGGTTTAGAATCAGAAAATTTCCATAATGCAAAATCAAGTGGGTTTTTTTTAGATTCATCTACTTCAATTCTCGCACCACTTTCTAATTCTTCAATATTCTTTTTTGATAGTTTTCCGTAATCAGGAAACTTTGAGACACTAAAATAAACACCATTTTTTGTAACATATGCCATGTTTTTTTCTATTAATACTGATATGAGATTCAGCATATCTTGTATGTGTTCAGTTGCTTTTGGATGCTGAGTGGCTCTTTTGATATTCAGTGCATCAAAATCTCCAAAATAATTTTCAATGTATTTTTTACTAATTAATTCTGCGGTACTTCCAACTTCATTTGCCTTTTTAATTATTTTATCATCGACGTCTGTAAAATTTTGAATAAAATCAACTTTGATACCTTTAGATTCAATGAATCTTCGTAATGTATCGAAAATCACAATTGTCCTTGCATGTCCTATGTGTGCGTCATCATATACAGTTACACCACAGACGTAAATTTTAGCCGTCTCTTTAGACTCGATATTTTTTTCTGTTTTACTTAATGTATCAAAAATTTTAATTGTTCCCATGTTCTCATCTATATGATTTCAGCTGTTATTCGTTTATGTTCGCTTTTTTTGTATAATTGGTAGATTTTATCCACCGTCGCTGAATCAATCTGCGTTCTATTAATGGTTTCATCCTTTGTCATCTTTTTGTCATTTACACAATGTAAAATTGCATCAATCTCTTCATACGACGCACCAATCTCAGATTCCGCAGTATGATTTGGCCATAGATTAGGACTGCTTTTTTTCATAATGATATGATCTGAAATACCTAATGATTTTGCTAATTCACGTATCTGAGTTTTGTATAGTGATGCAATTGGAAGAATGTCTGCAGCACCATCACCAAATTTTGTAAAATATCCTATTAGGTATTCACTTTTGTCACTTGAGCCTAACACAGATAGATTTTTTGAATTGGCATAATAATATAAAATATTTTTTCTGATACGGGCTCTTAAGTTTCCTAATGCTTTATCATCTGGCTCTAAAACTTTGTAGTATTCTTTATGGATTTGATAAATATCAATTAATTTATAATTTAGTTTTAAACTATCTACAATTTTTAGTGCATCATTAGTTTCATCTTCTGGCGAAATTTTCGAGTCTGGCATTATAATTGCAGTTGTATTTTCTTTGACGCAATTAGCACAGAGATATGCAATTACAGCCGAATCTATGCCACCACTAAGACCAAAGATCACTCCTTTGGAGTTGAACTGAGTGATTTTTTGTTTTATTGTATTTTGTATTCTTTCAGAAATTGAACTGTAATCTAGGTTTTTTATGCCATCTAGGATTTCTTGATTCACAGATGAGGTTTATACTGTTATCATAAAAACTGTATTAATCAACATCAAGATAAATTCCATCATCACGAATATCTACTTCGTATTTTTTTAGTTTAACACCTTTAAGATAATCCATTAATTCACCTGTTTTGATATTGTAATGCCAAAAGTGTAGCGGACATTCAACAATATCACCATCAAGCTTTCCTTCTGGTGCAATAGAGCCATCTTGATGGACACATATTCCATCTAATGCATGAAAACCATCTTGATTAAAGACTGCAATTTTTTTCCCGTTTACCTCAAATTCCTTACTTTTACCAACCGCAATGTCATTTTTTTGTGCAACTTTAGTCCAAGCCATTTGATGTTTTAGAAAATAAGTTGTTTATAGTTATTTGCAAATTACCAGCTTTCTGCATATTTCATTTGTTCTTTCGTGAGTTTGTCAATCTTAACATCCATAGCCTTTAGTGCATCTACTGCGATTTGCTTATCAATTTCTTTTGGTACAACGATTGTCTTCTTGCCTATCTTTTTGTGGTTTTTGTATATATACAAAAGTGATAGAATTTGGTTTGAGAATGACTGTGCCATTACTTCTGGAGGATGTCCTTCTGCAGCTACAAGATTTGCAAGCCTACCCTTTCCAATAAGGTATATTTTTTTTCCATTTTGTAATTTACATTCATCAAGTGATGATCTCACTTCTTTCACTGATTTTGATTTGTTTAGAAGAAATGCAGTATCAATTTCTACATCAAAATGACCTACATTACCAACTACAGCACCATCATTCATTGCTAGAAGATGTTCTTTTCTGATTACACTTGTCATGCCAGTACATGTAATGAATATCTGACCAATTTTTGCAGCTTGAGCAATTGGCATTACTCTGTATCCATCCATATGTGCCTCAAGAGCTTTTACTGGATCAACTTCTGTAACTATTACATTTCCACCCATACCACGTGATCTTTCTGCAACACCTCGGCCAACCCAGCCATATCCAACTACGACAATTCTTTTTGATGTAAACAGTAGACCCATTGCTCTGAGATAACCATCAATGGTGCTTTGTCCAGTTCCATATCTGTTATCAAACAGGTGTTTTGTATCTGCATCATTTACGATAACTACTGGATACTTTAATTTGCCTTGTTTTTCCATTGCCCTTACTCTTGTAACACCTGCGGTTGTCTCTTCTGTAGAACCTAAAACATTTAGTGACTTGAATTTCTTGTCAAAGTGTACTTTTACGTTCATGTCAGCACCATCATCACAGATTAAAGTTGGTTTGTGTTTTAGAACCTGTTCTATACACCAATCATACTCTTTGACAGTCTGATCATTCCATGCGTAGATATTGATTCCTTGTGACGCAATGAATGCTGCAATGTGGTCTTGCGTTGTAAGTGGATTCCCACCACATACTGCAACTGTTGCTCCAAGTTCTTTAGCACCCATAACAAGAACTGATGTCTCTTTTGTGATATGAAGACAGAATCCAATTGTCACTCCCTTGAGTGGTTTTGATTTTTTTAACCTGTTTAATGTATTATCCAAAATCTGCATGTGGGAACGTGCCCACTCATAGGATATTTTCCCCTGTTTTGCTAATTTGGGATTCTTTATTTTACTCAACGCATTTCACTCTTTCAAATGTCTTTAAAAACGTAATTACTTTATTAGCCGAATAAAGATCAATCTTCACAAATGAATAAAAAAGCAATTATTACCAGTGCACTTCCATACTCGAATGGTGAAATCCACCTCGGTCATGTTGCATCAACATATTTACCTGCAGATGTTACAACACGGTTTCTTAAACAGAACGGTGTTGAAGCATATTACATCTGCGCATC